>Ga0209648_10001162_pt1 | contig 20946 bp, 15 predicted proteins | sample GraSoi2013_115cm_FD_185830 | JGI IMG/M metagenome (GOLD analysis project Ga0209648, IMG submission 185830) | Grasslands soil microbial communities from the Angelo Coastal Reserve, California, USA - Sample 9_17_2013_115cm (SPAdes) (version 2) | ecosystem: Environmental > Terrestrial > Soil >... | reverse complement strand
CACCGGCGGCGCCGTTCGGGGACATCGCATCGACATCTGGACGCCCACCGCGCGCGAAGCTATGCAGTTTGGCCGGCGCATGGTGAAACTTACTGTGCTGGAGTTCGGCGGCCGGCGTGCCAAATCCGGATTGGTTCGTCCGCGCTCGGCAAACCCGGCCATCCCGGCAACGCAACAGCCGGATAAGCGAGATAAATAACGCGACCAACATAACCAGAGAGTTCCAGTCAGGCGGGAGCGGGAAAAACCCACTTCCGCTTTTTCTTTTTTCCTGGCGGAGCAGTTAAGATGCTTCCCAAATGTCCAGGCACGGTAATAGCCCGACTGGGGCATCGTCTCTGTTGGTAGAAGTCTGGCGCGGACCGATTGTCGAATCGCGCCATCGGGGACACTTGACCGCCGAAGACGGAGATGGAAAGACTGTCGCCTCGCTCGGCTCGCCGGAAACCATCACCTATGTGCGCTCATCCGGAAAGCCATTTCAGGCCCTTCCGCTGATCGTCTCAGGCGCCGCCGACCGTTTCAACTTCAGCGAACAGGAAATTGCGATCGCCTGTGGCTCGCATAGCGGCGAGGCCATACATGTCGAGACCGTTCGGTCGATGCTGCGAAAAGCCGGACTGCAGGAGGACTCTTTGCGATGCGGCGTGCACGAACCATTCAGCGTCGATGTCGCCAGAGAGTTGGCGCGAACGGGACAGCCACCCAGCGTGCTGCAGAATAACTGTTCGGGAAAGCACGCGGGCATGCTGGCTGTGGCTCGCCATGTCGGCGCGCCGACGGAATCCTATGATGATCCGAACAATCCGGTGCAGCAGGCAATCGCGAAAACCGTCTCACAATTCTCCGACGTTCCGTTGGACGCGATAGCAATCGGCGTCGACGGTTGTGGCGCTCCCGTCTTCGGAATTTCAGTCCGCGCTATGGCGCTGATGTATGCGCGACTGGTGGCGCCGCCAGAAGATTTCGATGCCCCGACTCGCAAAGCCTGCGCGCGAATCGTCAAGGCCATGATTGATTACCCGGAGATGGTTGGCGGCTCGAAAAACCGTCTGGATACTGAACTAATCCGGGCCGGACGCGGTCGCCTGATTTCAAAAATCGGCGCCGAAGGAGTCTACACGGTCGGGGTTTTGCCGGGCAGAGAATGGCCGCGCGGTCTTGGTCTGGCCGTGAAGATCGAAGACGGCGACGATCAACGGGCGCGGCCACCCGCGGTTATCGAAGCCCTAATTCAGTTGGGAGTTCTGCGGAATAACGATCTCGCGGCGTTCTCCGCCTACTCGCCGACTCCGATCACAAATCGTCGCGGCGAGCGCGTAGGCGAAGCACGGGCTGCTTTCAAACTTGAATTTAAGGAAGACGCTGAGTGAAGGAGTCTGGATCCAGATTGGATTCCAGCGAGTTGGCGAAGTGAATCAAAAGCAAGCACAGACAGACTCGGGCTTGGACGTTGGCGCGAGCGGACCGGTTTTGCTCCGCGACGATTCCGGCGCCGTCGACTATGACTCAATCCCGGACGTCATCCAGTGGTTCCTCGACTATGACCAGCGCGTCGCGGTGATCAAGAACCCGAAGGTCGAAGAGCTATTTCAATGGAAGCAGGAACAGAGCCGCCAAGCGGGCGAAGAGGTTTTCAATTTCAGCCGCGCTGAGGACCGCCTGGCTATTGGCATCATCCAATCCATCGCCCATAACCCAACTGAGCGCGAACTGCATGCGTGGATTGGGCAGTTACTGAATGCCTTGGATACGGCGTCAAAAGCGACCGAGGATGTGACCGCTGCTTACCAGCTCAACATGAACACCGCGGCCTCAGTTGTAACGGAGGCCGGCAAGATACCGGCGGCGAACGTGCACGCCGATTTTCTATTCAACTGCTGGGTAGAAGCGCTCTGCACCGCCGAGGTTCGTGTCCTCGGTTGGTTGTATCGCGAGTTTTATGCCCGGCCTTTCAATCCCGGCAACTTTTGATCGCATTCGCGGCGGGATCCGCCTAAGCTATGCACGAGCGGTTTTGGTGCATATCACGTCTTCCTCTGTACGAAACGACTACAAAATATTTTTTTCTTCTTGCATCCTCGTACGCGGGCCCGCGGCGCTCACTCCGCTAACTTTATCGATTTCTCTTAGGGGGATTCGGTGGCTTCACCAGTGACGCTTGCTCGAGTGTCCACGCTGGCACAATCGTTGCTGAAGCTTCGCTCGACAAAAACGGAGAAAGACGTAGAAGACTAGTTAGTTGGGTCAAGCTCTTTAGACTAAAAGTTGCGGGGGCGTTTCGGGGGAGGCGCTTCCCAAACTGAGCGAACAGCGGCCCTTTCGGGGGAACGGGGTCGTTGAATTAGTCGAAGAGCAAAAGGCAGGGCTGCTGATAGACGTCCTGAGAGAGGCTAGGGGGAGCCTCGCAGGATTTATCAGCAGCCCGCAAGCCTAAAGAACAGCAACGTACGAGCAACGGGTCAGGTGATGCGCGGCCGATTCAAAATTGAGTCGGCCGCGTTTTTCACTAAACCACCGGAGAAAGAACTATGTATTTTCAGAGTAAAGGAGATCGGATCTAATGGGAGCTGTTTCTAGTTTGGAGGATATCGTTGAGCGAATGGCGATAGCACGCGTAGTCTTTGTCTCGTGAGAATTCCATATCGAGGATTTAGCGCGGCAAAACGGAGAACGTTCAAATACCGCCGGGGTTATATACGTTGTAGTTATTGTAATTCCCTCGTAAAGACGCAAAACCTCGGTCGTCACGTACGAAAGGTTCACAGTCCACCAATCGAGCAGTCAAGACCGACGGGCGGCACCGGTCCCCATCCCGGGCAGATAGCTTCAAACATACCCACGATTCAGATCTAATCGAGTAGACAAGAATTCAATTACCGCGAAGCGGTTCCGAAACATAGCCCAGGGTTGCCGCGCTTCGCGGCTACCCTGGGAAAGAAAGCTAAAAGCTGGCACAACCCCTCCCGGGTTGCGGCTGTTGATTACCAGGATCCCAGGGTAGCCGCGAAGCGCGGCAACCCTGGGCTATATTTCGGAACCGCTTCGCGGTACACTCCTAACCCGCTCGTTTGCTTCCACTATTTAAGATCTACCATTACGATTTGCAAAGAAATGTCTGCACCTAACATTGATACGATCGTTTCCCTCGCCAAACGGCGCGGCTTTGTTTATCCGTCTTCTGAAATTTACGGCGGCCTCGGCAGCGCCTGGGACTACGGCCCCCTGGGGGTTGAACTCGCCAACAATGTCCGCCAGGCCTGGTGGCGCTGGATGGTTTACGAACGCGACGACATCGAAGGCATCGATTCTTCAATCATCCTGAACCGTTTGGTTTGGAAGCACTCAGGACATGAAGACACATTCCAAGATTGGTTAGTTGATTGTCGCAAATGTAAGAACCGCTTCAGGGCCGATCATATGCGGACAAAGGTCGATGAAACTGATACCGGCGAACCTGTATTCATGTACGTGAACTGTCCCAGTTGTGACGCTAATGATTGGACCAATCCCCGGGCTTTTAACACAATGTTGCAGACGAGACTTGGAGCCGTGGCCGAAGATGATCCCACCGCATTAGCATATCTGCGTCCGGAAACCGCGCAGGGCATCTTCATAAACTTTCTTAACGTGCTCAATACCAGCCGGCGTAAGCTGCCGTTCGGCGTGGCGCAGATCGGGAAATCGTTTCGCAACGAAGTAACGCCCGGCAATTTCATTTTTCGCACCCGCGAGTTCGAACAGATGGAGATGGAGTACTTTGTCCGCCCCGGCGAGGACGAACATGCGCACCAGGAGTGGATCGACGCCTGTCATCAGTGGTTTCAGAGTATAGGGATTTCAGGCGACAACCTGCGGCTTTACGAGCAGCCAAAGGAAGAGCTGGCGCATTACGCCAAACGGACGGTAGATATTCAGTATCGTTTCTTCCCCGAACGTGAAGAGCAAGAGCGACACTGGGACGAATTGATGGGCATCGCCAACCGCACCGACTTCGATCTGCGCACTCATTCCAAGAAACCGGAAGACGCGGAAGGCAAGCGCCTGAATCCGGATTCGACCGAAGACCTTTCCTATTTCGACGAACAAACCAAGCAGCGCTTTTATCCTTACGTGATCGAACCCGCCGCCGGCGTTAATCGCACCGTGCTCGGGCTCCTGATGGACGCCTATTCAGAGAAAACGACTGATAAGGGCGAGACGCGCGTGATTCTGAAGCTTCATCACTCAATGGCGCCCATCAAAGTTGCCGTGTTGCCGCTGGCTAAGAACAAACCTGAGATCGTCGGCATGGCCAAAGCCATCAAGCGCTCTTTACAGCCGGTAGTGCGCGCTGTGTACGACGACACGGGCGGCATCGGAAAGTTGTATGCGCGGCAGGACGAGATTGGGACACCATTCTGCGTGACCGTCGATCACCAATCGCTGGAAGACGAAGCCGTCACCGTGCGCGATCGCGACACGTGGGAGCAGGAACGTGTAAAGGTTTCGGATCTGGCAACGTATTTGCTTCAGAGATTGACTGAACAAGCTTAGCCCCCTGTCTAAGAAGCTTTGATCTTGAATCAAATGCAAGGATGAGAATTATGCAACAAGCAGCGAAGTCATCGGACCGGAAGCAGATCGCGACATCGTTTCTGAAGCTTGCGTCTTCAGGAAGGTTGGACGAAGCCTATGACAACCACATCAGCCCCAACTTTCGTCACCACAATCCCTATTTCCGAGGCGATGCCGAATCTCTCAAGGCGGGCATGGCGGAAGCCCATCAAAAATTTCCTAATACGACGCTTGACGTGCAACGCGTCTTTGAGTCAGACGATCTCGTCGCAGTTCACTCTCGAGTCCGACACTCGCCCGACACGCCTGAAATCGCCGTCGTGCACATTTTTCGTTTTGAGGGTGACCGCATTGTTGAAATGTGGGATATCGGGCAAGAAGCACCAAAGGACTCGCCCAACGAGAACGGGATGTTCTAAGAGAATCTGTCAGAAGCCCGACCGTCAGGGAGGGCTCGTTTCGCGAAAGTTGCCCTTGCTCACGCGCGGGCTTCTGACACTACACCACCTTTATCAAGTGATAGTGCTTTGCTCCCTTGCGCAGAACCAATACCTGACCATCGATAAGATCAGAAGCTGAGATCGATTGGCGCGCGTCGCTGACTCGCCGGTTGTTCACACAGACGCCGCCACCCTGCACCAGACGCTTCGCTTCCCCCTTTGAAGGCGCCAGACCGGAAACCACCAAAGCATCCCCAATCGCAAAGCCATCACCATCCAACTTTGATCTTTCCAGCTCAGTCGAAGGCACATCAGCGAAGATGTCCAGAATCTCCTGAACGCTGAGGCCGCTGATTTCTTTGCCGAACAGAACCCCCGAGGCGCGCATCGCTTTGCTGAGCGCGGTCTCTCCATGAACCATCTCAGTTACGTGGCGCGCCAACTCTCTTTGGGCGTTGCGCTTCTCAGGCTCAGTGCGAACCGATTCTTCCAGCCCCGCAATCTCTTTACGCGAGAGCCAGGTAAAGAACTTCAGGTAGCTAATCACATCGCGATCGTCGGTGTTCAGCCAGAATTGATAGAACCGATAAGGCGAGGTTAGTTCGCCATCCAGCCATACTGCACCGGCTTCGGTCTTGCCAAACTTCACTCCGGCCGTCGTGGCCACCAAAGGAAATACCAGACCGTGGGCGCGCGCGGTTCGCAATCTGCGGATCAGATCGATGCCAGCAACGATGTTGCCCCACTGATCGCTGCCACCCATCTGCAAGGTGCAACCATAGCGATCGTACAGCACGAGGTAATCGTAGGCTTGCAATAAAGGATAGCTGAACTCAGTAAACGAAATGCCTTCATCTGTTTCCAGACGGCGCTTGATGGCTTCTTTGGCGAGCAGATTGTTGACCGTGAAGTATTTTCCTACGTCGCGCAGAAACTCCATCATCGTGATGGGACTGAGCCAATCGGCGTTGTTAACGATGCGCGCAGGATTAGCGGTCGCGTTGAAATCCAGAAAGCGGCTGAGTTGTTCTTTAATGCCGGCGAGGTTGGCTTCGACTTGTTCGCGAGTTAAGAGCTGGCGTTCTTTTGTCTTCCCGCTGGGATCGCCTATTAAGCCCGTACCTCCGCCGGCAATTGCGATAGGCGTGTGCCCGAACCTCTGCAGACGCGCCAGTCCCATCACCGGCAAAAGCGAACCAACATGCAGGCTGGCCGCCGAGGGATCGAAACCGATGTAGGCCGTGAGCTTCTCGGTCGCGAGGATTCGCTGAAGATCCGGTGTGGCTTCATGGATCATTCCTCGCCATTGAAATTCGTCGTAGAGAGAGTCCCGCTTCGTTCTTCCTGTTCTAGGCATACGCTAAACCTGAAACGTGCATCGACATAATAGCAAGACTAACGCAAAAATAACCGTGGCGTAAGTTCCTATCAAACTGATCGTGATGCAGTTTGATTGAGTCGATACCAATAAGTCAGCGTGGGCCGAGTGGTTACAGAACCGGGAGCGCTAGCGACCGGATCCTAGAGTCAACGTCCAAATCTACAATTTCGCGTTGAAAAATGACCTTCGGGACGGAGTCGAGTGCCTGGATCCGGTCGCCACCAGATCCGGTTCTGTAACCGAGCGACATTCCTTGACGCGCGTGGATGGGCCTCCGGATCGATTGCGACTGCTTTCTCATCGAACCAATCCGCCGCTTGCCACGTCTAACTTTTCGCTGTTACTCTTGGCTTTCCAAAGAGCCAGCCAATCTCGAAAGGAGTTTCCCAGGCATGAAAAAGCAGTACGCGATTTCTCTCTTCCTCGCTTCCCTTTTGATTATCGCTTTCGCAGCCATCGCCGGCAGCGGGCGCAATAGCGATTTGCCGTCGCCGCCGGCCATTGGCGCGACGATCGATGACTTTAAGCTGCCGGACGCCGGCGGCACTGAACATTCACTAAATTCATTGAAAGGTAAGAACGGCGCGGTGCTGATTTTCATTGCTACGCGCTGCCCGGTCTCGAACGGCTATAACGAGCGCATGGAGGCGCTGGCCCGGGATTACCAGGCCAAGGGGATTAACGTAATCGGCATTAACTCAAATGTGACCGAGCCGGCCTCAGAAGTGAAGTCGCATGCGGCTGAAAAGCATCTGACCTTCACGATCCTGAAGGACGATGGCAACAAGATCGCCGACCGTTTCGGCGCGACCAAGACCCCGGAAGCGTACGTGCTGGACGCAAGCAACAAGCTCGTTTATCACGGCCGCATCGACAACTCGCTAAAGATCGAAGGGGTGACTACCAACGACTTGCGCAATGCATTAAATGAATTGCTGGCCGGCAAACAGGTGAGCAAGACGGGCGGCGCGGCATTCGGCTGCACGATCAAGCGCGTTTCGTAGTTTGCGTGGCGCAAGTTGTTACTTGCGCCTGGTCTATTCAGCAAGAAACAAATCCGCAAGCTAACAACTTGCGCAACCTAAGATGCGCTTTCGCCTTTTCATTCTTTTCATCGGTTTAGCCATCGCCGGTTCGCTTGCCGGCGTCGCAGCGCCCGCTCAGTCCGACGGAGTTCCTGCGGCTGAGACGGCGGGCGTCCGCGAAATCGATCTCGACGGTCTCAAAAAACTGATCCAGCGCGATCCCAAAGACACCCGGCCGCTGTTAATAAATTTCTGGGCCACCTGGTGTGATTCATGCCGCGAAGAGTTTCCCGATCTGGTCAAGATCGATGCGGACTATCGCGCGAAGGGTTTGAACTTTGTGGCGGTTTCGCTTGACGACGTCGCGGACATCAAAAGCAAAGTCGAGCCGTTTCTCAAAGAGATGAAAGCCGCGATGCCCGTCGTATTGCTGAATGTAAACGATCCTGAGCCGGCAATTCATACGGTCGATCCAACCTGGCAAGGCGACATGCCGGCGACTTTTCTTTATGACAAAGACGGCAAGGTCGTCTTCAAGCACTTCGGTCGGATCAAGCCGGATGAATTGCGGAGCGTTATCGAAATGCAAGTAAAGAATAAGTAGTAAGCATCTCTGTGTCGCTCCGTGTTCTCTGTGCCCTCTGTGGTGAATAATCGCAGTTAACCACAGAGACAAAGAGGACCATAGAGGTGCACAGAGAACTGAGCCGCGGACGTTGCAGCCTCGATGGAACAAATCACTCCTGAAGTAATCACCGCGCACAACCTCAGTTCCGAAGAATTCACGCGTATCACGGAATTGCTCGGACGCCAACCAAACCTGGTTGAGCTGGGCGTCTTTTCCGTAATGTGGTCCGAGCATTGTTCTTACAAGTCTTCTCGAATTCATCTGAAGCGTTTGCCGACCACCGGAGAGCGCGTCATCGTTCCCCCGGGCGAGAATGCCGGAGTGATTGATCTCGGCGATGGCTGGTGCGCTGCCTTCAAGATCGAGTCGCACAATCACCCGTCTTTTATCGAACCGTTCCAAGGCGCGGCCACCGGGGTCGGCGGGATTCTGCGCGACATCTTCACCATGGGCGCGCGCCCGATCGCGGCGCTGAACAGCTTGCGCTTTGGTTCGCTCGACGATCCGAAAAATGGGCGGCGTAATCGTTCGCTGTTGGCGGGCGTGGTGGCCGGCATCGCGCATTATGGCAATGCGTTCGGAGTGCCGACTGTCGGTGGCGAGGTCGCCTTTGACGATGCCTATGCGTTGAATCCTTTGGTCAACGCCTTCGCGCTCGGCCTGGTGCGCATAGATCAAATTTTCTTTGGCAAAGCGACCGGGGTCGACAATCCCGTTTTGTACGTCGGCGCCAAGACCGGCCGCGATGGTATTCATGGCGCGACGATGGCTTCGGCTGAGTTTGACGAAGAGGCTCTGCTAAAACGCCCCACCGTCCAGGTCGGCGATCCGTTTTTGGAAAAGCTTTTACTCGAGGCGTGCCTGGAGGCTATGCGCAGCGGCGCCGTCGCCGGGATTCAGGACATGGGCGCAGCCGGCCTGACTTGCTCGACCTGCGAGATGGCCGCGCGCGCCGACACCGGCATCGAAATCGATTTGTCTTTGGTACCGCAACGTGAAACCGGCATGAGCGCTTACGAGATGCTCCTTTCGGAATCGCAGGAGCGCATGCTGATCGTCGCGCACAAAGGGCGCGAGCGCGAAGTCGCCGACATCTTTCGCAAATGGGACCTTGATGCAGTCGTCATTGGAAAGGTCCTCGACGATGGCCGCATGCGCGTCAATCATGATGGCGAGCTGGTTTGCGACGTGCCGGTGAAAGCTCTGACGGATGAAGCGCCAGTTTATGAAAGGCCGATGCGCGCTCAAGTAAACGCTGGGAGCGCGGACGGCCCGTCCGCACACGCGAGAGAAGCTCGCGTCAGGTCTTCGCTTGATACTGATAACAATGCATCTGTTCGCGCTAGCGTGCTCAATGCGGACGGGACGTCCGCGCTCCCAGCAAACGACGCGCTGCTGAAACTTCTCTCATCGCCTAACCTCGCCTCCAAAGAATGGGTCTATCGCCAATACGATCACATGGTGCGGACGAACACGGCCGTGCTGCCAGGCGCCGATGCTGCAGTGATAAGGATCAAGGAAACACGCCGCGCGTTGGCGATCGCACTCGACGGCAATGGGCGTTACTGTGCTGCAAACCCGCGCGAAGGCGCAAAGCTCATGGTTGCCGAAGCCGCGCGCAACGTAGTCTGTGTCGGCGCGCAGCCGATCGCGATCACAAATTGTTTGAACTTTGCTTCACCCGAACGGCCGGAAGTTATGTGGTCCTTCTCAGAAGTCATCGACGGCATCGCCGAGGCTTGTCGGGCATTCAACACTCCCGTCGTGTCCGGAAACGTTTCTTTCTACAACGAGACGGAAGGACGCGGGGTTCTGCCGACGCCGGTCATCGGCATGGTAGGCCTGATCGAAGATGTAAAGCGCGTGGTTCAACCGGGCTTTAAGAACGCTGGCGACCTCATCGCACTGCTCGGTACGACACACGACGACCTTTCGCTGAGCGAATACGCGGTAGCCTTCAATGGGAAAACCGATGGCCCGGTGCCAGTCCTGGATCTGAAAGTAGAGTGTGCCGTACAGACGGCTTGCCTGCGTGCTGCGGAAGCCGGGCTGATACGCTCGGCGCATGACTGTGCAGACGGCGGATTGGCTGTGGCCCTCGCGGAATGCTGTTTTTCTTCGCTCAATCGCCAAGCGATCGGCGCGGACGTCGATCTCCCCGGCGATTATGACGTGGCGACGCGGCTGTTCAGCGAGACTCCTTCCCGCATCATTATCAGTTTTAGCGAATCCGCACAGAGTGAAGTCGAACAAATCGCCGCCGCAGCCGGTTGCCCGATGACCCTCATCGGCAAAGTCGATTCAGACCAACTCCGGATTCGCAGCGATGGCGAGCAAGTGATTCAACTCGATGTGGCCGAGATGGAAGTTGCCTGGCGTTCTTCTTTGAAAGAGAAACTGCAGGCCGAAGTGCGGGCCGCCGGCGCCGAGTAAGCGGCACGGGGAGAACTATTTTCGCCACTCAAGCGGAAACAGCTCGCCGGCTTTCTCTGGCGAAATCGTTACGCCGAATAATGAAGTGGCATAGGCAAGGACCGGATCTCGTTTCGCTGCCAGATCGGAAGCAGAAGGCAGTCTGATCTCGTCAGGAATAACGCCGACGTGCTCCAGGCTCTTGCTATCGGTCATAATAATGTCAGCGTCGGTGATGCTGACCCCGTAAAAGGCGACAATATCGATGCCGAGCTCGTGAGAAAAGTCTCTCGCCCTCATCACCGCACCTGGCGAAACATCTCCAATTACAGTTCCGCGCTTTTCCAACTGCACCACACGAGCGAAAAGCTCGGCGGCGGAACCCGACTCGCTATCGATCAGTACGACCAACTTTCCGGCAAAAGTCCGATCTCCACGGGTCTTTGTCAACAGAGGCTTGGTTTCCTTGCGCCGCTTTAAGTCGCCTACTCTTACGTCATGGTCGAAAAGATTACTTATCAGCCGCAAGAGTGACTCTTCATATCCGCCGGGGTTGCCGCGAAGATCAAGGATTAGACCCTTTTTCTTCCTGAACTTGTCAACCAAATCGTCAACGCCTTCCTTTGGCAAATCGAACTCAGGCATCTTCCAAACGAACAAGTCTTCGCCAAAGCTACCATAACGGTGCCGATGCAGGCGGCTTTCATTTTCAGATTCCCTGATTAGACTCCAGATGTCGTTTCCACTCGTCAAATCTACTAATCGTTTGTGCTCTTGTACTTTTGCCAGCACGTCAAGCTGTTGCTGCTTGCCGTCGGGCTTGATTACGACGAGGCGCATACCCGGCTGCGGTCGGAGAACGTGATAAAGGTATTTGAGCTTCCACATGTTCCCGCGAGTCGGCTGTCGGCCATCGATCGAATAGATTTCATCTCCTTCTTTCAGTCCTTTAGCGGCGGCATCGCTGCCGGGTTTAACCGCAGTGACATAGCACTTGTCACCAATTGTTTGCATTTGCCAGCCGTATTCGGTTCGAGTGGTACGTCCCGGCGGTAGAAAGAAGGTGTGCGAATCTTCGAGTTCAATTAGGACCTGACCGATGATTCCGAAGATCTGGCCCAGCGACTGCGCTTGCTTAATTTTTTCGTCGGCCACCTTGAAGCGAACATCTATGTCCATTCCATGAAAGCCAGGATCATAGTAATTCTTTTTCAGATCATCTTTAATCGTGCTCAACATTGCGCGGCCGCGATCACGGTCGAGGCCGCTCGGAGGTTTCTGACCATATGAAGGCGCTACCGTGCCCGACCATAAGGCCAGGAATACAATAAGAATTGCATGACCGTGTTTGCGAATTGAGGATCGAGAGTAGGACTGTTTCATCGTCAAGGGCAGGATCGCGAACGGCTCGAGGCACATTTCAAAGCGGGAAAATACGATAAGGCGGAGGGAGAATCTCATACTCTATTGCCTTTCGTTGTGGATAATCCTGGGCCGGGTAAGACACCTAAACTCAGGCTGCGACGAGGACGGTGGTCACTGCCTGCCAGGAACGAAGGCGAATTGTAACTCAGCCCCTGGCCGCGGGCAATCGAAATATTTGCTCAGTCTTACATAACCAACCCGAAGAAGCCGATCAGGGTTTCGACTACCCTAGCACCGCCCAGATTTGCAAGATCGCATAAGTTTACTAACTTCGGGGCCCTTTCTGAGCGGCAATGCTCCGTATGTTATAATCAGGCCTTCGCTTTCAATGAAATCATAAGCATCGTTAGGTGTCACAGAATACGTATCTGCATTTTTCGGAGGAAATCATGGCGACAGAGATGAAACGTTCCCCGGGCACAATCGACCGCATCGAGGAGCTTTTAGGAGCTGACGCTCGCGAGCTGCTCGATCATAAGGCCCAGACAATTCCTAAAGAGCAAATTCATTTGCCGGGACCGGATTTCATAGACCGAGTTTCCGCGGAAAGTGATCGCTCGCCGGCAGTACTACGGTCGCTGCAATCGCTGCTAAGTCATGGGCGGCTGGCGGACACGGGATATGTTTCCATCTTGCCGGTCGATCAGGGCATCGAGCATTCCGCGGGCGCTTCGTTCGCCCCGAACCCGCAGTACTTCGATCCGGAAAACATCGTCAAGCTGGCGATCGAAGGCGGCTGCAATGGCGTGGCTTCGACTTTTGGCGTGCTGGGCAGCGTTGCCCGGAAATACGCTCACAAAATTCCTTTCATAGTAAAGATCAATCACAACGAACTGCTGACGCTGCCGAACAAATTCGATCAAGTCATGTTTGGAACCGTCAAAGAGGCAAAGAATCTTGGCGCCGTGGCGGTGGGGGCAACCATCTATTTCGGCTCGGACGAATCGACCCGGCAAATTACCGAGGTCGCTGAGGCCTTTGCCCAGGCTCACGAACTCGGCATGGCCTGCATCCTCTGGTGCTATCTACGCAATCCGAAATTCAAAACTCCTGAAGGAGACATGCACACCGCGGCGGATCTTACCGGCCAGGCAAATCATCTCGGTGTCACCATCCAGGCCGACATCATCAAGCAGAAACTGCCGGAACGTAACGGCGGCTACCCAGCCGTGGAAAAGGAGTTGGGCAAGTCATACGGCAAGACCAGCACGCTGGTTTATGAAAAGCTGACCAGTGAAAACCCGATCGATCTCGTGCGCTATCAGGTAGCGAACGGCTATATGGGGCGCATCGGCTTGATCAACTCAGGCGGCGAATCCAAAGGCGCCAGCGATATGGCAGAAGCCGTGCGCACCGCAGTCATCAACAAGCGCGGCGGCGGCATGGGATTAATTTCGGGACGCAAAGCCTTTCAGCGGCCGATGAACGAGGGTGTCCAGCTTTTGAACGCCATACAGGACGTTTATCTGTCGGAGGAGATCACCGTAGCTTAGGTATTCCTACAGGATCGCTGTTGTAAACTGATTCTTTCGATGTAAAACCGTTCGCGCATTGCGCTCTTGAGGGCCGATCAATATAATGCGCCCGCTTTAGAAATCCCCTCGTAAGCAAGTATGCCAACCCCAATTCGCTGGAAACAGGACCGTGCGGCGCGGCGGCGCCCCAGACAAGAGTCGCGTCCCTTGACGGTCATCAAGTCGGCGCTCGGCGAGATGGCCCGAGTCGCGCTGGCGGAACCGTTCATGCTGGCCATTGAGCGGCAGCAGATTTATTTGCGCCGCTTGCCTAAGGCGCTCGATGGTTTGCGTATAGTCCATCTTTCAGACTTACACTACGGCCCGCTGACCGATTCCAGGCATCTGGAGCGCGCGGTCAGAGTTGCAAACGAGCTGCGCCCAGATCTGATTGCCCTGACGGGTGATTACATTTCACAAGATCGCGTCTACGCCGCTCCCTGCGCTGAGCTAATTGGCCGTCTGCGCGCCCGCTTCGGTGTCTATGCAGTCCTGGGAAATCACGATCACTGGACAGACGCTGCGCTGATCACCGATCTGTTTCGCGCCGAAGGCATAACTATGCTGGTGAACGAAGGCATGCGCCTTGACATCAGTGGAGAATCGTTTTGGCTGGCTGGGGTAAACGACACCATGGTCGGGCTGGAAGATCTGTCACTGGCGCTGGCCGGGTCCAGTGACGATGAAATGAGACTTTTGTTGGCACACAATCCAATCATCCTGCGCCGCGCCGCCCGCGCCGGCGTCGACCTGGTGCTTAGCGGCCATACGCACGGCGGTCAGGTGACGTTACGTCCCGAGAAAAACCGATCCGGACGGCCGCGTCGACGCTTACTGCGCGGACTCGGTCGGCGAGGAAACACCCAAATTTATGTGACGCGCGGACTGGGTACCGTGGTGCTGCCGATCCGGTACGGCTGCCCGCCCGAAATTTCCGTGCTTGAACTGCACTCAATGCCATAACGTTCTTAAGGTAGACAAATCCCGATCGCCGACTTTTGAAAATGTCCCGCCCCCAGACCTCCGAACGGCAACTGCAACCCTGAAGTCGAACGTCTATAATGTCCTCGCGAATCGTCACCCTGCCAAATGTGCTGACCATCTTTCGCATGGCCCTCACGCCGGTATTTGTTTCCCTGCTCTTCTATCAAAAGTTTGTCTGGGCCCTGGCGGCCTTTGTCGTTGCCGGCATTACTGATGGACTGGATGGATTGCTGGCTCGACGCTTCCAGCAACAATCGGAACTGGGGCGCATCCTGGATCCCATCGCCGACAAAATGATGCTGGTCACCTCGTTTGTCGTTCTCTCAATGCGGGGCGTTTTTCCTACGCCTCTCCCGAAGCATTTGCCGGTCCCTTTTTGGGTGACGATTACCGTCATCAGCCGCGACATCTTTATCCTCGTGGGCGCCGCCGCGATCAATATGGTCAGCGGTTTTAGGGCCTTTCGACCTTCGTTCCTCGGGAAAGTCAGCACCGTAGTTCAAATCGTTGCCGTTGCTGCCGTGATTCTGGCCGCGCAAACGCGCGTGGGTACGGGCTATTACCTCCCAACCATCTACACGTCGGTTTTTACCCTGACCCTGCTTTCGGGCGTTCACTACATTTTCTTTGTCTCGCGGCTGCTGAACGAAGACCGGAAGTAGACTCTTATAGCCCGCACTCTCTCCTTTCTCGGGGCGCCCCTTCACCACCCAACTGAAGCTTCTGCTGATCACCCTGCTCAAGCTTAACTAAAGTTGACAACGAGGCACTCAGGTATTATATTGAGGGCGCATTCAACCCGCCTCTCGCATGATCGAGGGGTGGAAATCACAACATCAGCGGAGCAATTTAGGAAGATGAGCAAAATTATTGGAATCGATTTGGGGACGACTAACTCAGTCGTGGCCGTCATGGAAGGCGGCGAGCCCGTGGTAATACCCAATTCCGAGGGCGGCCGAACGACCCCTTCAGTCGTGGCCTTTGCCAAAGACGGTAGCCGCTTGGTCGGCCAGGTGGCCAAACGTCAGGCGGTTACCAACCCTGAGAACACAATCTATTCAATCAAACGATTCATGGGTCGTCGTTTCGATGAAGTGACCGAAGAAAAAAAGCAGGTGCCTTACAAAGTGCAGGGCACGGGAAACGCCGGCGACGTCCGGATCGTAGCCGGCGGCAAGGAGTGGAGCCCGCCGGAAATATCGGCGATGATCCTGCAAAAGATGAAACAGTCTGCCGAGGATCATCTCGGTCAGAAAGTCGAGAAGGCGGTCATCACGGTGCCCGCCTATTTCAACGATTCCCAGCGCCAGGCGACGAAAGACGCCGGCAAGATCGCGGGCCTCGAAGTGATGCGTATCGTCAACGAGCCGACCGCGGCGGCGCTCGCTTACGGTTTGGACAAGAAGAAAGACGAAACAATTGCCGTGTTCGACTTTGGTGGCGGCACTTTTGATATATCGATCCTCGAGGTTGGTGAAGGCGTCGTCGAAGTGAAATCAACCAACGGCGATACCCACCTGGGCGGCGACGACATCGACGAACGCCTGATCGAATGGATTATCGAAGAGTTCAAGAAAGATCAGGGCATCGATCTTTCGAAAGACAAGATGGCGTTACAGCGTCTTAAGGAAGCGGGCGAGAAAGCAAAGATTGAGCTTTCATCCACTATGGAATCGGAAATCAATCTGCCGTTCATTACCGCCGACCAATCGGGACCCAAGCACCTGGTGATGAAGCTGACGCGCGCGCGGTTCGAACAGTTGTGCGAACCAATCTTCAAGCGTCTCTCCGGGCCGCTGGAGCAGGCCCTGAAAGATGCGGCCCTGGAGGCGAAAGAGATTCACGAGGTCGTGCTGGTTGGTGGTTCGACGCGCATTCCCAAAGTCCAGGAAATCGTGAAGAACTTTTTTGGGAAAGAGCCGAATAAGAGCGTCAACCCGGACGAAGTCGTGGCCATCGGCGCCGCGGTGCAAGCCGGCGTGCTCTCTGGCGAGAAGACCGACATTCTTTTGCTGGACGTGACGCCTTTGAGCCTCGGCATTGAGACGCTGGGTGGCGTGTTTACGAAATTGATCGAGCGTAACACGACGATTCCGACGCGCAAGTCCGAAACCTTCTCGACCGCGTCAGACAATCAAACGTCGGTCGAAGTTCACGTGCTACAGGGCGAACGGCCGATGGCCGCGGACAATCGGACGCTGGGCAAGTTTCATCTGGTCGGCATTCCGCCGGCCCCGCGCGGGATGCCGCAAATCGAAGTCACGTTCGACATTGACGCCAACGGCATCGTGAACGTGTCGGCGAAAGACATGGGCACGGGACGCGAGCAGAAGATCACCATCACTTCTTCCTCCGGTCTTGGCAAAGACGAGATCGACAAGATGATGCGCGATGCGGAGTCGCATTCCGCGGACGACGCGCGCAAACGCGACGAGATTGAAGCGCGCAACAAACTTGATGGCCTGGTCTATCAGATGGAGAAGACGCTGAACGAGAACCGCGAGAAGGTGGGCGCGGTTGCCGGCGAGGTCGATACAGCCATCGCCGACGCCAAGAAGGCGGTCGAAGAAGGCGGAGTTGAACGCATGAATGACGCGTTCAATGCCTTGCAGGCAGTCTCTCACAAGATGGCCGAAGCACTCTATCAGCAGTCTTCCGGAACTCCTGGCACGGAAACATCCACTGAAGAGTCGTCCGCGGCAGGCGCGTCGGCAGGCGCCCAGCCGGGCGGCGAAGACAATGTCATCGACGCAGAGTACGTCGACGTCGACGACAAGAAGTAGATTTCCGATTGCCGAATTGTGATTGCCGATTGATCGCTAACCTGACTCGCTTGACATCCAAGTGAGCTTAGGTCAGAGGTCATTCGGCAATTGGCAATCGGCAATGACCAAGATGGCCAAAGAGGACTTTTACAAAATCCTGGGCGTCAAACGTGACGCCAAGCCCGAAGAGATCAAGAAAGCCTACCGGCGGTTGGCGAGAAAGTATCACCCTGACGTAAACCCGGGTGACAAAGGCGCCGAGGACCGCTTTAAGCAAATGAGCGAAGCGTTCGATGTCCTCTCTGATCCAAAAAAGCGCACCGTTTACGATCGCTTCGGCCAGTATTCCGAGAATCTTGCCGACGCCGCCGCGCGCGGCGCGTCTTCGACCTATACTACCGGCGCGCCTTTTGATTTTTCCGGATTTGATTGGGGATCGGCAACGCCCTCGGGAAGCGCGGGCAGCAGTAGCAGTTTCCGGGACATCTTTGCGGATCTATTCGGTGGCGGCAAAGTCGAGCGCGAACCCCCTCGGCCTCAACCCCAGCGCGGCGCCGACATTGAGATGCCGCTTTCGCTTTCTTTCGAAGAAGCGATTACCGGTCTAACTACGAACATCACCGTAAACCGCTCCGACCAGTGTTCGCGCTGCCACGGCGCCGGTGACACTGGCGGCGCTGTGGGGCAATGCCCGACGTGCAAGGGCACCGGGCAAGTGCAACGCGCCGGCGGCCGTTTGCGTTTCACCCAGGAGTGTTCCGATTGCGGCGGCACCGGCAAACGCCGCCCGCCGTGCTCACTCTGTAGAGGCAAAGGCGTATTACCAAAAACTGAGACGGTTAAGGTGCGCATTCCGGCGGGAGTGGACACCGGCTCGCGCGTGCGGATTCCGGCGAAGGGCGAAGGCGGACGACTGGGCGCGCCGCCGGGCGATCTTTTCATCATCACGAATGTCGGCCGGCATCAGTATTTCACGCGCAAGGGCGACAACATCTACGTCACGGTTCCGATCACCGTGCCCGAGGCAGCCCTGGGCGCAAAGATTGAAGTGCCGACCGTGACCGGCAAAGCGCAACTGCGCATTCCGCCGGGGACGCAGTCGGGACAGAAATTTCGCCTGCGCCGCAGGGGTGCGCCCTCTTTGCGCGATCCGAATGTGCACGGCGACCAATTTGTTGAAACACAGGTAGTTTTGCCGAAAGTGATTTCGGAAGAGACGAAAGATCTCTTGCGCAAGTACTCGCAGATGAATGACGAGAATCCGCGAGTTGCGATGGGACTGGAATAGAACTCTGGTCTTTGATCTTCGGTCTTTGATCTTTGATTTTTTTCGAAGCCATTCGTATCCAATGAAAACCTGGAACTTACGAGAGAAGTAAATCAAAGTACAAAGCGCAAAGACCAAAGTTCAGCTTTTGTTTTTATGAAACGCCGAGCTAAAACCTACACCATCAGCGCTGTGGCCGAGCAGTTTGAGCTGCATCCGCAGACGCTGCGCCTCTACGAGCGAGAAGGCCTGTTAAAGCCTTCGCGGTCTGAAGGTAATACGCGTCTTTATACCGACACGGATCTTGAGCGTTTGGAAATTATTCTGTCGTTGACTCGCGACCTCGGCGTCAACCTGGCCGGCGTTGAAATCATTCTGAACATGCGCGAAAAGATGGACGCGATGCAGCGCGAGTTCGAGCGCTTTTTTGAATATCTGCAAAGCCACGCCGAAGAGTTTTCTCACTTCACCGAACCACCACCACCCGAAGCCGGGGCGATGGTTCCAGTCAGCCGCCTCCATCGTCCGGTTCCGGTAAAGCGCCGCGCTGCTGGTGGCAAGTCACACTAATCTATTCACCCTCAACAGACTCGAACCTCCGCAAATTTCTGGCTAGGGGATCGTGCTTGACTGCGCGAACGATAATGCTAGAGTGTGCCGCCTTAAAAGACTGAGACGACCGTGTCCGACAAACTTTTTAGTTTGTCGCTGCGCTCAATATTTATTCTCAGGTCAGTTATCAACAAACTGTAGTTTGTCGGACATTAAGTTTTGGTTCGCTTCCCAATGCGGCATTTCGAAAAGCTCATCTTCCTGTTCGTCCTGTTAACGGCATCGCTGTGCCTCGCGATACCAGTTGTCCATGCCCAGGATCTCGACAACGTAACGATAAGTGGCCACGTGACTGATCAGAATGGCGCGGTGATTCCCGGCGCCAGCGTCGCGGCAACGCTGGTCGCGACGAAAGTCGAGCGCACGGTCATAGCCGACGGCGATGGTCAATACAAATTGATTCAGCTCGCACCCGGCGTTTACAGAGTCAGGGCCTCGTTCACAAATTTCGCTATCGAAGAAAAGACTGATTTGACGACGATTGCCGGACAAACCGTGCAACTGGATTTCGTTCTCAAGCCGGCCACGGTAACGGCGGAAGCCGTGATCGTCAGCGCCGCGGAACCGCCGCAAGTCGACACCTCGCGCACCGTCGTCGGTGGTACGGTGACCACGCGCGAGGTGGAATCGCTGCCCGTTACCTCGCGCTCGCCGCTGGATTTGATATTTACGCTGGGCGGCGTCAGTGAAGAACCGCTGTCGACGCGCGACCTGGCTGAAGACCGAACCAGCTCCCGCTCATCGCCGGAAGAAGCGGGAAACTTTTCGCTTTCCGGGGGCGCTGCTTACTCAAACAACATCACGATTGACGGCCTGGACAATAACGACGACCGCGCGGCGCGCGAACGCTTCACGCCGTCCATCGAAGCCGTCGATGAAGTGCAAATCATTCGCAATCAATTCGCGGCTGAGTATGGACGTGCTTCCGGCGGCCGCATCAACCTGCGCACGCGTGGCGGCTCGAACAAACTTCGCGGTCGGGCCTTCTATTTCTTTCGCGACGAATCGATTAACGCAAACACCTGGCGGAATAATAAAGAAGGACTGCCGCGGCTGCCGCTGCAGGAACACGATCCCGGCTTTACTCTGAGTGGCCCCGTCGTCATCCCCAAACTTTTCAACGGCCGCAATCGCACTTTCTTCTTCACCGCGTACGAGTACGACACGCTGCTGGATTCAACGCGGGTCGACGCGCTGGTGCCCGTCGATCAGAATTCGCTGTTTCCCTTGCCGGCCCCGACAAATCTTGCGGAGAAGAGGGACGAAAATCCGTCTGCTCCCGCGCTGAAGGCCGCCAACGGTGTCGCTCCATTCGTTTCATCGCTCAGCACGCCGCAGCGCAGTCACACCTTTACGACGCGCATCGATCACAAATTCACCGACATGCACAACGGGTCGTTTCTCTGGCAACTGGGCCGGTTGAACAACCTGAGACAATTTGGCGGCGGCCATCGCCTGGCAGGAGCCTTGATCGGCAAGACCCGCAACACGGATGCGTTTTCCTATTCAGACAATTACGTGCTTTCGGCGAAGGCCGTGGCCCAAACGCGTTTTCAGTTTTCTCGCCTCACGCCGGCGGTCGAGGCCACTGGCGGTGCAGCCACTCCGGTGGTCCTGATCAATATTAAAGATACTTTGGCCTTGAACTCAGGAACCCTGGTCGCCGGCACGTCGACCAGCGGGGCTACAAATCGCAAAGAGACGCGCTGGCAATTCCAGGAAATCTTCGCCTACATTCGTGGCGCGCACTCGATGAAGTTCGGCGACGACATCCAGAAGATCAAATCGACTTTCATCGATCTCAGCGACGCCTCGGGCACCTGGGACTTTGACAGTGCCGGCGACTTTCTCGCCAGCACGCCCAGCCGTTACCGGCAGAATTTTCTCATCAGCTCGACCCAGCACAACACCTATATGGGCCTTTATGCTCAGGACG
>Ga0209648_10001161_pt1 | contig 20947 bp, 17 predicted proteins | sample GraSoi2013_115cm_FD_185830 | JGI IMG/M metagenome (GOLD analysis project Ga0209648, IMG submission 185830) | Grasslands soil microbial communities from the Angelo Coastal Reserve, California, USA - Sample 9_17_2013_115cm (SPAdes) (version 2) | ecosystem: Environmental > Terrestrial > Soil >... | reverse complement strand
CCTTCGCTGATCGGCTCAATATCGAGGTGATCGCCGGCGGGCTGCCCGCTGTTGGCCGCAATGCTGGAGCGCGCCGCGCAGAGACTCCTTACATTCTCTTCCTCGACGCCGACATGGAGCTGAAAGACCCCACGCTAATCCGCCGCGCCATGGCTCTGATGGAACGGCGCAAGCTCCAATGCGCGACCACCAACATCTGGTGCAGCAACGGACGGCTGTGCGATCACGTGCTCTATATCGGAAACAACATCGCACAGTACGGCTCGGTGCTGGTTCGCCCGTTCAGTACCGGGATGTTTATGCTGTTCGAGAAGGCCACGTTCGACCGGCTCGGCGGATTCCACGAAGGCGCGCTGTACGCGGAAGACTATCTGCTGAGCAAGAAGGTTTCGAACCGCCGCTTCGGGATCGTTCGTGGACGTGTTCACACGACCAACCGGCGCTTCCGCAACATGGGCCACATGAAGATCATCGGATTGTTCGTGAAGACCATGTTCAACACCTGGAACGACAATTATTTTCTCCACGACCGGGGATACTGGCGGCAAAAGGTCTAAAATCCAATTCAGAAATGGATAACGGAGCCAGCCCCAAGCCCGTCCACATCTTCCCTGCCGATTTCGCATGGGGTGTAGCTTCGTCCGCACACCAGGTGGAAGGCGGAAACTTCAACAATCAATGGGCCCTTTGGGAGCAGCAGGGACGCATCAAGTCGGGCGATCGCGTGGGCCTGGCCTGCGACTGGTGGCGCCACGCCGAACAAGACTTTGATCGCGCCCAGGAGCTGGGCATCAACGCGCTGCGGCTGTCGCTCGAGTGGAGCAAGATCGAGCCCGAAGAAGGACGCTGGGATGGCGGCGCGCTCGGCCGTTATCGCGAGATGCTCCAGGCGTTACACCAGCGCGGTATCCGGCCGTTTGTGACTCTGCACCACTTCACTAATCCTCTGTGGTTCGAGGGCAAAGGCGGTTTTGCTGCGCCGGAATCGGTTGAGTTGTTTCGACGTTTCACCCATCAAGTGATGGCGTCGCTGGGTGACCTTTGCAGCGATTGGACCACATTCAATGAACCGAACGTGTACGTAGCGTTAGGCTATTTTCTCGGAGAATTTCCACCCGGACGTCGAGGCCGAGTTCTTCAGGCGGCGATGGTAACTCGCAACCTATGTCTAGCTCATGCGGCGGCGTACCGAACGATTCACTCTCTGCAGAGCAATGCCAACGTGGGCTGGGCCCAGCACTTTGTGGTCTTCAAACCGCGGCGCCCGGATTCCGCCATTGACCGATGGTTGTGCGGCTTTGTGGATCGCCGTTTCAATGAGAACTTTGCCGACAGCATTCTTAGCGGGCGGGCGCCGTTTCCGCTCAACAAATTCGGCCAGAGTCTCGCTGAAGTCAAGGACACTTGCGACTACGTCGGCATCAACTACTACAGCCGCTTGCGCGCTGGAATCGAGCTGCGCAGCCCGCGGACTCTGTTCTTCCAGCTGACCGTCCCGCCGCACAAGCCGCAGGGCGATAGTGGAATCGAGATCCCCTACGGCGAGGCTTATCCCAAGGGGCTGCGAAGCGCCGCGAGACGATTTGCTGCGTTCAACAAACCGATCTACATTCTAGAAAACGGCGTGCCCGATCGCGAAGACCGGATTCGCCCTTGGCTCCTCGGTTCAGCGATGAAGCAGATGCGCAAGCTCCTGAAGGAGGGTATCGATCTGCGCGGCTATTTCCATTGGAGCCTGACCGATAACTTTGAATGGAATGAAGGGTGGCATCTGCGCTTTGGTCTGATCGAGCTTGATCCCTCGACCCAGATGCGACGTCCTCGTCCCAGCGCGGAGGTTTATGCACGAATCATTCGGGAAAGCAGGAACGGAGCCTCTCATGGCGCGGCGACCTGAAGTGCGTCTTAGTTTGTTAAGCATAACCAGCTAATTCTTTCTAAGCGCCGGCTCTTGTCGCATAAACATTATCTTCGAAAGCGCACTAGCCGCCATGGGAAAATCCTTGGTCAGATTGTGCCAATCTTTACAAAAGTTAACAAATTCCTATAGCTGATTCCTTGACTCTCCAAAACAGCAGCGTTAGGATGCCCGGCGGTGTTCACACACCGCGCCACATGCGCGCTCTGCGCGATAAGAATTGGCCATGTCTTTTGCTGCGGACGACGGACTTTGCAGACCATGGTCAGCTGTCAATGCCCCGTCGAGACCGTCCGGTCATCGAGGTAGCTCAGCGGCGAACACAACGTGTTCGCTGCCTCGCGTGCCACTTGTTTCCCGTGATCGGAGTTCGCGTGCCTTGCTTTGGAGAAGGTGAACACGTGAAGACTTCGCCCCCGCCTGCAATTCTTTAGGCGGAGGACCTCGTTGTCTGGACAAGAGCGCTCCGCAATGACGGAAGGTAAACGCCTGGCTGCTCGCCCCGCCTACAGTGCGCGGCCATCTTCTGTGCCAGTCCGATTCTGTATTAGCGCGTCCGTGGAAGGGCGGCTCAGGGCCCGCTCTCGGAAGACGCAGCTTTCCCCCAGCGCGAAGCGCAACACCATTCCACCTAAGCACAAAAAGCAAGGAGAGACAGTATGGGTCGCAAAAACGACGGACAAGACGGAATATGGTTGTCACCCAACGCCGACAAAAGACGCCTGAGGGACGCGGAAAACGCCCGCAAGAACCGCGAGGAGATCACCAGAGCGATTTCGCATGGGCAGATCTCGCGGCGCGATCTGGTGAAATGGGGTCTGTTCACCAGCGCCGGCACCATGGCCGGTATCGGCGGCCTGAGCCCCTACGTGCGGGCGCAAACCACCAGCTTCAGCGGCAGCGGCTGCAGCCAGATCCCCACCGGACTGAATCCCAGTCCAACCTTCGGGGTTCAAGCATTCAGCCAGCCGATGCCGCGCTTCGATGTGTTGCCAAGGAATGCAGTTTCCACCTTGAACCCGGCGCCGACCGCGCAGGCCAACACCACGCAGCAGCCGGTTGACCCTGCTTTGGTAGGTGGACAAACCGGCCTTACCGGACCGATCGAAGGCCGCCCGCCGGGAGCGGGTTGGGCGCACCAGCGGTTTGCCCAGTTCCCGCCGCAGGCGGCGATCGAAGTCACCACCAAGCCCGCCACCACCAATAACGTTTACAACCCAGGTGTAACTTCGGACCTCAATTCCGGAATCAATCCGGCCACGCCGATTCCTCCGAAGTTCCATCCCAGCTTCCCGACGCAAAACTCCAACCGGGTATGGACCTTCAACGGCACCTTTCCTCCTAAGCTGACCCAGGTTCGCTACGGGGAGCCGGTCCTGTTTCGCCACCACAACGGCCTGACGACTGACATCACCAACAACGGCGGTTTTGGACGCTTTACCCTCACGACCCACGAGCACAACGCTCACCACGGGGCGGAGAACGATGGCTTCACCGGCGCGTACTTCTGGCCCAACCAGTTCTACGATTATCACTGGCCTTGGGTTCTGGCGGGATTTACCACCATCAACACCGGCGCCACAGACCCGCGGGCCGGCGCTCCCAGCGACAGCGGCGGCATCAACAAAGTCCCCGGCGACTGGCACGAGACCATGAGCACCCACTGGTTCCACGATCACATGTTCACCTTCACCGACCAGAACGTGTACAAGTGCAACGCGGGCATGAACAACATCTACAGCTCGCTGGACCGCGGCGACGAATCAGTGAATGACGGAGTCAACCTGCGGCTGCCCAGCGGCTACTCGGAAACGCTTCATCCTGGCTGGGGCAACCTGGACTTCGACGTCAACCTGTTGTTGGCCGACAAGGCGTGGGACGCCAACGGTCAGCTCACCATGGATAACGTGGCCTTTTCAGGCTTTCTCGGCGACCAGATGACCGTGAACTTTGCCTGGAAGCCGTTCTTCAACGTGTACGCGCGCCGGTACCGCTTCCGCATCCTGAACGCCAGCGTGTCGCGCTTCTTCGCTCTCGCGCTGAGCGACAGCTCAAACCTGGTCCAGATTGCCAACGACGGCAACCTGCTGCCGCTTACCGTCAACCTCACCCAGACCGACCAGCTTGGCATCGCGGAGAGATATGACATCGTGATTGATTTCTCCCGGTATTCAGCCAACCAAACCGTAGACCTGGTGAACCTGCAACAGATGTCGAACGGCCAGTTGCCGGGCCCGGTCCTGACTGTGGCCCAGGCCACCAGCGGCACCTCCTGCGATCCCTGCGTAGGCTCTTTCCTGCGCTTCAAGGTCTTGGGGCCGCCGCCGCACCAGGACCTCAGCGTGGATCCATCCGGCAATGGTAACGGCATCGTTCTGATCCCCAATCCGACCTTGCCCACAACCGCCAGGTCGCGCACCTTCTCCTTTGACAACAACGCTACCCAGAACCAGAACGATCCTGTCACCACTTACTTAGGCAATGGCCAGGGCAGAGGCTCCTGGGGCATTGCCACCAACAACGCCGGTTCCGGTAGCCGCTCCCGTGGAGGAAGCGCGCTGCAGGCGGACTTCGGGCGCATCTCTTCGCAGCCAGGATTCGCCACTGCCGAACAGTGGACCTTGCAAGGCGGATTTAACTGGGACCACCCCATTCACATCCATTTTGAAGAAGGCCAGATCATCTCCCGGAATGGACAACCGCCATCGCCGGCGGAGAGCGGACGTAAGGATGTCTATCGCCTGCGTCCTAACGGCAACGTGATCATCAGGATGCAGTTCCGCGATTGGGGCGGGATGTTCATGGAGCACTGCCACAACACCATGCATGAAGACAATGCCATGTTGTTGCGGTGGGACCTGGACACCGGCTCAACCCCGTTCCTGAGCCCGCTGCCGACTCCGATTTCGAAGCCGACCGGCGTCACCTTCCAAAACCCGGATGAGATCCTGCCGGGCGCTTAAGCTAAACTCCCGGCGCTCTCCCACAGAGGGCGCCGGGACCGAAAACCCTGGGAGTTGCTCTGAAAATCGGCGGGTTCCAGTAATGCACTGCGTCACTGGGTCCGCCGGGTTACGATTCAAGTTTCCTTCGAACATTCGTTTGAAACTAGGGAGTACCGTCATGTCGTCGAAGAATTGGGTCAGGTTGTCAGGATTTTCAGCGCTTTTCACCGCCGCGCTGGCTTTTCTATTCGCTTCGCAGACGATGGTTGCGAATGAGCCGGACAGTCATTTCCCTAACATTGAGCTCATCACCCAGGACGGGAAGAAAGTCCGCTTTTTCGACGATCTGATCAAGGGCAAGATCGTAGCCATTGACTTCATCTATACCACCTGCCAGTACGCCTGTCCGCTGGAAACAGCGCGCATGGCCCAGGTGCAGAAGAAGCTCGGGGACCGCGTAGGCAATGACATCTTCTTTTATTCCATCAGTATCGATCCCGACCACGATACCCCCGAGGTTTTGAAGGAGTACATGCAGAAGTACAACATCGGCCCGGGCTGGACTTTCCTCACCGGCAAGAAAGAGGACATCACTTTCCTAAGCAAGAGACTAGGTGTCTATTCCGATCCCCGGATCAACGCCGATGGGCATCTTCCCCATCTTTTGATCGGCAACGAAGCAACCAATACTTGGATAAGGGCGAATGCCCTGGATAACCCCAGTTTCCAGGCGAGGATGATCGGCGAGTTCCTGGATAATTTCCGGCATACGGATTGGAAGGCGGAGCAGCAGAAGAAGTCCGGTGACGGGAGCGCCATTGCCAACTTTGATCGCGGCCGCTACGTGTTCGCGCGGGATTGCGCGGCCTGCCACACTGTCGGCCAGGGTGATAAAGTGGGTCCCGACCTGCTCGGCGTTACCAGGGTGCGCGATCACCAGTGGCTGGTGCGCGTCATCCAGGAGCCGGAACAACTACTGAAGGAGAACGATGCAATTGCAACGGCGCTGCTCAAGAAGTACAACAACCTGCGCATGCCCAACCTCTTGGTCAACAATGACGAGTTGAATCTTCTTATCAGCTATCTCCAGGCAGAGACCGACGCGCATGAGAAGCAAGCCGCCGCCGACACAGACGCGGCCAGCAAGCCTGCCGACCCGCCAGGCGGTACCGCCCATCCCAACAGGTAGGGAAGTTTTGGCTGAGTGCTGAATGCTGAGTTTGAGTGCTGACGCATGTCCATCTATTGGCCCGCATTTGAGTTCGCCTACGCCCTGGACATGACCCAGTTGCTGCCCTACCTGGCTGCCATTGAGTCCTCGAAGACGGCCTCGTCCACCAGTGTGCTGCCGCCACCTTGGCGCGAGCAGCCGGCTTCGGGCCAGGTGGACGCTCCCTTGAGTGATCCGTCCGCACAAGCGGACCGCGTCAAGGAAATCCAGAGGCGCAAGCAGGAACTGCTGAACACCAACGCGAGCCGGGTGCACGCCTGGGTGAGACAACGCTTTGTTCCCGGCAGCGCGCCCATGTCGCTGGACGACATCCTCACCACGCACCGCATGGTCGCCGCGGAGTCCGGCATTCGCTACGCCAACGTAGGGGTCTTGAGGCAAGACGGCCAGAGAGTGTTGGTTGGAGAAGACGGTATCGGGTATCACGCCGGGGCTCCGGCTCTGCGGCTCCCGCGCTTGATGGAGGATTACATTCAATTCGTCAACAGCGCCAGCCTGATGAGCATGCCCGCGGCGGTCCACGCCCTGGTCGCCCACTTTTTCTTTACCACCATCCATCCCTTTGAGGACGGCAGCGGAAGGGTGTCGCGGCTGGTAGCGGCGGGAATCCTGTTCCAGCGCGGCTACCGCGGCCATGGCTTATACGCGCTCTCCAGTCACTACTACCAGAACGAAGACCGCTACCACTCCCTGATCTATCAAACCCAGCAAACCCCGCTCTTCGATCTCACGCGCTTCGTTGCCTTTGGCATGGAAGGGCTGGCGCTGGAGCTCCACGGCATCGACAGCTTCATCAAGGTGAAGTTGAACCGCGCGGCCGGGAGAACGATCCTGACGCCGGCGCTGAGAGATAGGATGGAACGGCAATGACCATCCCAACGCTGCAACAACGGTCGGTTCTTCCAAGGACCGATGAACTCATGAAACGATGACTCGAATGTTGGCACTTCTGTTTACGGCGTTCCTGCTTCCGGCTTCCGGCCCGCAACAATCTCCGGCTGCCGATTTCTTCAAACGCGGGACCGATTACTTCAGCAAGGGCGACTATGCTCGCGCTATCGAGGCCTATACTACCTCAATTCGCCTTGATCCCAGCTCTGCCAGGACGTTTTATGCGCGGGGAATCGCCTATCATCAAAATCACGACGACGATCGGGCAATCGGGGACTATACGGATGCCATCCGCCTAGAGCCCGGCTACGCAGACGCGTTCCGCGAGAGAGCCTACGCATACGAAGACAAAGATGACTATGAGCATGCGATTCAGGACCACACACAGGCCATCCGCCTGAATCCCGCCGATGTTACCCTGGTCTACGATCGGGCCTTCGATTACGAGCGCACAGGCCAATACCAGCTTGCGATCGCGGATTTTGACGGGATCCTACGCCGTTTCCCGAAGGCTGCCGACGCGTACCGCAGCCGCGGACGGGTCGGGCTGTATTCAGGCCACTTCCCGGAAGCTCAACTAGACCTGAGCCGGGCCGTGGAGCTGAATCCCAGTGGGGCTTACAACGTGATCTGGCTGTATATTGCCAGGAGCAAGGGTGCAACGGGCGCGAAAGACGAGTTGGCCAAGAACGCGGCAAAATTGAATTTGACAAAATGGCCGGGGCCGGTCATCGAACTATTTTTAGGTAAGAGCACCCCCGAGACGGTCTTGCGGGCAGCTTCCGATAAAGATCCTCTTAAAAATACCGCCCAGGAATGTGAGGCAAATTTCTACATTGCAGAGCATCAGGCTTTGCATGGCCAGCGCAGTGCTGCAATGCAGGGCTTTCGTACTGTGAGTGAAAGCTGCCCAAAGAACTATTTCTTCTATGTACCGGCGGCCAAGGCGGAGTTGGCAAACAAACGGTAGTCCATCTAATTGCCAATGGCCATCTGCTGGGTTATTCCTGCAAATAGAACAGACTCTTGTCCATCTGCAGTTCACAGTCGCGGAACGCCTCGGCTAAGTGCTGCAGGAGATCGCCGGCCAGAACAGTGTTTTCGTGGAGCATGTCGCGGGCAAAATCTCCCGCCAGGCCGTGCAGATGTACCGCCGAGACTACACTCACATCCTTCAGGAAGGCGGAGGCGAGCGCGGAATTACGCTGAAGCTGTTGCGCCTGAAATTTCCGCTGCTTGTCTCCGGGATCTGCTCCATAGATTTCATGAACCCAGGTTTTCGGCGGCTCTGGGTCGGGCCCGCCGCTTGGCTGTTGGAACCGAGGCGCGCTCGCCGCGCGCCGGGCCAGCGCAGCGCCAATGATGCCGGAGAGCACATCGCCTGATCCGCCTTTGGCCAGCGCGGGATTGCCGCTCAGGTTGATCCACATCTCGCCCGAAGCGCCGGCCACAATGGTCCGCGAACCTTTAAGGACTACGCAGGAGCCAGTCTTTTCCGCCAGAGTACGTGCCGCAGCCTGCCGGTCTGTCTGAATGTCAGCCGTTGACTCTCCAAGGAGCCGCGCCGCTTCGCCGGGGTGCGGCGTGAGCACAAGCATGCTGGATTTTGATTTCTTGAGCTTGTCGCAAGCTCCGGCAAATGCGTTCAAACCATCGGCGTCCAAGACCAGCGGCAGCGGGCACGTCGCGACCAGCCGCCGCACGAAGTTAGATGTTTGAGGGTTCGTCGAAAGCCCCGGCCCTAGCACGATGACGTCTTTACCTTCGAGCAGTTGGTTGACTCTCGCGCCGGCCGCGAGCGCAATGGTGCCTTTGTCAGTTTCCGGGAGGCCTTCGGTCATCAGCTCGGGAGCGAACCCGGCAACCGTAGCTTGAATTGCCTTGGGGCACGCAACGGTGACTAACCCAGCGCCGGCGCGCAGAGCCGCAATTCCCGCCAGACCCGGAGCTCCGGCTTTGCCCAGCGATCCTCCGATCACCAGCACATGACCGAACAAACCTTTATGAGCGTCGTTCGGCCGCGGAGGAAACGCGATTCCCACCTCGCGGCCGCTGATCACTTCCAGACCCGTCTGGTTGGAGGTGAGTACTGGCTGCACGCCGATCTCGCTGACCGCGATTGGTCCCCTGGTGAGTTCGCCAAAGACATGCGCCGGCTTGGGCGCGATGAAAGTCACGATGCCGTGGCAGAAAACTACGTCGGCGCCGTCCGCATGAACAGGCGACTTGCTGTCCGCGTCTACGCCGGAAGGCAAGTCCACGCTGACAACTGCTCCAAGAGCGTTGTTGATGGCCGCCACCGCCGCCTTAGCCAATCCGCGGAGCGGGGGCTTAAAACCGGTGCCGACAATTGCATCGAGGATCAGATCGGAAGCCAGCGCGTCGCGTACGGCATCGTTTGCAAGATCGGCTTCGCTCGGGATCCAGATCGGCTCAAGCCCGAGCCTGGAACACATGGCCGCGGCGTCCGCGCTGAGCTCGCCAGCGTCCTTGGCCAATATGATTACGGAAACGTCGACGCTCTGGCGCAATGCCTCGGCGGCAACCAGGCCATCGCCGCCGTTGTTGCCCTTGCCGCAGACGACGCACACCGACCCAAACTTAAAGTTGGCTAAACAGAATTGGGCAACGGCGTGACCTGCGCGTTCCATAAGGACCAGCGTGGACCCGCCCGGCCGTCGGATGGCCTCATGCTCCGCCTGGCGCACTTCATCGCAGGTGAGGATCCTCATGTCGTAAGAGAGCAGTTAGCACTAGGAGCAATTAGCAATTAGCAGTTAGCAATTAGCCAAACCAAAACCTCAACACTGATGACACTGATCGAATTTAACGGCAATGGAAACCCTTGGGGCCGGCTTTAGCTGAGCTAATTGCTAATTGCTATTTTGCTATTTCGCCGCAATCTTCTCCACCAAGTCCGAATAGTCTTTTTTCTCGACGCCGTAGACTTGTTTGTTGAACTCATCAACCTTTTGCGAGTAGTTCATCGAGCAGAACTTGGGACCGCACATGGAACAGAACTTAGCCTCTTTGTAGTAGTCGTCGGCTAAGGTCTCATCATGCATGGAGCGCGCGGTTTCAGGATCGAGTGAGAGTGCAAACTGCTTCTCCCAATCGAAGGTGTAGCGAGCGTAGCTGAGTGCGTTGTCGCGATCTTGCGCGCCGGGACGATGGCGGGCGACGTCGGCGGCGTGAGCGGCAATCTTGTAAGCGATGATCCCGTCTTTGACATCCTTCTCATTCGGCAGCCCGAGGTGCTCTTTGGGCGTGACGTAGCACAGCATGGAAGCGCCGTGCCACCCGATGAGGGCAGCGCCGATGGCGGAGGTGATGTGATCGTAGCCGGGCGCGATGTCGGTCACCAACGGCCCCAGCGTGTAGAACGGCGCGCCGTAGCACCACTCAACTTCTTTATCGACCTGTTCTTTGATCTTGTCGAGCGGAACATGGCCGGGGCCTTCGATCATAACTTGGACATCGTGCTCCCAGGCTTTCTTCGTCAATTCACCCAACGTGCGCAACTCGGCAAATTGCGCTTCGTCGCTGGCATCGGCAATGCAGCCGGGCCGCAGCCCGTCGCCCAGCGAGTATGAGATGTCGTACTTCTTCATGACCTTGGAGACATCGTCAAAACGCTCGTACAGGAAATTCTGCTTGTGATGGTGAGCCATCCACTGTGCCAGAATGGCGCCGCCGCGGCTTACGATCCCGGTGATGCGCTTCGAGATCAGTGGTAAGTACTGCACCAGCACGCCGGCATGGATGGTCATGTAATCCACGCCCTGCTCGGCCTGCTCGTGGATGACCTCAAGCATTAGATCGGCGTTGAGGTCTTCGATGCGTTTCACACGGGAGACCGCTTCGTAGATCGGCACGGTGCCGATGGGCACTGGTGAATGACGCAGGATAGCTTCGCGGATCTCGTGGATGCCGCCGCCGGTGGAGAGGTCCATGACCGTATCGGCGCCGAAGTGGACGGCGGTGTGCAGCTTGCGCAGTTCCTCATCTACGTTCGAAGTAATCGCGGAGTTGCCGATATTGGCGTTGATCTTGCACAACGAGGCCACGCCGATCGCCATGGGCTCCAACTCGGGATGGTTGACGTTGGCAGGGATAATCATCCGGCCCGCAGCGATTTCATCTCGCACCAGCTCCGGCCGGATCTTCTCCCGGTCGGCAACGTACATCATCTCTTCAGTGATCAGACCCTTGCGGGCGAAATGCATCTGAGAAAAGTTGCTGTCGCCAGTCTCGGCGGCCGCGGCGTGGCGCCGCCCGATCCATTCCTCGCGAGGACGGGGTCGATTGTCAGCGTGGCCATTTCCGTTGTGTGCGGTCATCGCATTCACCTTAGTGGAAACCAACCTCATTATACGCGCCCCACACAGGAATCGGATCATCGGGTCATCGGGTCATCGGGACATCGGAATGCGGGCGATAGACTGAGAGGTGGCGCCGCGATGCCAATGAGACTGGTCCGATCACCCGATCACCCGGTGACCCGATCACCCGATGCTGCACAGGGCCCTTGACCCGGCTTTGCCCGCAGGACTACCCTTTTAGAGTTATGTCGAGCAAGTTCTTCAAATTTGGCGGAGCGACAGCGGTGATTTTGCTGGCGTTGGCGTATTTGGCCTACACCGGCGTGCAGGAAGGCCGCAGCTACTATTCCACCATCAAAGACCTGCACAAGATGGACGACTCCGTTTACAACAAGCGCTTGCGCGTCTCTGGATTTGTGCAGCCCGGATCGATCCATCAGATCGGTACCAACGCCGATTTTGTCATGGAAGAAAACGGTGAGACGCTGAAGGTTAGTTATAAAGGATCGGAGCCTCCGCCGGACACCTTCAAAGACAATGCTCAAGCGCTGGCGATGGGGCGGTTAGGCCGCGACGGTGTGTTCCATGCCAATGAACTTCAGGCCAAATGCGCGTCCAAGTACGCTACGCAGCCCGGAGCCGGGGCCCAGCCCGCGGCCGATTCTCAACCCCAATCCATGAAAAACTGAGGTCGCCTCCTGAACCCTGACGCTCCTCCAGTCCAGGCTGATGGCGTCTCTAAGATTTACGGCCGCACCGCCGCGGTGCGAGGCGTCTCGCTGCAACTTGAGCCGGGGCGGTTTTATGTGCTGCGCGGCGAGAACGGCGCCGGCAAATCCACACTTCTGCGCATGATTGCCGGCCTCAGCACGCCGACGGAAGGAACCATTCGCATCTTTGGCCTGCAAACCAAAGCAGCTTTGGCCCGCATCGGCTACATGGCGCACGCTCCGCTGCTTTATGACGAACTCTCCGGCATGGAGAACCTCCGCTTCTTTGCCCGGCTGTACGGAATCGGGTCCGACGCTCCGCTCACCCGTGCTGTCCGTCGCGTGGGACTCGACCCCGAGCTCGCTCGAAGGGTCGGGCAGTACTCGCAAGGGATGCGCCAACGCTTGTCGTTGGCTCGTGCCATCTTTCATTCTCCGCAGTTGCTTCTGCTCGATGAACCGTTCTCCAACGTCGATCCCGAGTCAGCTGCGCAGATCGCACAGTTGCTGGCTGACATGCGATCCGCCGGCAACACAATCCTTCTCGTCACACATCAGCTGGGTCTTCTCGGCAAAATGGCTGACGAGTTTCTCGTGCTCTCGGCTGGCCGTCTGGTCGAGCGCAGCGGCGTGCTGCGGGAAAACGCATGAGCCCTTCCGTCTTCAAGCTTGCCGCAGCCAACTTGGGGAAGGACTTGCGTCTGGAATGGCGGTCGCGCGACGTCCTCAATTCCATGCTCTTTTTCGCGCTGCTGGTGGTCGTCATTTTCAGCTTTGCCTTTGAGCCGACCGCGGAAGAATCGCGGCGCCTGGCGGGCGGGTTGATCTGGGTGGCATTTCTCTTTTCGACGACCATGGCGTTGAATCAGTCCTGGGCGCGCGAGTTGCGTAACGGTGTTCTCGATGCCTATCGGGTCGCCCCGGCTCCGGCGGAAGCCTTGTTTCTGGGCAAATGCCTGGCCAACTATATCCTGGTGCTGCTGCTCGAGTGCCTGATGGCGCCACTGTTCGTGGTGTTCTACAATTTAAGGTCGGTGGGGCCCTACTGGCAGTTGGTCGTGATCTTTCTGCTGGGCACATGGGCGCTGGTGATCAACGGAACGTTCTTTGCCGCCATGTCCATCCGGACTCGCAATCGCGAGTTGATGCTGCCCTTGCTCCTCCTGCCGATCTCGATTCCGGCGGTCCTGGCCATGGTAACGGCCACCACCGCAGTGCTCACCGGTGAATTTTCACCCGCGGGCCAAATAAAATTCCTGGCAGTGTTTTGTGTGGTATATACCACTGTCTCTTTTCTGTTATTTGAAACGGTACTAAACGCCGAATGAAATCGCCAATCTTTTATCTGCTCTTATTGATCACGTTCGCACTCCTGGCCTGGGGGACGTACCAGGCCTTGGTAGTCGCTCCTCCGGAAGCCACCATGGGCGACGCGCAGCGCATCTTCTATTACCACGTACCCGCAGCCACCGCGGCCTCGATTCTGTTCGGTATTAATTTCCTGGCCTCGATTTGGTATCTATGGAAGCGCAACCCGCAGGCCGACGCGCTGGCCGTGGCCGGCGCCGAAGTCGGCGTCGTGTTCTTCGGCGTGGTGCTGGTCAGCGGTCCCATCTGGGCGCGCTACGCCTGGGGAACGTTCTGGGTGTGGGACGCGCGGCTCACCACCAGCCTGATTCTCTGGCTGCTCTACATGAGCTATCTGGTGCTGCGCAGATCGTCTGAGGCCGGCTCGACCTCCGTGATGGCGGCTGCGCTCGCGGTTTTTGCCGCGCTGGATATGCCGATCGTTTACATGTCGAACCGCTGGTTCCGCACCAACCATCCTCAGCCCATGATCGGCACGCTGAACCTCAATCCCGACATGCAGAAAGTTCTGCTTTGGAACATGCTGGCCTTCGTCATGTTCGGCCTCTTGATTGCTTGGTTCCGTTACGACATCGAACGAACCGGCCAGGTCATCAACGCGCTGCATATCCAAAAAGCCGCTCGCGGATCCTTGGCCATGATGATGCCGGCGCCCGCGATGTTTCTCTTCGTCGACGACAAACTCTTGCACGAGAAGATGGTGCAACATCGCTACATGGTTGCCGGCTACATCGCGGTCTGGACGATTTACCTCGGTTATCTGCTGTTCCTGTTCGCGAAGCTTCGGCGATTGAAGAAGGAATACCGAGAGATCAGCTAAGGAATGCCCGCCGCCGAGGCCCTTCGGCCCTTATTCGTCGCAGCCCAGACGCCTCGCCTGCAGGCTTTGATGGGCATGAGATCGTCGTTATCTCTGAGCCACTGTCCTGCCCACCTAATGTCATATCCCCAAGTGTAAAACAGGTCACCCGAGGAGCGGAGATCGTCTTCATGGTGATCCCGGACGTCCTTGCATATTTGAACGATAGTGGCTTCTCCGCCGTGTCGGGAGACCGCTTGAATGACCCAGCCGGAGAGATCGTGCTTCGTTGCCATGGTCACCCTCCCTTCTTTCGCACTCGGAATGATAATCCTCGTTTGTCAATCCTCGACCGACGTTAATTTTCTCAGTTGGACCAAGCTTGGATTCGAAACCAATTCAGCGCCGGAGGCGCAAAAGAGCCTAGCCCAGACCGGAAGGTCTGGGGCAAGGAGGGGAAACATAAGCCCCGGCGGGGCGACACTAACCCAGAACGTATCGTGGATCGAATTGCACCCCATGCTTTCTCAACAACGCGACGAATTCTTCCTCGAAGGTCTTCTTGCGATGATGTTCCTCTTGAGTATCGATGTACCTGATTACCACCGCGACATTGGATGAACTCACACTGAAAGCTCCATACCCCTGTTGCCATGCAAATCGTGCACCCCGTTCGTTCATCCATTTTGCGGAATTGGCTTTCAGCAGACTCACCGACTTTGCGAGCGTGAGGGTCGGTGGCAAACGGAAGAGGATGTGAACGTGGTCTTCCATGCCGCCTATGGCGAACGTAAGCATCTCATGGTTCTTGCAGATTGCGGCCATGTAGGCCCAAAGCCGTCGCTGAAACCCCTTCGGGATCGTCTTCTCACGACCTTTCGTACCAAACACCAAATGGATGTGGTTTTGAGAGTAGCTGTGGGACATGAGTGTCGCGCCTCCGGCGCTCGAAATCTTACAACCTGCCCCCAGACCTTCCGGTCTGGGCTAGGCTCTTTCGCCCCATTCGGGGCTTGATCTACATAATCACCGACATTTTCGGCATACTCAGCAGATCCTTCTATCGCAACGAGCTACACTAGCTCATCGATGACCACTCATGCCAACTCCCTCGGCCAGGCCTCTTTCCTCGTACCCGCGTTCGGCGATGCATCAATTGATCCGCTGGCACGAGTGGTTCACGAAGGTTTTACTTACTGGACGTCGGCCACGGTCCACCAAGGAACTCTTTGCTCGTGCAAAAGTTTGTAAAAGCATTGGCATTCGATTTCGGACATACACTGGTCGATGAACGAATTGTCGACGATCGCATCCAGCTCATGCCGGGCGTTCTGGAATTGCTTCCGCAGATTACTCTTCCTATGGCTGTGTGGGCTAACACCCGAGTGGCGGACGAACTGGAAGTCCGTCGCCTTCTCAAGGTTGCAGGGATCGAACATTACTACTCTTCTGTGGTTACTTCGGTCGATGCCGGTTCACGTAAGCCGGCGCCTGAGTTCTTTCGATTTGCCCTGGGCAAGGGAGGCGTTGAAAAAGACAGCGTCCTTTTTGTCTGCAACCAGCTCAATACCGATGTGCTAGGCGCCGAGAGATATGGCATTCGCACAGCGTGGCTATCAGGGCCGGAATTCCACAGCGTCGATGAGACGATGACCCTGGCCGATACCAGGCCTTCCTTTATCATCTCCGACCTCACCCAGCTTCCTTCCCTCCTTCAGAAGATCGCTTGGCTGTAGACTAACTTCATGGAGACCACAACGACCAACGCGTTGGCCCAGGCTTCTTCCTCGTACTTGCGCTCGGCAATGCATCAGCCCATCCAATGGCATGAGTGGGGTGCCGAGGCATTCGCCATTGCGAAGAAGGAGAACAAACCGATTCTTCTCGACATCGGCGCGGTGTGGTGCCACTGGTGCCACGTAATGGATCGCGAGTCCTACGAAGACCCCGGCGTTGCCGTACTCATCAACGAGCACTTCGTCGCCATCAAGGTCGATCGCGATGAGCGTCCCGACGTTGACAGCCGCTACCAGACGGCGGTCCAAGCCATCAGCGGCCAAGGCGGCTGGCCACTTACGGCGTTTCTAACTCCCGAAGGCAAACCGTTCTACGCAGGAACTTATTTCCCACCCCAGGATTATCAGGGCAGGCCTAGTTTTCGCCGCGTGCTGTTAACGCTGGCGCAGGCATTCCACGAGAAGAATGCCGACGTGCTCGAATCGGCGGAGAGCGTCATGGGCGCCATCAGCCAGGCGGAGGGGTTCGCCGGCAAAGCCGGATCGCCGCGCGCCGAGCTTATCGACGCCATGGTGGAATCCGCGGTCAAGCTGTTTGACCCCGAGCACGGCGGCTTCGGCGCTTCGCCTAAGTTCCCCCATCCCAGCGCTACCGATCTGCTGATGCAACGCTACGCGGAGACCGGCAACCAACATCTTCTTAACGTCGTCAGCATCACGTTGGAGAAGATGGCGCAGGGCGGAGTGTATGACCATTTGGCCGGCGGCTTTCATCGCTACTCGGTCGATGAGCACTGGGTGGTGCCGCATTTCGAGAAGATGGCCTATGACAACTCCGAGCTCCTGAAGAACTACGTGCATGGTTATCAGATTACCGGCAACGAGATCTTCGCCTCTGTCGCCAAGGACATCATCCGCTGGATGGACGAGTGGCTTAGCGATCGCGAACATGGTGGCTTCTACGCTTCGCAAGATGCGGACTATTCGCTCGACGATGACGGCGACTACTTCACCTGGACCCTGGATGAGACGAAGGGTGTTCTCAGCGGTGAAGAGCTGGAAGTCGCCACATTGCACTACGACATCGGCGAAGTTGGCGAGATGCATCACAATCACCAGAAGAATGTCTTGCATGTGACCACGAGCGTGGGTGACATTGCCAAGCGTCTGAAGAAACCGCCCGAACAGATCCGGAAAGTTCTCGATACGGCCAAGAAGAAGATGTACACGGCACGGCTGGCGCGGCCGACGCCTTACGTCGATAAGACGGTCTACGTAAGCTGGAACGGATTGTGCATCTCGGCTTATCTAAAAGCCGCGCAGGTCTTGAAGCTGGACTCGGCGCGCAAGTTCGCGCTGCGTTCGCTGGATCGCGTCTTATCTCAGGGCTGGAGTGACAAATCGGGCCTGCAACACGTGATCGCCTATTCCGATCCGCAGATCGCCAAGGCCCCGCAGGCCGCAAAAATAAAGATTCCCGGCGTGCTTGATGATTACGCCTTCACCATCATCGCCTGTCTGGATGCATACGAAGCCACGGCGGATCTGAGCTACTACCATTTCGCGGAGAGAATCGCGGCTACCATGATCGCCCGATTCCAGGATCCACATGAAGGCGGCTTCTTTGATGTTGCAACCGGACCTGAGGTCGGCGACGGTATGGTTCTGGGCGCGCTCGCGGCTCGCCGCAAGCCCATGCAGGATTCGCCCACGCCCGCTGGAAACCCGGCGGCTGCGATCGGACTGCTGCGCCTGTACGCGTACAGCAACAACACCAAGTATCGCGACTTGGCTGAGAGCACGCTCAAGGCTTTTGCCGGAATCGCCGGGCAGTACGGATTGTTTGGAGCGACTTATGGCATCGCCCTGGGTATGCTCTTGAAGCCGCACACGCAAGTGGTGATCGCTGGAAGCGGCGCACAAGCGGACCAACTGCATGCGGCGGCGGTCAAGCGGTTCTCGCTGAACAAGTCGGTGCTGCATCTGGCGCAAGGCGAAGTCGTGCCGCAGATGCTGCCTCCAGCGTTGGCGGAGACCATCCCCAATTTGCCCGCGATCAAGGAAGGCAAGACCGTGGCGGTTGTGTGCAGTGGCTTCGCTTGCCAGCCCCCGGTGGGCAGCCCCCAAGAGCTCGAAGAAACTTTGCGAAAGGCGTGAGCCGCGAATTCACACGAATTAACGCGAAGGCAGACCAGAAAACAAGATTCGCGTTTTTTCGCGAAGATTCGCGGCTTACTCTTCGTAAGCTTCCTCGAGCAACTCCACTACATGTTTCACTGGCAGCTTCAGGCCTCGCTGGTCGATGCCGGCGCGAAGCTGGATCATGCAACCCACGTTCGCGGTCGCGATCATGTCCGACGAGACGGACGTCACGTCGTCCATCTTGGCGTCGAGGATCTTCATCGACAATTCATTCTGAGCAACGTTGTAGACCCCCGCGCTGCCGCAACACTGATCGGGATGCGGGAGCTCGACCAGCTGGCAGCCGATGGCTTTCAGCAGTTCTCGCGGCTGGATACGGATGCGCTGGGCGTTGGCCAGGTGGCATGGATCCTGGTAGGCCACCTTCTGCGTGATCTTCTTTTTTGGCGAAAGCAGTCCTACCTGAGCCAGGTACTCGGTTATATCCTTAGCTTTGGCCTTGAACTCCTCGGCGCGGGCGGCAAACTCAGGATCGTGCTCCAACAAATCGTCATACTCCTTCATATTGGATCCGCAGCCGGCGGCGTTGGTGACGATGGCGTCGTAATCGCCGGCGAGAAAAACTTCTATGTTGTTCCGCGCGAGCTGCCGGGCATCCTCGCGGAATCCGGCATGAGCATGTAGAGCTCCGCAGCATCCTTGGCCGGCGGGAACATGAACTTCGATTCCGTTCCGCGTCAGGACGCGGATGGTGGCGTGGTTGAGATGGGAAAACGCCACGTTATTAATACAGCCGGCCAGAAAAGCAACCTTGCCCCGGCGCGCGCCGGCTGCGGGAAAGACCTTGCCGATCTGGCCGAAGAAAAATTCTTTGTCGATCTGCGGCGCCAAGCGGTCGAGATCGGCGACTCCAAAAAGTTTCAGCAAGCCGGTCTTCCGCAGGAGAGCTTGCAGGCCGGATCGCTGGTAGAAGCGCATCAGCCGGGCCATGAAGCGCAGCCGGCCAAAGTGGACGATGATCTTTCTGTAGAAGAGATTGCGCAGGAGCCGCGTCAGCAGCGGCCGTTTGTACTTTTGTTCGATCTGAGCGCGTGCCCGCTCCACGATGTGCCCGTACTGAACGCCGGAGGGACAAGCCGGCTCGCACGCCAGGCATCCCAGGCAGCGGTCGATGTGCGTGACAAAAGCTTCGCTCATCGCCATGTCGCCTTCGTTGACGTGCAGCACCTGATAGATGCGGCCGCGCGGCGAATCCATCTCCATACCCAGAACTTTGTAGGTAGGGCAATGGTTCAGGCAAAGTCCGCAGTGCACGCAGGTGCGAAGCAACTCCCAGGTGGGAACGTCTTGATCGTGTAGCACAGCCGCCACCGGCTGTGGCGATGTAGTCAGCTCAGACAATGAAGCGACCTCGGTTGAGAATGTTGTTGGGATCGATCGCCTGCTTGACGGCGCGCATCATACCGACATCAGTCGGTGTGCTGCCCCAGACATCGAAGTGTAATTTGGCTTCGGTCGGACAATGCGCAACCTCCGCTGACGAGCCCGGAGGAAACATCCCGCGCAGGGCAGAAGCACAATTGGCATATTGCATAGCTGAAGGCGGGTCCACGGAGAGCGGCATGAAGGCCATCACCAGGTTGCCGGTTGCGGCCCGGCCGAGTACTGCCGGAACAAAGTTATAGTCCGGCGCTGCGCGCTCCAGCGCTTGGATCGCCGGACCGACGTTTTGAAGGGCCAGGTGCGAGTACATCACCATGGCGTTGCGATGGCGATTGAGCACCGCATATTCGAAACGCGACACCCAACTCCAGAATGTTTCTTCCTCCGTACCATTGAGCTCGCGCGTGACCGCCGAGCTTAGTTCACTGGCGTATCGCGCCAAGACCTTGTCGCTGCCGGCGGCGCGGAGCATGATCTGCCAGGCGCTGAACGACGACGGCGAGGAAACGGGCTGAGCCGGCGCGTAGTCGTCCGGATGGCGCACCGTAGGCGGATCGCAGACGTATTCGAACGCGCGCGGCGACATGATTTCCAGGCACAGAGGCGTCAGCGGCGAACGAAAAACAAGTGAGCGGAATCTTAACGCCTCATCCAGAGAAGCGAAGGCGCAAACGAAGGTCCGCGTACACTGCGGCTTAGGAAAGACTTTGAAGTTCGCTTTGGTGATGACCGCCAGCGAGCCGTAGCTGCCAATCAGCAGTTTCATCAAATCGTAGCCGGCAACGTTCTTAACAACGCGACCTCCGCCTTTGGCAATTTTTCCTTCGGCTGTCGCGAACTGGATGCCGATGCAGAAGTCCCGCATCCCGCCGAAGGCAGACCTGAGGGGTCCCGCCGCGGCCGTCGCCAACAGCCCGCCAATGCTCGCGCGATCGAGGTTCGCAGCGTCGCAAGGCAGCCACTGTCCGTGCACCGCCAGCTGCTGTTGCACTTGAGCGAACGGCATGCCGGCGTTGACGCCGACGGTGAGGTCACCCGGATCGTAGTGCTCGATTCCGCTCATCCGCGTGGTGCGAAGCAGAATATCGACACGCTCAGGAACGCTCCCAATGTCCTGCTTGGTAAAGCCGCCCGCTGTGGCAACGACCAGACCACGGTCATTGGCCAATCGCAGGACGGCTGCAACTTCTTCCGCGGAGCCGGGAGAGACGATCGCAGCAGGAGCTACGCCGTTGATTTCTGACTGCGCGCGGGATGGCTCGACATGCGCCTCGCCCACGATTGCGGTCAGCTCGTGTTCTAGCGAGGTTGTGGCGGCGACAGTCAAACCGACGACTCCTTTCTCATTCCATCAGCAATCAATGAAGTAGTGCCTTCCTAGTGGCAGAACAGGCGATCCGTATCGCCGTGAACCAAATAGCCCAGCGCCGAAGGCGCGTTGA
>Ga0209648_10001160_pt1 | contig 20953 bp, 18 predicted proteins | sample GraSoi2013_115cm_FD_185830 | JGI IMG/M metagenome (GOLD analysis project Ga0209648, IMG submission 185830) | Grasslands soil microbial communities from the Angelo Coastal Reserve, California, USA - Sample 9_17_2013_115cm (SPAdes) (version 2) | ecosystem: Environmental > Terrestrial > Soil >... | reverse complement strand
TGGAATCGGGAGATCAGGACATTTCTATTCGTGGTGCCGGTAATTACGGGAACGAACCTCTGATTTTTCCATTTTCATCGCTAAAGGAACTCGATAGTTGTGTTTCGGCGTATAGCTCTGCTCAAAAGCCTTCGGGTCAGCCCACCTAACCACGTCGCGCGGCAAGTTAATGACCCATGTATCCGAGAGGTTTCGAGTGTGACTAAAGAACGAAGAAAGGCGGATCGAGCGTCCAGTCTCTCATCACTTCGTCGACAACGCGATAATGGCCACGATTTGTTCCTCGCTCGCGCGCCCTCTCGACGCTCGAACACGCTCTCAAACAGAGTATTTTGTCGAAGTAAGCACTCGAATCCTTAGAGCGAATTAGCTCCCAAGAAAATTAGTTCAGATGAGTAGACCGCTAGTCTCAATTCTCTTACCGTCTCTCAACGCTTGTCAGTTTCTCGACGAACGCATCGAGTCTCTTCTAACCCAATCGTTCTCCAATTGGGAGGCGATCGTCCTCGATAGCCATTCCAGCGATGGTAGTTGGGAGTTTTTTAAATCGATCGCATCCACTGATTCCCGTTTTCGGCTCCACCAAGTTCCACGGGATGGGCTTTACGCCGCACTTAACCGGGGCATGCAGCTCGCAAGTGGCGAATTCCTGCACATTGCCACTTGCGACGACACAATGGCTCCGGAGTTTCTCACTGATATGCTAAAGGCATACGCCCAATGTCCTAGGGCGGGTGTTGCTGTATGCGACCTGTTGTTTATCGATCGCAACGGAGATGAGCTTTCGCCTGCGGATTTGATTGGCCATTTCACGGTGCGCGCGACTAAGGATTTGTTGAGTTTGGATACCGTTCGCACTTCTGTCCCGGGAGAAATATGCCGTCATCTCAATTACCGACCTGCCCCTCACGATTGCCTGCTGCACTTTGCCGGACGCAGTGTTTATTGTTCTCTAACGCAACTGGTTGTTCGCATGTCGTCCGTAAAAGCGGTGGCACCGTTTGAAACCAAGATAGGTTCTATTGCTGACTACGAGTGGTTGCTTCGTCTCACCGCTCACGCCGGTTCGGTGCATTTGCCAAGAAAACTGGCAATGTGGCGCTATCATGGAAATCAGCTCAGCCTGCATCGAGATGATTCGCGCCTGGGTTCCATGAGGGTGATCGGCGAGCGCACCCTGCGGGGAATTTGCGAGCGCCAGCCCCACCTGTTGACTCGGAATGACTGCGAGGCACTCCTGTTACCTTACAAAATTCTAATGGCGATTTGCCGCGTTTATCGCTGGTTTGAAGCCGCCATTAGACTCTTGTGGATGGTTTTTGACAGGCCTGCCGCCACTTGGCGCGGACTTCGTCGAGCGAAATTTAGATTCGGCACGCGGCGATACTCTTTGCTTCCGATGATCTTGCAAGGTATAGGGCTCGCCCCAAGCGAGCTCAATGTCATTCGTAAACGCTTTACGGCTTCGCAGGACGGGCCGTGTGCTAGTGCTGAAGAAACGTGCTACGTAGACGAGGGACCCAATAAATGAAGCGAGCTCAGCGCTGATCAACCAGACATGATGAGCGCTGATCGGTCTGGGAACCGAGTTCGCAGTTCGAGAAATACTTCGCAGTTTCGCATACGTTTGCTTTGCCGAAAACGGACGTTTGCGCGGCGTCTCCTTTAAGTTCGGTGTTTTGCCGGTCGCTTTGTCACCGTCCAAGTCTTCAAAAACTACAAACTCATGTTTTGAGGTTGGCGCACATTCGAGCAGCCGCTCAAAGGTTTCATGTTCGATGGTGTAACCCCCGCCGATAACTTCAGGGGCGACCGGCCGAAATAAGCCGACTCTCATGGATGATGTCAGTTGAAGTTACTAGTTAGGGCGATCACCGCGCAATAACGTCTGCCTCGATCGTTCGATCATTAGTTGATCGGAGACAAATGTCTCTGCGACCCTGTGGTAAGTTGTAATCCCAGTACGCTCCTGACAGTTGGCAGCGCGCGGCTCCGCCGTTAATCTCGCGGGCTATGGAGAACATCCTGCCAATCTTAATCGCGGATGCGCCCGAGGCTTTGATCGAATTGTGTGGCGTCAACTTACTGGAACGTTTGCTCCGCATTTTGCAACGACTCGGATTTCGCAGCGCGATAGTTTTTTCGACAACACCAGAAATCGTTGAGGCTGAATTAGCGAAGCGTTCGTGGGCCCGTGAGCAAGTAATTATCGATCTTGTCCCGTGCGCAATTGGACCGCTGACTGGGCAACTGCTTTTGGAACAAAGCCCGTCGGAACGTTTCTTAATAGTGCCAGCAAATATTTATTGTGACGCACGTTTGCTCGCCGCGCTCTGCACGAAAGATTCATCCGCAGCGCTTGTCGATTCCAATCCACCGGAATTCGCTCAGCCTTTAATCCGAAATCCGTGCGGGCCTGCATTCGTAACAAGGGATTTTCTCTCTGCGCTTTCGCCCGCTGCGACTTTTTTTGAGGAACTTAAAAACAAGACTGATAACCGCCAGATCGATATCGTCGATGCCGCCGAGGAGGATGATTACATCGTCAGAATGCGGCGCCGCGTGAGGCCACTTTGTTTTTCAGCGCCGCCAGAGCAGAGCCGTCGTGTAGCGGAGCGCGTCATTCTCGATTCCGCGCAAAATGGAACACTCGACTTGCCGGCCTACATTCACGGACCAATCGAAACGGCAATCATCTCGCTTCTTTGCAAAACGCGAATCACGCCAAACCAAATCACGATTGCGGGTTTCGTCATTGGTTGCAGCGCAACGCTCGCATTCGCACTTGGCCGTATCGGGCTCGGAATCCTCGCTGCTCTCCTATTTGGCATCGTCGATGGACTGGATGGAAAGCAGTCGCGTGTCAAAATCGAAACGACTGAGCGCGGCAAATGGGAACATCACCTGGATTATTTGATCGAAAACTCGTGGTGGCTGGCCATTGCCTTTCATTTGTGGAGAAGCGGCAAATTTCCGAACGTGTTTTATTTTTTCGCGTTACTCATCGGATCGCACTTGTTGGATGAGTTCGCGAAACGCCGGGCCAAGATGGTGAAGAGCCGGCTGCTGGATGATGTCGCGCCGTTCGACCGCGCTTTTCGGCTGATCGCAGCTCGAAGGAACGTTTACGTGTGGATCCTGGCGTGTGGCTTTTTGTTACACGCTTTTCCGCAAAGTTACGCCGTTATCTGCGGATGGGCTGCTTTTAGTGCTGCCGTTCATCTCGTGCGTTCCATCTGGATTTGTGATAGCAGCGCTCTGCGCCGCTTTGTCGGTATCCGGACTTAACCGAAACATTGATGGAATGCGCTTGGCGCGCGCGACGATTTCCTTGCCAAGAACCTTAGCAGGCTTTTCCACTAGGAGCGAAGCACTCACTGCGCAATAAACACCACAACCTTTCTGGCACGATTTCTTGCGGTAGTTCGCGTAAAGATCATCCAGCGTGACGTCCATGATGTGCTTATCTGTATGCACCATGCTGCAGATCCAGAATTTCCCCTGCGCGGAGACGAAGAATAATTTGTAGCCGGCCATACACGTCCACTCTACATGCTCGCCTCGGAGGAGGCTCCGTTGGTAATTGAGGATCGCCTCGCTCGTGTGAATTTTTTCGCCGCGACGCTTTCGTTCGACCATCGAATCGATGAAGCGTTCGAGTTCTTCCCGCTGGCCGCGATCGACACGAAACCGCTGCAAAGGATCCGCATGGACAAGGCGGACTTCAGTCGGAATTCCGCGCGACAATCCGGTCTCAAGCACTCCTTGCGATTCGGGCAAAGTATCGGCGCAAATCACTCCGGTGATATGCAAACTGATTTTTGAGTCACGAAAGTAATCGAGTTTCGGCAAAATCGTCTTGAATGACTTTTTCGTAATTGCACTCGGCGTCATTCGATCAACGCTGATCTGCATGACCTGCAGACCGGCATCTTCTAGCTCTTCGATGAGTTTACGTGTGAGAAGAAAACCGTTTGTAGTCAGGCTGGTGGCAAAACCGAGTTCGCGGCAGTAGCGAACAAGCTCCACAATATTTGGATGCATCAGGGGCTCGCCGCCGACAAGAGCGATGCGCATGGTGCCGAGGTCGCGAATTTTCCGTACCCATTTTTTCAAATCGTCGAGGCTCGGGTGCGGCCGGCTGTTGTCGTACTCGGTGCAATAAGCACAATCGAGATTGCAACGATCCGTGACGTAAAGACTGCACTGCAGCGGTTTGCGGTCGAGAAGACGCTTACCAGATTCCAAAATGTTATAGCCGGAAAATTCGACTAATCGGAAAGATTCAGTTTAGGGGCTAGTTACCCGCGACGCAATTCATTCGCAGCTAGTCTGGCCTATATCCAAACGGACGAAGCAATGGCAGGCAACCAAGGCTACGGCACCGCAACTCAAAAAACCAACACGCCCGCCAAAATTTGCGTGAGCAACCCAACGAGCGGACCGATCAAATCGCCAGACTCCTTGAATGATCGCGCTGTGAGTATGCCTAAGCGGAAATCATGGACAGAGCGACATTGGTTAGACTCGGCACACTTGGAATCTCAATCCAACCGGCCTCATCGAAGAACCACGAACGCCGATCGACTTTGATGAACAAATCATGGACCGGCGAAAACAGATGCAATGGAAGCGTGAACTCGCCGGCAAATGGATGGCCCCGGTAACGGCCGATGCCAACGCTGCGATGCGTCGTGCAATCTAACATTTCAAGATCGCCCGAGCAGCTGGGAACACGGATCTGGCAGGCTCGTTTTCGCCCAAGCGAATCGCGACCCAAAATGAAAAACTTGCTCCTCTGCATACGAAGCGGCTGGACCGCAAAACGAAGATCGACATTGAGGTTGTCGCGTGTTCGAGAAACCGAATGAACGGCGCCATCGTGCGAGACAGCGCTCTCGCGTTCGACACGAAGAAAGCGTTCCGGGCGCACGGCGTATCTAAGAAAACGTCGCTTCGACAGTTTGATTTGCGTTTTGTGGGAGCGAATTGCGTCGCGTTTTGTGGCAGTCTCCACTTCGGATGGCGATAATTCCGCCGCGCGGTCGAAAAATGCGGGGCTGCGACCGTGCACCAAATAATTCCACTGCGAAACTCCCGATGCCAAAAAGTCGGCGAAGATGAGGCGCATCATCACGGCAACGGCATTGTGGTCTGGGTGAATGTCGGAGAGGGCAGGCGCAAGGATGTCGGTGGGTGACCAATCGTCGATCACTTGAGTGAGTGGCGTGAGAGCGCTGTCGCAATCATGCAACAGAAGACCGGTCAGGCCCTGGTCTGGGAGGGCAAGAAACTGAACGTCCCCAGGGTGGATATCGAGGACGCGCAGCGCGGCTAGCGCTTCTGCGCGCCGCAATTTTCCCCAGCGTTTTCGATCCGCTGCGCTCAAGCGCCACCTTCTTTCGAGTACTCGCTGTGGCCACGGATTGTTATCCCCATCTGTGACGTAGACAATGCGAATGGCCGCTCCAGCGCGAACCGCTTGCTGGAGAATGACGCTACAAGCCAACGCTTCATCGTCCGGGTGTGGCGCGATCAGCATTAACCTCGAGCGGATATCGAACGTCGAAGTAGTTAAAGTCAGAAATGACACGCTGGCTAATAGAAGAGAAAGCAAGACAGCTGGCAATTTAATTCAGATGCCAGGCGAGGTACTACCACTCGATCGGTCCGAAATGGCGATCGACGGCCTGCGCTCAAAAGACAACGAGGTCGTGTCCGGAAGATGTTTGCGCAAAGGTGTGTATGCCCCGTGAAAGAAAGCGCTCCTTTTTTTCGTACTGCTCGCCGTCGAGTATGCCCGTTACAGTGCCAACGTCGAGCGCGATGATTTTGTACGATGCCGGAATGACAATTTGGAATTTCAAAGTGCTTCCCGTCGGTGGATGATTGCAACAAGACCCCGCCATCCGCAATTAACCCTCAGAAGGATCAGCGTAATGAGGAGCGAGGCCGCAGAAGTGAATTCGTGCGCGTAAGATAAACCTAAATAATCGGCCATGCGCCGCGTTGACGCTCGCCCCGGCCGGCGCTGGGTATCTCCGCGCGTTTGGTAACACGCTTCAGCAAACCAGCCATCGATCCGTACGCTGCAAAATTGAAACATCTATGGGCAGGTCCATATTCTTAGTAGATGCTACTCGCTACGGGTGAAAATTCATTATCTGTTTGCAGTACTCGAAGTGCTTGACTTGGTGATAGTCTGCAGGTCAAAAATGGCATTATGTGCCTATTGCTCCCAGCGGGTGCGTGGATCAACCGTCACAATAGTTAGGGTTCCAGCCGCCACGCGGGCGGTTATCGCGTCCTTGGGTAATACGCCGGCCAAAATTCTTTGCTCCGCGTTAAATGCGTCAACAACAAACGGTTTGCCCGCGCGGTAGCCTACCAACAGAGTTCTCGCCGGACACATCACATCTCCCGTGATTCGCCGCACGCGCTCGACGCTATCAGTCATTGCCTGCTCCCGCATCGCAATTTCGTTCTTAAAACTGCGATCGAATACCAGCCGTACCGATTGAAGTTGCTTTGACGCCAGCAAACGCACGCACACGGCAAGCAATAAAATCGCCTGAGCTTGGTCCGGCCGAAGAGGGCGCGCGAGAGGCCATAAAGAAATTTGTGTGAACGCCAGACCAAGACCCATCGCCACGGCAATAACGAGATCAAATTGAGCATTAATATCGACTCCAGCACCGCTTTTCTGTAGGAAATTTGATCCCAACGCAATTGCGATGAGACAACTGCAAAGCTGAACGTTGGCATCACGCCAACGAGCCCAAGCGTTGTAAAGACAAGCGACTAAACCGACAGACACCCATTCTAACTCTTTAAAACTGCCAAGGGCACTTTTCAACGAATAATGCCTGGGGGATAAGATGTTCAAAAAGAAGTTCCGGCCGAACAAGGCGTAACAAATTGCGATACCCGTGATGACGGCGATCGCCGCAACGCATAAACACTTCACGGCTTCGCGACGACGGTATAGGCCAAGCCACAACAAAGCGCTCAACGGCATGGCGATTATGTTGTGCTTGATAAAGCCCGCGAACACCATCACCAGAACGGACCAGACGTATCCGCGGTCATTCGATCTGGCGATTAGAAACCCCAGAAAACCAAAGGCCATGATAGCTTCGCTGAGGAGTTGGGGCTCGTTCATTCCAGCGTACGACATAAAAAATCGGCTGATCGTCGCTACAAAGAATGCCGCACTAATTCTGGCGGCCACCCCGCTTCCACCGAGCCGCCTCACGCTCAAGGCGATCGCCGTCGCGATCGCAATCACGGCGAGCAGGGACAACAACCTGCCGGCTAACACCGGATCACCTACAAGCCGCCCAACTAAACCCAAGATGTAAAACGATAGTGGCGGATAGTTGTTGGTGATGAGTTGATCGGCAGATGGATAAAGCGGCATCTTACCCATCGCAGCATCGGCGAAATAAGCATTCCAACCCTCGTTGTTTTCAATTTCGACGTTCAGAAAGGCGCGATAAACGGGCCATGCAAAAGACCACATGGCTATGACATAAAGCATCCACTCTATTACACTGAGATACCGCGCATCGTCGGCTTTCGTCGTCATTAGGAGCAAATTGCCTTCCAGTTGATCACAGTTTTATACGAGCCAGTTGGTATTGTACTATGTGCAGGATTGATTCATTTTGCGGTTGGCGCTAACCACGGGCTGCAGCCGATGCTTCCGCTGCGCTATGTATTCGATGTCGATCTTGGCTAGAGTTATTCAACCGGCTGTTGCGATCTTCTGCCAGAACTTTCTCCGGGAGAACAGGCTCGACGCTGGGCGCTTCAAAGACTCTCCAGGCGTTACGGTGCTATTTGATTTCAATCACTGTCATCGCGCGTGATTCTTTCGAGTTCGATCAAGCGCCGGTGATTATTGAGAGCGACCGGGCTGATGTGCATGGCGTTGAGATAATCACGCAAATCTTCCATGACGATGCTCGCGATGTTGCACTGGAAGTGCGATGCGCGCAACTTGCTTGATCACGGTGAAAAAAATCGTCGCGTACGACGCCGTTATATCGCCCGAAAGCCTTCTCCCCCGCTGTCTTAACCCGCTCGGAGCCGCGATCGTGCCGAGCATGAGCTCGCGTCGGAGCGCGCTGAGGTTGAGCCTTATCGGGTTGAGGATTTGAGCGTTGAGCGTTAACCATTTAACCTCTTTATCATTCCTTTCCTTCCCGTGCGCACTGACCCCCTTCGGATCCAAACTTTATCGCCGGCCTGCTTTGCTTGTTGAGAGGGTAACGGACCGAGCTGCTATTATCACTTAAGAGCAGGGCTGTTTATGCGGGTTGCCATTGATTGCCGATACATCCGTGAGCGACCGAGCGGCATCGGCACCTATGTCGAAGCAATGGTTCACGCCATTCCGCAGATGGCGCCCGACGACGAATTTGTTTTATGGGCGCACCGGTTCGCCGCTCGTCCACTGACGAACGCATCAAACGTTTCTGAGGTCACAGTGCCAGTAGAGCCGAACTCGCTCTGGACCATTTGGTGGCCGGAACGGTATGCAAGTTTCGACGGCGTCGACCTCTTTCATGCTGCGCATAACATCTTGTCACGCCATGTGCCATGCGCCACAGTCGTTACGATCCACGATTTGTTGGCCATCGATTATCCGGAGCTCGCTTTTACCCGATGGAGTCAACGCATCAAACGCTTGTTTTATCCGCAGGCACAATGGAGAGCATTGCGCGATGCGACGCGGCTCATTGCCACAACATCCGTAATGGCTGATCGCATAACGTGTCTCTGCCCGTCGACGCGCGGTCGTGTTGCGGTGGTCCCGATGGCTCCGGGTCCGATTTTCAGGCCCACTGCGGACCCAGATCGCTCGCGGGAGCAAGCCGCTGCGATCATCGCATCTGATGCGCCCTATTTTCTGGTGATTGGTCAGCACAGTCCAAGCAAGCAACACCCGGTTGCGCTAAAAGCGTTCGCCCGCCATGTCCCTGAGCCGTGGCGCATCGTGTTCGTGCAGCGGCAAACGCGCAAGCACGTGCTGGCGAATCTGGCGTCGCGCCTTGGGATCGACAAACGCATTACGTGGATCCCGCACGTGGATGCAGCAAATCTTGTCGTTCTGTATCAAGCCGCTGGAGCAATGGTTCAACCATCTCTCTATGAAGGCTTCGGCCTGCCGGTCGTCGAAGCGATGGCCGTCGGATGTCCGGTTGTTGCAAGTGATATTCCGACCATGCGCGAAGTCGTGGGCACAGCAGCGATACTCGTGCCGCCTAATGATATCGTCGGCTTCGGACGTGCGCTCTACGCCCTGGCCAGATCACCGAATCAGCGCCGCGACCTCACTGCCGCCGGAATTGACCGAGCGAAGGTATTCTCCTGGCATCGTTGCGCACGGGAAACCCTCGATGTGTTTCGCGATGCCGCTGCGTTCGGCTCCTAGCGCATCCGATAAATCACACCTTCAGCGGTGCGCGCGACCGGCTCGTACCGCTCCTTCAAGAGTTTGGTGGGAATCGGAAAGTTCCTTTACTGGGTGCTGCGCGGTCTTCTTGAACATCGACAATGTAGGTCCGCGGATGCCTGGCAAAATCTCGCTCAAGGGTGGTCCAGGCACCTGGCAAGCTCCGCTACGCGTATCGAAACTGCGGATCGGTCCTCCGAAGACATGACCAGTCAGCGGTAATCGTGCGATTTGCTGCGAAGTGAAAGTGTGTGACAAAGCTGAGCGGTTTGGTAGCATCGCGAATGGTTCTCCGCTTAACGAGGCCCGCAGAGGTGCGCTGAATCCGGACGGCGGAACTTTTCTTGGTAAGAATGGCCAAATCGAGAACCACGTCTGCCTCTGATCGGGGGCCCCAGGCGTTGCTCGAGCGAGCCGTTGAGTATTTCGGCCTCTCGGGTCGCACGGAGTGCGTTGCGGCAGCGAGTCTTTTTGGGCTCATGATCGTACTGAAGCTTGTGAACATGACGCGTTACAAGTTCGATTCCGACGAGTCACAGCATTTGCATGTGATTTGGGCGTGGGCTCGTGGGTTCGTGCAGTATCGCGACATCTGCGACAACCACATGCCGCTTTTTCAGATCGCGTTTGCGCCCATCTTCGCACTGATCGGCGACCGGCCAACGATCCTTTACTGGATGCGTTCCACCCTGCTGCCGATGTATTTCGTCACGATGTGGTGCACCTACCGCATTGCGACGCTGCTTTTTTCGAAGCGGGCAGGCGTCTGGGCGACGATCGGAGCGGGGTTGTATCCTGGTTATCACTTCTGTTCGTTTGAATTTCGAACCGACAATCTGTGGGCGCCGCTCTGGCTCTTGTGTCTTGTCGTGCTACTCAACGGGACGATCACCGTACGCCGCGCGCTTGCGGCTGGTTTACTGCTTGGACTTTGCTTCGGGATTTCGGGGAAAACGACACTGCTCATGGTGTCGATCCTGACGAGCGGCGCGCTCACGTTACTACTCGTCGGATGGCGGAAAGCGGGCTTGTCTAGGGGTTATCTAATGCGTTGTGTCGCAGCATTTCTGGCGACAGCGCTGCTCATTCCCGCGATCATCGCGGGCGTATTTGCGCTGAGAGGCATTTGGCAACAATTCCGATACTGGGTCGTCGATAACAACATTCTACCTGGTTTACTGAATCATCCGGCGTGGTGGGCCCTCATCTTTCCCATCGCATTTCCGCCGGTTATCTTCGCTGCATGGATCATCGTCCGTAAAGCACCTGATCCTCCGACGGCTTTCCGGCGCGGTTTCGTTTTTTTGATCTGTGGTTTTTACATTCTCGCGCTCTGGAGTTTTTGGGCGCTCGTTACGCGTCAGGATTATTTGCCGTATCATCCGCTGGCGTTTGTCTTTTACAGCGCAGCATCCCTCTTGGTCTCAAACTATTTCGTTCGTCAACGGTTGCCTCTTGGAGTTTTGTTTAAACACGTGCCGTTACCGGCGTTTATCGCCGCAGGCGAGCTTGTGGCCATTATCATTTTGCATCCATTCTGGATTGATGGCGGCAAGAACGAGACCAACCTGCTGCGGGCGACTCTTACCCTAACCAGTCCTGGCGATTACGTTTTGGATGAGAAAGGAGAAACGGTTTTCCGTCAGCGGTGTTTCGGCCCCATCTGGGAGCCTTTCGTGGTGGAACGGCTTCGGCGTGGCCTAATGATCGACAATGCGGTGAAGAATTGCATTGAAAAGCGCGCTTGTGTCGCGACAAATCGAAAAGATATGTCGTTAGCCGCGGAACACTTTGTCGAGCAGAATTTTCTGCCGGTCGGAAATCATCATCAAGGGTTGTTCACAAAAGATCGGCAATTTGTGTCGTGGCAGGGATTATGGGTTGCGGGCGGGTTTTTGAAACGATCGCAGGAAGATCCGAAACGTTTCAATTTTAATGTTGTGATTCCGGCACCGTATGAGATCATCGCGCGCGGAGGTGGGGTGAGCGGAATGCTCGACGGCACACCGTACACTGGTGCGCGCTTCCTTGCGCCCGGAAAGCACAGTTTTGTACAAACATCCAACGAGAGCACGCTCGCTTTTCTCTGGGCACAGGCAGTCGATCGACATTTCCTGCCCGTGGATCATGACGATAACCCCGACCACTGAAAAAGGGACCGGCTCGCTCGACCGGACGCCATAGACGGATCGGCATGCTTTCTGTTGCCCGGTGTGCACACGTTTGCCAGACGTCCAGCGCATCTTCGCTTGCGGTGATCTGTGCACAGGCTGTCGATCAACGCTTCACCCATCGCGGCCGGGCGACCACTCTTTTCCGTATCTATTTTCTCCTGAACGACTGATCCGCGGAAGCCGCGGGTAAACGGCTACAGACGGGGCGGAACGGTACCTTTCCAGTAAGTTTGTCGGGCGGCTCAGCGAAAACACCTTTGTGGCCTTGGTCAGTTTGGCCGCAATCGGTTTCCGTCGCCACCCAATCTAACCATTCGCCTAAGACGAGTAGGGCCCAAAGGGCGCGGGCGTGGTCGGCTTTGCGCTGGCAATGTTCGGAGAGGAGTTCCATGGCGGCGGACGTCTGAATACCGACCTGTTCTACGCGCCCCTTTTCCAACGTGGCGGTCGCCCATTCGAAACGCTTCCCGTCGCTTCGATGCGCGTCAGCAATCCAGATCGTTCGCCCGTTGGAATCGACGACTGCGACACAGCCCGAACTCCAACCTTTGCTGAGATTGTCAGCGATGCTCTCCCAGTATTTCATTCAATCGCTTCGCTCTTTATGACCGGATGGATTTCCCACGCCGACGAGCGCCACGGATGATGGAACCCGTTGTTGCTGAAATAGTGAATAGTCGACCATCGCCAGCTCAGGGCAAATTCACCGGTTTTTTGTAAGATTACAATAATCGTAACCTTTTGCTGCGTTAGCCGGTCATATCCAATGCTGCAACCAGATGATGAAAGTTTCAATCGTCGTACCCTGCTTTAACGAGGGCCAGACCATTGAGAAAGTCGTCCAAGCGGTCCGACAATCTCCGATTAAACAAAAAGAAATCATAATCGTCGATGATTGTTCAAATGACGGGACAATCACGGTTCTGGAAAAGGTTTCTTCGTCGATAGACCAAGTTATTTGCCAGCCGCGAAATCTTGGTAAAGGCGCGGCTCTACGTGCAGGTTTCGCAGCTGCGACCGGCAGCGTCATTGTGATACAGGATGCCGACCTCGAATACGACCCAAGCGAATACCCGCGTCTTCTCGCTCCAATCCTGGCTAACAAGGCGGATGTCGTCCTGGGGACGCGTTTTGCAGGTGCCCAATCGCAAAAGTTCCGATATTTCTGGCAAAGAGCGGCCAATAAGTTCGCTACTTTCTTGTCCAACGCTTTTACCGGTTTGAACCTGACGGATATACAAACCGGGCACAAAGCATTTCGAGCATCTTTACTTCCAAGGGTGACCATTGCTGAGAATCGATTTGGCGTAGATGCAGAGCTCGTCGCAAAGTTTGCCAGGCTTCGGTGTCGGATTAAGGAGGTCGGGATCACGTACAACGCAAGAACGTACGCGGAAGGAAAAAAGGTGCGCTGGAAAGATGGCCTGCGTGCGCTTTACGTGATTTTGAAATACGGCCTGTTCGAGCGGGCACGGCGGGTGACGCCCGTCTCGCCTTCTGATGATTTTCGTGAGCAGGATCGATGCGTTGTAAAGCTGAAATACCGAGAGGAAGATCCATTTTTCGGCCAGACCTAGCGGTCGCTTTTCGGGCTATGGTGCGCCAAGGCGCGATAGTCGTCTCGGCGATAAATTACACCGTCAGCGGTGCGCGCGACAGGTTGGTAATGTTCCGCTAGCAACTTTGCTAGAATTGGAAATTGTTGCACTCGATATTGCGCGCCCGGTCCGGAGTAAAGGTCGATGATATATGCAGGCGGATGTTTGGCAAAATCCTGCTGGAGGTTATCCCATGAGCCCGGAAGGATTCGGCCGCGCGTGTCAACATCAGGAAGGGGACCTCCGAAAATGTTGCCGGTGAGCGGAAACGTTGTGATGTAGCGACAGGCAGGGCGTCGCTTGGCGTCTAGATAGATTTCCGAACTCTGACCCCATACGAAAATCCTGTCAGCAGGGTCTGAATGCGTGAACAAGTATCGTCCCGCCTCAGACGGAACGCGTCGTGGAGCCAGCGCCGTCCAGTCTTCGATTGAGAAGGCAACAACCGTTAGAGCCAACCACGCGTAGGTCACCGCAGGTCGTAGTAGCCAGTGGGGCGGCTGCATCGTCCGGGACCAAAGTCGTGCGTAGTACGGCGCTGCGAGCAGTGCGAGCGGAGGGATCAATTGAACGTAGTAGTGAGGGTAAAAGCGGGCGCCCGCTGCAGCGCCGATTGCCGACGCGGCAAGTAACCCGAAAAGCGCTGTTCGTTCTGCCGTCCTCTCAGCAAAAATCTTACTCTGATCCCGGCAGGCCATTATCGCTCCGATTACCAAAGGAAAACAGACTCCGAGGAAGGCCAGCGTCATCAGGATTCCCTTCTGCCAAAAAACATGTGGAACGTCATGGTCACCAATCGTCCAGTAGAATGCCTCTCGGAGAATGCCTTGTTTCCAAAGTACAATCGTCACGAGACCGAGGACTGCGAAAAATCCTCCTGTGAGCATCGTTGCCTGAATGATCGAATTCGTTCGTGTCAACCGGCGGCTGGTTCGATAACTCGGGAGAAGTAGATAGATACCGAGCGGAACTGCTGCTATCGCAGCCGGCTGTTTAAGCAGGAAGGCTGCGGCTAGAAGCGCACCTGCTGCAAAGAGCTCAGGTCGCAGTCGTGACGAAGTTTGGCGGAACGCGATTGCCCACGCCAAGATAATCGGGAGATTCATCACCAACTCGCCATCGAATGAAAGAGTCTTCCACATCCACAAAGGTTGGAAAATACCGTAGAAGAGCGCGGCAATCAGACCAGTATTACGATCAAACAACGAGCGGGCGATCAAATAGAGGCCGGACATCGCGGATAGCGTCCACACGAGCGCGACAAAATGGAGCGCCTTCCAATTGAACTTGCCAGCTACTTTGAATATTGCGGCGTATGTCCAGAACAGGAGTGGCGGCTTGCGCTCTACTGCGTCAATGTAGGGCCGACCTCCATCGACGATCTCGTTCGCCACTACCGAATACATTGCTTCGCTGTCAATTGGCTCAGGATGCAAAAGAGACGGAAGGCGAATTGCAACCGTGAGCAGGATTATTCCAAGCGCGGCGAAGCAAAATTGGCGCGACTTATGAGTCGATACACGCATCAATCGGTAAATTAATTTCCGGATCTGGTCCTCTTAAGAGAATCGTAAATGCGCGTAACTTCTACAAAAACATCATCAACTGTGATTGCTTGCATGCAAAGATTGTTGCGGCAGACAGTTTGCCGGTTGTTGTAGGCGTTCACGCACGGACTGCACGCGATGCCGGCCCAAAAGGTGGTGACGTTTGGCGATCGCGCGCCAAATAGGGCGGGTGTTTCCGGCCCGAACAACGTGACGACGCGAATCGGCGTCATCGAGGCAAAATGAGCCGGGCCACTGTCATTCGTCACCAAAATCTCACCGCGGGTGTAAAGCACCAGCACTTGCCGCAGAGTCGTTTTTCCGGCAAGCGTGATGACGCGGCTGGAACCGACCTCGTCTGCAAGCTGGTCATTGGGAGCGGCTTCGGCCGGCGCACCGGTAAACACAATAAACAAGTCCGGGTAACGTTCTAGCAGTCGCCGTGCAAGTTCGACGTAATGCAACGGAGGCCAGCGCCTCAATGGTAGTAAATCACTCGCATTTGGATTAAGCAGAATGAGGGGCGCCGAACCCACTGCCGGATTTTCGCGTTGTAGCAATGCATCCACCTCTGCAACGTCGCCTAGCGCCGGATTGAATTTGGCGAAGGATTGAGTCGCGGGCGGCTTGAAGTCGAAGGTCGGCAGCATCGCCGGGTCTCGTGTAAGCGCTTCAACCATAGCTTCGAACATCTGACTGGTGTGGAGATGCGGATTGTAGAGAAGCCGATGCGTCATCAGGTCGCCGCGGTAAGGGCCATCTCCAAAAAATGTATGAAAGCCCACGCGTGATTTCGCCCCGGTCAAGAACGTGAGCATCGCGGAAAAGCGGGTCAAAAATTCCATGTCGATCACGGCGTCGATGCCGATCTCGCGTGCGCGCAGGACTGCGCGTATGGCGCCGATGGCGAGCGCGAACGGACTTTTTGTCGAGATGGTGATCACATTTTGCTCCGGAATGATCTCCATCACATCGAGAATGAAGCGATTGTCCTCAAACACGACGAAGTAGACGTTCTCGCGTCCGACCATTCCCGTCGCGCGACGGATTGCAGGATAAGCGAGGACAGTGGATCCCTGCTCTGCGAACTTAACGAAGAGAATGCGCTGAACTTGACGGGGACCTGACCGCCTCGCGGATTCAAAGATTCTTCTGAGAAGGGTTAAAATAGCGCAAAACGGCACACCAACCCAGCGATCGGTGCGTTGCAAAGTGAGAATGCCTGCCGGGAGATCCATTTTCTGGCCCTACTACGATCATCAATCCTTGCAAAGACCTTTTAGCTCGGGCAAAAGATGGATTTTTCGCGGTTTTCTGCCAGGAAATAGTAGACTTGGTTTCGCCCCTTTCCGTTCATGTAATCGCCGGAATGCTCGTGCGGCTTGGGGTGAACGCATTCTCAGTGTGAGCGACAATTTCCTATCCGACGCAATAATGACTGCGGCAATACACTCCCTTGACCGGACACGTCTTGTCGATTTCAGTCAAGTCCTTTCATCGAGAGTATTCTGCCGAAACTGAGTCACGGCGCTCTTTCTCATGTCATATAACCTTGAAATTGCTCAGCGCAGGGACCGACTTCGCGAGGAGTCAGTTAGTCCGACGGAAGTTGCGCTCGACGTCGCGCCGCCGGTAGTGGACGCGCCGGCGCGCGTGGACGAAACCGGAGTGGAGCTAAAACGCGGCGCGTTCTTGAACACGATCGCGATGTTGGCGTCCAATTTTCGCGGGATATTCACATTTTTGGTTGCGCGGATGTTGGGGCCGGCAGCACTCGGCATATTCTCCGTTGCCTGGTCGACAACTGACATCATCAGCAAGATCGGGGTTCTTGGCCTCGACAATGCGATCACCACGTTCATCGCGCGCTCGGAGGCCGTGGGCGACCGCGCGAGAAGCCGAGCGCTTTTTCGAATCGCTGTCGTGCTAGGGGTTGCGCAGTCCATTATCACTGCCGTCGTTGTGATAGTGGGCCTCCGGTTTTTTAACAACCGTCTTCATATACAGCCGCAGATGGTTTCGGCGCTTGCACTCGTTCTTTGCGCGATGCCAGGTCTGGCTCTGTATCGCATCAGTACCGCCATCTCGCGGGGGATGAAAGTGATGCAACACGACATCTACTCACGCGGGATGATGGAACCAATTGCAACGACACTCGCCTTCCTCCTTGCAGTTGCCGTCGGCTTTAAGCAGTCCTCACCGGAAGTGGCTGCAATTGTTGGGACCGCAGCGTCAGGACTTATTGCACTCGCGCTCGCTTCAACGTTGTTTCGACATGTTCCCCCGCAAAGGGAAGTTGTTTCCCCTTTCGGCGAAGCACGGTCGCTACTCGCGTATTCGGCACCCATCAGCATTTATCAACTGATTAACGCGTTCATCGCCCGGTTGGACCTTCTCATGCTCGGTTACTTCGTTGGACGCGCACCCGGTGTGACGCTTGCAACCGTCGGTGTTTACAGTGCAGTGATCGGCACAGCGAACGGGCTGCGAAAAGTGAACCAGGCTTTCAACCCCATTTTCGCGCCGGTCGTAGCCGGTATGACCGCGACAGGCGATCACGAAATCGCCGCTGCGACATATGCTCGGCTTGCCCAGTGGATGCTCTGGATATTGTTGCCGCTGGTGGCAGTGATGTCCCTCGCTGGCAGCACGATTTTGCTCATCTACGGTCCAGCATTTTGGCAGGGCGGAGTTTGGCTCGGCATCGTCGCTCTTGCCAGTGCTATCAATGCATTTGTGGCATTAGGCGAAACGGTAATCATGGTGCAGCGGCCACATTTAAATCTTCTGCATTCTTCGATCACATGCACGGTCGCGGCTGCGGGGCTTCTCTGGTTAATTCCGCGTTTTGGCGTGATGGGTGCCGCCTTCGGTATCCTTTTGCCCTACGTCGTTCAAGGCATTCTACGCTATGCGACGCTGCGATGGGTCTTTCACTGGAACGATTCATGGAGCGACATCAGACCGCCGCTCATCGCCGCAGGAATCGCAATCATTCCCGCTTTGGTCTGCCGCGGATTTTTGTCTGGAATTGTGGGACAAGTCACCAGCGCTGCACTTTTCCTGGCAATCTTTGGGCTTCAGTGGTGGCGACATCATTGGTACTTCCATCTCCGGCGCCCCTAAGCCGAAGTCTTCGGTTGCCTCCAATATGAACGTGTTGATCATCAAACTCGGTGCGGCCGGGGACGTAGTCCGAACCACAACACTATTAAGGCGGCTCGATGGTCAGATCACATGGCTAACTCAAGCAAAAAATACCGTCTGGCTCGAAGGAGTAAAGGAAGGTCTAAAATGTTTTTGTTGGGAGCAGCGGGACCAAACCAAAGGCACTCTATATGACCTTGTCATCAATCTTGAGGACAGGCAGGAAATCGGATCTTTTCTCAAGCTTCTTGAATATAAACAGTTATTTGGCGCGTATCTCGATTCAGGGAACTCTTTGCGCTACACCGATGACTCGCGGCCGTGGTTTGATCTGAGTGTTATAAGTAGATACGGCAAGCAGCAAGCCGATCAACTCAAGTACGAGAATCGGCGGACCTATCAGGAATTGATCTTCGAAGGTTTAGGATGGCGGTTCGAAGGCGACCGCTACTGTCTACCTGAGCCGACGGAAACTAGTTTAAAGGGAGATGTCGCAATTGCAGCACAGTCAGAACCGATCTGGCCCATGAAAAAGTGGGCATACTATGACGAACTTGAGCGGATAATGAAAAGAAACGGCTTGATCGTGAACGTCCTGCCCAAACGATCATCGCTTCTTGAGCACCTAGGTGATGTCTGGAATCATCGGTGTCTCGTTGGCGGTGACACTCTTCCAATGCATCTGGCACTGGGCAGCGAGGTGCGATGTGTCAGTCTTTTTACTTGTACGAGTCCGTGGGAAATCCATGATTATGGTCTTCAGAGAAAGATTGTTTCGCCATTGCTCAAAGAATTCTTTTACAAACGTGGATTTGCTGAGCGTGCCACTAGCGCAATCACTTTGGAAGAAGTGATAACCGCGGTGCTACAGCAGCTCAACGCTGCACCCAAGCCGAACGCCGTGCCCTCAGGTAATATCAGCAATTCCGAATAATATCCCAAGCGTCGCGAAAAAACGCGATCGTTTGATTGTTGAGTTTCTGCCGACCAGGGATCTTGTTTAACGACACAGTCCATCGCTGCCGAATCACACTTCGCATCATGGCCGATGCAGGAACGACGTATCTTTTCACGCCGCGACGACTGAGACATCCAGTAATCCAAATGTCGTCGATATGAAACGCGACTTGCGGGGCTACTGAATAATCCCAGAGCGATTCGTCGAAAAATCTCGGCTGAATCAAATAACTCCCGCACCCAGTGATAACGGCCACCGGGCGCGGCTCGCGTAGATCGCTCGCGCGAATCATTTTGGCATCGTCCCAATCCAATGTAGACGGCATGGCGGCGCCGCGAAAACAAAGCGCGGCGGCCGGTAATTGCTCGCTGTAATGGAGATAAGTTTCCAGCGCATCTCGTGGGTAAACGCGATCGTCGTCTACCACCATGATCAACGTATTCTGCCGCCCAGCTGCCAGCTCGTCCTGAATCGCAGCGATAAACTTTGTTGCTGGCCCCCAATCCTCGCGGCTACGCAAAATCCGTACGCGCGGCAATCGGGAAATATATTTCGGCACGATATAATGCCGTCGCTCACGAACCGAAAATTCCGGGATGGCCAGGACGATCTCATCCGGCGGGCGTGTTTGCTTTAGAAGGGATCGAATCGTCGGCGTCAAATTGTTGATCCGGTCGGGCACTGTCGATAGTGACGCGATGACGCGCCGATTATCGAACGTGCGGTTGGCAGCCAACGTTTCACGAATGAAGCGGACTTGTCGCCGACGCTTTCTATTACGTGGAAGCAAACGCTTAATACCCAGCGCACCCAGGATCACAAGAACAACCGAAATCAGCGGCAACATTGAGACAAGATCGAGATCTTAAAGCCTGGCAAGCCTTTAACACGACTCGCACAATAATGAGACTGCTGCACAGGACATTCTTGCATCGGAGCGATAGTTAAAATAGGAATCAATGCAGTAGCAACACGGATGCCTTGCGCGACGCGAAACAATTTTCCAAATCGTGAAAAGAGTTTTTATCACTGGTGCAAGCTCCGGCATTGGCCTCGCCATGGCGAAGTTACTCCTGGCGGAGGGTCACGAGGTTTGGGGCACATCGCGCAATTTGGAACGCGTCCCGAAAATGCCGCGATGTCATCCAGTGCGTCTCGATCTGACCGATCCGCTTTCCATCGAGGAGGCATTCAATGCCGCGCTTGCGGAAGCTGGCCATTTCGACGTCTTGATCAACAACGCCGGGGCCGGTCACTTTGGGGCCGCCGAGTTCCTTCCCGTGAAAACGATTACCAGCCAGTTTCAAATTCTCGTTTTCGGCCAAATCCAATTGATGCAACTCGCGCTTCGCCACATGCAAGCGCGTGGAGAAGGTTTGATCATCAACGTCAGTTCGTTAGCTTCTCGCCTTCCAGTGCCGTTCATGGCGGCTTACAACTCCGCGAAAGCAGCGCTGGCAGCCTTTACCATGTCGATACAGCTCGAGTTGGCTCATTCCCCGCTCCACATCGTTGATCTTCAACCGGCAGACATTTCCACGGAATTCAACAAGAGCGTGATCAAGATCACCAATGCGGATCAGCAGTACAAGGGAAAGATCGCCAAAACCTGGGAAATAGTTGAACGCAATCTGAAGAAGGCGCCAGGTCCTGATCTCGTCGCGCGGCATGTTCTCAAATTGATGAACACTCCGCAGCCGCCGGTGCGGATTACAGTTGGCGACGCGTTTCAATCAAAGATTGCACCGCTAATTTTTCGGTTTCTTCCGCAGCGTATTCGCCTTTGGGGACTAAGAAGATATTACAAATTATGACGCGGATCTCTGAGGCTGTGATTTTGATGGCTGGCGAGGGCTCCCGCCTGCGCGGTTCGGATAAAACTGTCCTAAAGCCCTTTGTCCCCGTGCTTGGCCGTCCGTTGATTTCGTACACGCTGGATGCCTTGATCGGCACAGGGATCAAAAACATCAACTTCGTGGTCGGTTACGAAAGCGAGCGCATCATCGCGCAGCTCAAGCAGTTGTTTCCTTCCGGCCTCAGCGCGTTCTTCATCGAAAATCCCGATTGGC
>Ga0209648_10001159_pt1 | contig 20966 bp, 21 predicted proteins | sample GraSoi2013_115cm_FD_185830 | JGI IMG/M metagenome (GOLD analysis project Ga0209648, IMG submission 185830) | Grasslands soil microbial communities from the Angelo Coastal Reserve, California, USA - Sample 9_17_2013_115cm (SPAdes) (version 2) | ecosystem: Environmental > Terrestrial > Soil >... | reverse complement strand
AACCGGTGATCGTTCTTCGGAAGGATCTGCGCCAGCCGCCGCTACTAACGAGCCCCAACCCGTCAAGGCGGCAAAATCGCCGCAATCAAATCCCTCGGCGGAAACTCGCTGATGGCCCGCCACCTCCTGCAGCGCTTTCTTCTGACTCTCCCGGCGCTCTGGCTCGTCCTCACCCTGGTTTTCTTGATGATTCACATCGTTCCCGGCGATCCCGTCGAGCAGATGCTTGGCGAAGGCGCCGCGCCCGGAGAGATTACGCAGCTCCGGCACGCTTTGAATCTCGATCAGCCCCTCCTTGTTCAGTATGGCCACTATTTGAAGCAGCTCCTTCGCGGTGACCTCGGGCAATCCTTCAAGTTCCAGGCGCCCGTGCGGCGAATCATCTTCGAGCGCTATCCCGCAACACTCCAGCTTGCCTTCTGCGCCCTGCTGGTTTGCGCTGCAATTGCTATTCCCGCGGGAGTCCTTGCCGCGTATCGCCGCGGGCACGCCGCCGATCGCGCGGTCTCGCTGTTTACCTTGTTCGGCTTGGCCTTTCCTAATTTCGCGCTTGGTCCCGTGCTCATTCTTTTCTTCTCTATTTATCTCGGTCTGCTGCCGGTGTCGGGACGCAGCTGTCCCGGCTCTTATATTCTGCCGGCCGCAACGCTCGGCGCCGCGCTCGCTGCCATTCTCACGCGCATGGTTCGCGGCTCCATGCTCGAGGAACTGTCGAGCGATTACGTTCGAACGGCTCGCGCCAAAGGCCTCCCTATGAGCGCGGTATTGTTTCGACACGCCTTTCGAAACGCGCTCATTCCCATCATCACCATTCTCGGCTTGCAATTCGGCACGCTGCTCGCCGGAACGATAGTGACCGAAACAATTTTCTCCTGGCCCGGAATCGGTCGCTTGACCGTGCAAGCCATCTCCGCCCGCGACTACCCGCTGCTGCAAGGCTGCATCCTCGTAATCGCCGTCTCCTACGTCCTGGTGAATCTCCTCACCGACATTCTGTACGCCGTAATCGATCCACGGGTCCGCCTCGCATGAGCGCAAACATTACGCCGCCTCCGCCTGCAGTTAGAGACGTCGCCGAGCCTCCGGCGTCGGCCGCGCCGCAAAGCGCGAGCGCGTTGTCATCCCGAGCGACGCGAGGAACCCGCTTTTTGCCTCTGCGTCAATTCCTACGCCAAAGTATCCTCGCGCGCCTGGGTTTTGCCTTTGCAACTCTGCTGATCCTGGCCGCGCTCCTGGCGCCATGGATTGCTCGTTCGAATCCCACGGCACAGAATTTGCCGGCGCGCCTCGAAGCTCCATCCAGCGCACACTGGTTCGGCACCGACGAATTGGGCCGCGACACTTTCGCACGCACCCTTTATGGCGCGCGCGTTTCGCTGCTTGTCGCGATTTCCGTTGTGCTTGGATGCGGGCTTACCGGCCTCGTCATCGGAATGCTGGCGGGCTACGCAGGCGGATGGTTCGATCGCTTTGTGAATCTTTTGCTCATCAACGCATTTCTTTCTTTCCCTGGGATTTTGCTGGCCATCGCCTTCGCGGCGTTTCTGGGACCGGGCATCGGCAAAGTAATTCTGGCACTGGTCATCACTGGGTGGGCCGGCTATGCGCGCCTGGCTCGCGCGCAAGTTCTAAAAGTGAAGGAGCTTGAATTTATTCTAGCGGCGCGCTCGCTCGGTGCGTCGCACCTTCGCATTCTGACGAGACATCTGTTGCCGAATATTTTGCAGCCGCTCCTGATTCAAGCAACCATCGGCATCGCCGGCGCTATTCTCGCGGAGTCCACTCTGAGTTTTCTTGGGCTTGGCGTCCTTGCACCGGTGCCGAGCTGGGGCTCCATGCTCAATGACGCGCGCAGCCACCTCTTCGATGCGCCGCACATGGTGATTTTTCCCGCGCTCGCCGTGATGCTCGCCGTTCTGGCGTTCAACTTGCTTGGCGATGCCTGGCGCGACTGGCTTGACCCGCGCACGCGTTCGCAAATGGCCGCGCTCGAGCTCACGCGCTGAAGTTCTAACGAAGCTATTTATCTTCGAGCAACACCGGAGTGCCGCGGCCGATGCTCAGCGTGCGCGAGGCATTTCCCTTGTTCAGCCCGATCTCGACGTACCCGGCCGAGCCGATATAGGCCACCGGCTCGCCAGCATTGCCGCTCGCAAAGGTTGGGACCATACGCGACACCGCCTGAGTTCCCACCTGAAATTTCACTTCGCCATTTGTGAGGGCGCTTTCCGGCAGGTCCTCCGCGCGAAAATTCGTAATCAGGTTTCCGAATGCGTCCACGCGCATCACAATACCTTTCGCGACTCCATCAGCCGCTTTGGGTTTCGGCAGCGCGAATTTTTTGTAGTCCGTGATTTCCTCGCCCATGCTGGCGGTCTGCCATCCCTTGGAGAGCCAGGCGGCAACCGGCGCGAAGACGTCGCGGCCGTGAAACGTTTTGCTCATCGGCTGCAAATAGTAGTGCTCCGCGGTAACGTGGCGCGCGACGACGTTTTCCTCGCGTTCATAGATCAGGGAAAGAACGCCGTTATCCGGCGCCACAAAATATTGGTTCTCGGCGGTCACCAGCAAGGGCCGCCGCTCCGTGCCCACTCCCGGATCGACCACCACGACGTGAATCGTGCGCGGGGGGAAGTATGAATATGCCGAGCCGATCGCCAAAGCCCCGTCCAGCAAATCAAACGGCGCAACATTGTGCGTGATGTCCACAATCGTGGCGTCCGGATTGATTTTCAGAATGACGCCCTTGAGCGTGCCGACCAGGTGGTCGCTCGTTCCGTAATCCGTGGTCAACGTGATGATAGCGTTGGGCAATGGGTTCTCCGGGGGTTTTAGTCCGCAGGGCCGCCGCTGCTGAACTACGGAGGCTCGCCGCTCTTTGACGCTAGCGAACGCACGCACCCGCGTCAAGCCAACCCACAACGAAGCATTGCGCAATCCGCTACCCGTTAATTTTAGCGCGGAGATTGACAGATCTGCCCCATCTGGCAAATAGTCCGAGAGTCGGAGCGTGCTCTATGCAATTGACCGGGCGATGGCTTTCGCGGCGCGGTGCGCTGAAGATTTTGGGAGCGGCCAGCGGTGGACTGGCCGTCAGTCGATGGCTGGGGCCGAACGCGACAATCGCTCGGCCGAGTCACGGAGCCCAGGGCGGCCAGGAGCCTGCCGAAAAAGCAATTGAGCCTTTCACCGGGCCCGGGCCAAATCCGTATTGGAATTCCGTTGGTCCCTATGTGACCGAACCCCAAAAGGTTCCCTTGATTCTGCTGACGGACCGGCCCGTTCAGCTCGAAACTCCCCGCCACTATTTCCGCACGGTATTCACCCCCAACGAAGCTTTCTTTGTGCGCTGGCACCTCGAGGGCATTCCGAACGCCGTCGATCTGAAAACCTGGAAGCTGCAGATCGAGGGCAACGTCAACAAGCCGCTGGCGCTGAGCCTTCCCGACCTAATGCAGAAGTTCAAACCGGTGTCGCTCGCGGCGGTCAATCAGTGCTCCGGCAACAGCCGCAGCCGGCTGCAACCGCGCGTGCCGGGCGGTCAATGGGGCAATGGCGCGATGGGCAACGCGATGTGGACTGGTGTGCGGCTGCGCGAGCTTCTTGATATGGCTGGCGTAAAGAGCGGCTCTTTGATGGTGCAGTTTCAAGGACTTGAGACCGGAGTGGGCCCAGCTGGTTTGGGCTCGAATCTTTTTCTCAAATCGCTCGACTATAGCAGTCCTGTTCTGGACGAATGCGTCGTCGCATACCTGATGAACGGCGAGCCGCTGCCGATGCTCAATGGCTTTCCCGTTCGACTCGTGGTTCCTGGATATTTTTCGACCTACTGGACCAAATGTCTGACGTGGATTCGCGTTCTCAACGCGCCCGACGAAAATTTCTGGGTCAAGACCGCGTACCGCGTGCCCGATACGCTGCGTGGCAACACCACTCCGGAGGATGTGAAGGCAGGCACGGTAAAAACAGTGCCGATCGGGCGGCTGCCTGTGCGCTCGTTTCTCATTTCGCCCGATGGATCTTCGAAGATACCCGCCGGAATGCCCGTCACTCTGCGAGGCATCGCTTTCAGCGGGTTTGGGCGCGTGAACCGCGTGGAAGTTTCGGATGATGGGGGAAAGATCTGGACGGCTGCAAAACTCGGAGAGGACCACGGTGCGTATTCCTTTCGCGTCTGGCAGGCGGAGTGGACCGGCAAGTCGCCAGGGCGTTATTCGCTGGCTGTGCGTGCGACGGATGAAAAAGGCAACACGCAGCCCGACGAGCCCGTCTGGAATCCAGGCGGCTACCTCTGGAATCGGATCGAGAGGCAGGAAATCGTCGTGGGAAATGCGAGCTGAAGGAGAGCCACTATGAGAAAGAGAGTCGGAGGGATTTTTCTTGTGGTGTGCAGCTTGGTCGCCGCGGGCGTCGTTTACGCCGACTTGAAAAAGGGCTTCTATACTCCTGCGAAACTCGGGAGCTTGCAGCAGGCCGCGCCCATCGAGCAGTTGCCGGATTCGAGCTACGAGGCCTCGGCTTATCCTGCGCCTACGGCGGATCTCGCCCCCGGCGATGGCGTCCAGGACGTGCAGATTTACTGCAACACCTGCCACAGCCCGCGCTACATCACCATGCAGCCGCCACTTCCCGCCGCAACATGGGAAGCCGAGGTAAACAAGATGGACAAAACCTTTGGCGCGGGGATTCCTGAAGAGAGCAAGCAGAAAATTATTTCGTACTTGCGAGCCCACTATACCGCCGAGAACCGCAAACAGTAATCGAATCTTTCGCCGCCACCAAAGAAATCGTGTCAGACCGTGCGGAAGAAGAAGTGCCAGGTGACATCGACAGCGGCGTGGACTAAGGCCGAGGCGAAGATGGAGTTGCTTTTGCGCCAGGTCCAGCCGTAGAAGAGGCCGGCGATGGAGGCGAGTATCACGTAGCGCCAATTAGGGAAGCCCAAGTTGGTGATATGCGAGAAGCCGAAGAGAACAGAAGCGGTCCACCATCCAGCGAAATCGCTTTTGCTGGAGCGCGAGAGCATATTCTGGAGCAGGCCGCGGAAGAGAAATTCCTCCGGCCACGCGGTGAAGAACAGGATGGCGATGCAGAGAAATGGGAGCGAGCGCCACGTGTGCCACTGCGGCGCGAACTGGATGAAGCGCATCGCCTCACCGAGTGGAATGGCGATGGCCCCGAAAACGACGAAGCTGCCAACGACGTAGAATCCCCATCGGCTGCCCCAGCCGATGTTGTAGCCGATGCCGGAGAGTTTGCGCACCAGGACAAAAGCGGCGAGCGCGACGTTGACGCAGAGGAGCACAGTGAAAACGTAGGCGAGGCGTCCGCCAGGATAGGGCCAGAGCCAGTGCGACGGAGAAAATTTCACGGTGACCCAGATTCCCGCGAGCGTGAGGTAGTCCTGCCAGGAGCCGGGGGGATGGCGTTCCGCGGAGGCGGCGAGAGCGAGCGGGATGAACACGAGAGCCGCGATCGCTCCGGCGCGCGGGAATGCGAACGTGCCTGTTCCGATCGCATAAGTCAGATAAGCGAGAAATGCGGCGCAGCCGAGTAGGTAGCCTGCGCCCGCGCCAAAGCGGGCAGAAAGGAACTCGGGAACGCCGCGAGCCGCGAAAAGAAGCATCACGCCGAAGTAAAATGAAAAGACGGTGAGCGTGGCAGCGAAGGCTCGGCCGCCGTAGCCTTGCCAGGACGCGTAGAGGCCGCCGCCGAAACAGAGAGCGGCCCAGAGTCCCAGGGTGGGGAGGGAGCCGAGTTGGCGCCCGAGTTGACGATTGTTAGCCAAGAAGTTTTTTACGCTCGCTCAAAATCCAACGAAAACGCCGGCAACATGCCGGCGTCACCAGGAGATTGTAGCGCATTGAAATGACAGACCAAATTCAAGTTGGGAGCTTAGGTGGAGCTTTGGCGAAGCCGGGACGGCTTGCGTACATCGATTGGATGCGCGGGTTGGCGTGCGTGGTTATGTTTCAGGCGCACTGCTACAACTCTTGGCTAAACGCCGATGCAAAAAAATCGGAGCTTTACAGTTGGTCTCAACTGGCGGCGACGTTGCCGGCGCCGCTGTTCATTTTCCTGGCCGGTGTTTCGTCTGCGATGGTAACGCAGCGGCTGCGCGACAAAGGCGTGGCGCGCGACGCGATCGCGCGAACCTCGATTCTGCGCGGCGCGGAGATTTACGGGCTGGGCCTGCTGTTCCGCGTGCAGGAATTTGCGCTGGGTTATCCGATCTCGCCGTGGACGGATTTGCTGCGCGTGGACGTCCTGAACATTCTGGGATTGTCGATGATGTTGATCGGAGTGCTGTGCTGGCTGACGGACGTGAGCGTGTCCCAGTCCCGCACATCTACGCCGACGGTGACGATTATTGCGGCGCTGATTACGGCGGCGGCGGTCGCAATCGTGACTCCGTGGCTATGGACTTCGCAGCGGCCGCGATGGCTGCCGTGGCCGCTGGAGTCGTACATCAACGGCGTGCACATTTACGGGCAGCCGCAGCCGTGGTTGTTTCCGATGTTTCCATGGGTCGCATTTGCGTTTGTGGGGTTGGCGATCGGGTTTCTGCTGTTTTCTGATTTCTCGCGAAGGAAAGAACCCGTTGTCGTTGCGGCGCTCGGCGGTGCCGGCATCGTCGCGTGTGCGCTGTCCGTGCTCTTCGATTCCTCGTCCATCCGCTTATATTCCGCCGCAATTTATGATTACTGGCACACCAGCCCGAACTTTTTTCTGATACGCTGCGGAATTTTGTTGGCACTGCTTTTTATGGTGTACGCCTGGTGTCGTTGGGGATGGGCGCAACGCGGATTCAGCCCGATCATTCAACTCGGCAATACGTCGCTGCTCGTCTACTGGGTACACATCGAGTTTGTGTACGGACGATTCTCCATTTTGCCGAAAGGACAGTGCAGTATCTTGAAGGCGACAGCAGGATTGCTGGCGATTTTTCTGGCCATGCTGGCGCTTTCGCTGCTGCGCACTCGATGGAAAAAGCGCAAGGCTAAGGTTTTGCGTGCGAGTCCGGCGCCGGCTGCTGCGACGGCGGAATCCGGATGATGATTTCGCCCGGCTTGGCGCGCTGGAGATCCTCGCGCGCGATTTTCTCGATGGCGCGAGGATCCGTCTTCAGCGCGCGAACCTGATCGCCCAATTCGACATTCTCTTTATCGAGCCGCTCCAGATCTTTTCTGACTCTATCGATTTCGCGTTGCGTGCGGCGCATCGCGATAAAGCCGTGCGGGCCGAAGACGTCGTGGACGAAAAGGGCAAGAACAAAGAGGCCGAGCATGGTGCGGCCATGGCGCTCCAGAAACGCGCCGAATCCGGATTTCGGTTCGGGCTGCTTCAACCTTTTAGCACCCACTCGGTAGCCTCGCGAGCCAAACGCGCGGACGCTGCAGCGCTGTCCGCTTCGATGTACAGACGAAGCAGCGGCTCCGTGCCGGAAAGACGAAGCAGCATCCACGTGCCATCATCGAAGACAAATTTTGCGCCATCGGTGCGATCGATGGAAACCACTTTTCGGCCCAGCAGTGTCGAAGCGTCCACGGAGACTTTCTTCACGGCGTTTGCTTTCTGTTCGTCGCTCAGATGGAGATTTTCGCGAAGCGGCCAGAATTCGCGGCCAATTTTCTTGAAGAGCTGTCGAATCTGTTCCTGGATCGATGCGCCGCGCGCCGCGATCATCTCCGCGACCAGCAAACACGCAAGGATACCGTCCTTTTCAGGGACGTGCCCGCGAATAGTCAGCCCGGCGCTTTCTTCGCCGCCGAGCGCGATTTTGTCGTCGCGAATAAGCTGGCCGATGTATTTAAATCCGACGGGAGTCTGAAACGTGGATTGGCCGCGGGCTTTGGCCGCCGCGTCAATCATCTGTGAGGTGGCGACGCTGCGCGCCGCGGGCATGTTCCAGTTGCGCGTTTCGACAAGGTAATCGTAGACAAGCGCCAGGATTTGGTTGGGAGAAATCCACGTGCCATCGCGGTCGATGATGCCAAAGCGGTCGGCGTCACCATCCGTCGCGAGGCCGGCGGCCGCGCCGGACTCCGTGACGGCTTTGCGAAGCGGCGCGAGATTTTCTTCCGACACGTCGGGCCCGGTGCCGTCGAAGAGGCAATCGCGGTTGGTGCGCAGGGCTTGCACTTGCACGCCGTGATCGGAGAGCGCGCGGTCGAGATAGCCGGCGCCGCAGCCGTGCAGCACATCGACGACGAGTGTCGCTTTCGCTTTGCGGAGAACGTCGAAGCGGACCAACTCTTCAATTCGCTTCAGATAGGCGTCACGGAGATTCACCGTTTCGCCTCGGCCGTCTGTGCTTGTGTGAGAAGGCGCCGAATGAGCGAAGGGAAGCGGGCCGTCTGTTTCCAGTATCTTTGCGACGCGGGCTTCGATGTCTTTGGTGACCTCCGGGAGTGCGGGACCAGCGTCGGAGGAAGAAAATTTCAGCCCGTGATACTGCGCAGGATTGTGGCTCGCCGTGAAATTGATGGCGCCATCGAGCTTGCGGCGAATGATTTCGTAAGCGATAGCGGGCGTGGGTGTGAAAGTCTCGCAGAGCAGCGTGTGGATTTTGTGTTGCTGTAGAATCTCCACGGCGAGTTGAGAGAATTCCTCGGAGTAGAAACGAGTGTCATAGCCAACCAAGACCGTGGGATTCTTTGTTTTAGCATTGATGTGGTCAGCGATGGCGTTCACAGCGAGGCGAACCGTGGCGAACGTGATGTCGTCCGCGATAAGGCCGCGCCAGCCAGAAGTGCCGAATTTGATGGGAGAGGCGTTCATTGCTGCGTATTGTACTTGCGTAGGCATCGTACATAAAGATGAGCGTAAGAAGCAAAAGGACTGCGCCCGGCTGCCAGCCTCGTGCCATTTATGCTGAGTTTTGCTTTCCTCTGCGAAACTCAGCGCCCTCCGCGCCTCTTTACCTTGAGCCTCGAAGGGTGCGTTATCTTTCTCGTTTGCGTTCATGAGTTCATGTAAACAAAGGTCACGGAGAAGGTTATGACTCCAACGGGCGGGCGATATCGGATCGTCTTGGTTACATGTGCGTCGATGGGGGAGGCGCGGCGGATCGGAAGGAGTGTTGTCGAGAAAAAGTTAGCGGCCTGCGCGAATATTTTGCGGGGTGGTGTCGAGTCCGTGTATCGCTGGAAAGGAAAAGTGGAGCGGGCGCGCGAGGTTTTGGTGATGATGAAGACCACCGCTCGAAGGTTGAAGGAATTGGAGAGGGAAGTGAAGCGCATGCACAGCTACGACGTCCCTGAATTCATTGTTCTACCGATTATTGAGGGCTCTCGGGAGTATTTGGGGTGGGTGGACGAGAGCGTTCGCTGATTTTGGGTTTTCAGTTTATGGAGTGCGGCGGTCTTGCCGCCGCTTTTACAGCGCTAGGACAGCCATAGCTCGAACCGCCGCCACAAAGTTAGACGTACAGCAGCGCCTGGTCGAGGTCGGCAATGATGTCTTCCACGTCTTCGATCCCCACGGATAGGCGAACTAAACCTTCCGTGATGCCGACGCGCTCGCGAACTTCGACAGGCATGGAGGCGTGGGTCATCAGCGCCGGAAGCGAGATGAGCGTTTCAACGCCACCCAGGCTCTCTGCGAGCGAGCATAGCTTCACTTGATTGAGAAATCGCCGCGCAGCCTCGAGCGACCCGAGATCGAAAGCGAGCATCGCGCCGGGACCGCGCTGTTGTTTCCGCGCGATCTCGTGCTGCGGGTGCGACGGCAGTCCCGGGTAGTGCACCTTGCGGACTTTGGGATGCGCATCAAGATGGCGCGCGACAGCAATTCCGTTGGCGTTGTGCTGCAACATGCGGACCGCGAGCGTTTTCAATCCGCGCGAAACCAGAAAGCAATCCATAGGCGCAAGACCAGCGCCCGCCGACCGTTGAATGAAATAAATTTTCTCCGCGTCTTCGGCCCGAGTGAGGATGGCAGCGCCGCCCGTAGCGTCGCTGTGGCCATTGAGATATTTGGTCATCGAGTGGACCACGATGTGCGCACCCAGTTCGATCGGGCGCTGCAGATAGGGACTGAGGAATGTGTTGTCGACGACGAGTGTGATGCCGCGGTCATTGGCCAGCTTGCCGAGCGCGGCGAGGTCGGACACGCGCAAAGTCGGGTTCGTCGGAGTTTCCACGTAAAGCATCTTCGTGTTGGGGCGCAGCGCCGCCAGGACCGCATCCTGCGACGATGTGTCGACAAACGTAAATTCCAACCCGAAGTGCACGAGCAACTGCGTTGTCAGTCGAAAGACCCCACCGTAAACAGCCTCGGAGATTACCGCGTGGTCGCCGGGGCGCAGCAAACGGAACACCGCGTCGATAGCCGCCATCCCAGAGGTAAAAACATAAGCGCTCTGGCCACCTTCGAGTTTGGCCACCGTGCGCTCGAGCGCCTGGCGATTGGGATGTTTGGTCCGCGCGTAATCAAAGCCCTTGTCTTTGCCGAGCTCCGTCTGGACGTAGGTGGAAGTCTGATAGATCGGCGCGACGATGGCGCCGGTGGCGGGATCAGGTTCCTGTCCCACATGAATCGCATTGGTTGCGAAACCCATGATGCTCTCCTGCTAGTGCTGGCTGCGGAGCGGTGAAAAGAGGCGCAGGTCGAACTTCGTGCGCGCTCCTTGCTCCGAAGTTAAATGTACGGAATCTCGGAAGACAGCCGCAAATGTCCGCCGACCGCTGTTTCCCGCCGAGTAGATTCTGAGAAGGTACAGGAGCATAGCTCGACAGTCAATGCAGCCGGGAAGAATGTTTCTGGAGTCGAGCGCTAGCGGCGTACCGGCGCAAATTGGCATCGAAACAACGTAGAGACGCACTTGACCTGGGCGTGGAGTGCGTTAGAGGATAGAATACACTCCAAAATGAACCTTCGAACCAAAATGAGATTAGGGATGGCGTTTGCGGCGCTTGTTCTTTGCGCGGGCTTGTGGGCGCAAAGCGCGCAGGAGCCGGATGCCAAGGCTCACACCGGTAACAACGATCCGACGTCCCGCGTCACGATTGAAGTGTCTGGCGGCGAGAAAGACACTCCAGTGGAGAACGCGAGCATTTATTTGAAGTACGTGGAAGAACGCCGGATAAAGAAAGATAAGAAGGTAGAGTTGAACGTCAAGACGAATCGGGAAGGCACGGCGCACATCCCGGAAGCGCCGACGGGACGGGTATTGATTCAAATCGTGGCGGATGGCTGGAAGACGTATGGACGTTGGTACGACATCACGGAGCCGAAGCAGACTATCAAGGTTCACCTGGAAAGGCCGCCTCGCTGGTACTAATAGGAAGAGTCCGCGCTCGAAAAGCGTTTCGCAGGTAAAAGAGTTTCTGAGTTGAAGACTTTCAGGGAAATTTTTGGACCACCTCGGAAAAAAAGTCACGCTTCCTGTTTCACTCTGAACGATTTTGCCGCCGACACATTTGGAAAAGCGCCACACCCGGCGGAGTTGCACATAAATAGTGCAAACCGCTTCAGACTACTGAGAATTGTGTAGTTAGCCTTAGCAGCACGGCCCTTTTCCACAAGCTTATCAACACTTGTGTTGAAAACTTCATCTCGCAGAAATATTTTTCGCGAAATTCGGCACGATGGTTGCTATGCGCAGGGCCTTCTCTCCAGGTTTGACCTTTGACATGTCAGTGATAGAGTTAGGTCGGAATCCAAAAATGAACGAGACCTTCGATGGGCCTTTCTCCCTCCTGCAAATGTTCTGGGGCAATATCGCGGCGCGGCGCTTGCGATCCTTCCTCAGCGTGATTGCCATTGCCATCCAGGTGATTTTGGTTCTCATGATTGTGGGTCTCACTTCGGGAGTGATTTCCGAATGGGGAAAGCGGGTAGAGGGCGTGGGCGCGGATATTCTCGTGCAGCCTCCGAACTCCCCAATTTTCTTTGCGTTCTCCAGCGCGGTGATGCAAGAAAATCTCGGCGACCGTTTGGAAGCGCTCCCCGACGTAGATGTGGTTGCGCCAACAGTGATTCTTACCGATCCGAAGAATTTAATGATGATTTACGGCGTCGACTACAAGCGCTTCAACGCGCTCAGCCGCGGCTTTTTGTACCGCGCCGGGCGGGAGTTCCAGGGACCCGACGAAGCGCTGGCCGACGATATCATCGCGCAATCAAAGCACTTAAAGGTGGGAGATCACATCACCCTGCTGAATCACTCGTTCGTGATCAGTGGCATCGTCGCGCACGGCAAGGGCGCCCGCTTCTTCGTTCCCATGCGAACGGCGCAGGAGATTGCCGGAGTCGAGAAACGTGTTTCGATGTTTTACGTGCGCAGCAAGGGCGACACGGAGAAAGCGCGAGCGGAACTTTTGGCGCTGAATCCGAAAAACCGGGTGAGGTCGACTTCGGAGTACGTAACGCTGATGAGTTCTTCGAATCTGCCCGAGTTGAGGCCGTTTATCCGCTCCATGGTCGGATTGGGAATCGTCATCAGCTTTCTAGTCGTGCTGCTGAACATGCACACCATGGTGATGGAGCGGACGCGCGAAGTAGGAATTCTGAAAGCGCTGGGATTTTCCAGGCTCGACGTCGTCCGGATGCTGCTGGGCGAGACGTTGGTCCTGACTCTGCTGGGGAGCGGTCTGGGCATTGCCCTGACCTTTCTCACCCAGGCGATTCTGAAGGAGACGACTCCCAGCTTGATGATTTTGATCACCGGGCAATGGATTTTCAAGTCCATCGCTCTCGCTTTGGTTGGCGCCGCGCTCGGCGCTGCGTATCCGGCATTTCGAGCGGCGAGCTACGATCCCGTGGTAGCGCTCGCGTATGAATAGCGGAGGATGCGGATGGCGCTGACGGCCGAAAGACCTACAACGGACAAGCACTTCATCGCGCGAGTCCTCGAACGGCGCGACTTTGCGGAAGACCTGTGGGCGATCCGGGTGGATCCAGGCGGGCCATTCTCGTTCAAGGCCGGACAATACGCGACTCTCGGGGTTGAATATGAGGGCAAGCGGATCGAGCGCGCGTATTCCATCGTATCGTCACCGTATGAGGAAGGCTGCCTGGAGTTCTTCCTGGAGCTGGTTCCGCAGGGCGGGCTGACGCCGAAGCTGTACAAGTTGCAAACCGGCGACAGTATGTTGTGCCGCAAGATCGCCAAGGGGCGGTTCACGCTCGATCTGCGGAGCGGCCGCACCAATCACCTTCTGTTGGCGACAGTTACCGGCGTTGCGCCCTTTGTGAGCTATGTGCGCACGCTGTACCGCGATTGGAAGGCAGGGGACAGCCCGATGCCCGGGAACCACAAACTCTACTGCATACAGGGCGGCAGCCGCTCCTGGGAATTCGGCTATCGCGAAGAAATGGAACGATATGCGGCGGAGGTACCCTGGCTGAAATATGTGGCGACCATCAGTCGCCCGTGGGAAGACGCTGGGTGGACCGGGGAGACCGGTCGAGTCGACGACCTGGTACGGAAATACGTCTCCGAATGGGGATTGAAGCCGGCGGAAACCACAGGCTACTTGTGTGGGCATCCCAACATGATTGAAAACGGACGCGGCATTCTGCAGCGGGCAGGCTGGCAGAAGGGTTCGACATTTGAAGAAGTCTATTTTATTCCAGGGAAAGAAGTTACGACGGAATAGGCCTAAACTCCCGGCGTTTTTGCCTCAAGTTCTCTCGACACGTCTTCGATCATTGCCAGCGGACACGCCACATGAACTGTTTCATCCGGGTTTCTCACGTCGATCAGCAACTTGCCGTGATGAGTGCGAACGCGGACGTATTCGTTTGCGTCCTCCACTTCGACCAATTCCGCTTCGGGATACCTCTTCAGTTCCCTCGTTAACGCTCGCAACGTCGGGAGCCAGGGACTGAGCTGCGCGGCGGCGTGCTCGAAATGGCGGCTGGGGACCACGTACATAGCCATCGGCACGACAGCTGCGGGAAACCAGACATGGACGTGCCGACCGTGAGAGCAATCTTCATCGACGCGCATCACGCCCTCGTGAAAAGTGTAGGCACCCGCCACTGCCACCGTGCCGCAGAAACCTAAAGCGAGCTTGGCCAACAACATGCGATCCCTCCTGCTACATTACAGCCGCGCGACGTCTCAAGGCGAAAGCGGCGCTTGCGTAATCGCGGTTTTGAACCTGGGCTTAGTCCGTAACGTTCTTGGAATCCAGCCAGACGCGGACGGTGTTCTCTTCGTCTTTGACCGAAACGAGTTCGGTATCTCCTTGAGACGAAAGCGCATGCAGCGCAGCAACAAGGTCCAGCTCGTCCTTGCCGGCGGAGAAGAGCGCGTCCACCACCTTCATCGGCACCTTTACCTCCACCTGTGATCTCTTCGGCCGGTTCTTCTCAAAGACATGAACAAATAGCGTCCCGTTGTGCTTGGCCACGCGTACATCGGAGTCTTTGCTCTGCACGGTGACGAACTCGCCGTCCTTGGAACTGCGCACGGCGTCGGCAAGCGCCCGCAAATCAACGCCATGGCAGTCTATGTCATCGAATCTGACCTTTCCGCTGTGCAGGCGGTCCTTATTGATGGTCGGAAGCACCTTTTCGGCAAGCTCCAACGGAACGTTCACGCGGACGGTTTCTTCGCGGCTGCCGGGATTGCTGACGCGGACATGCAACCAGCGATCGCCGCCAGAGCCGGACGCGCCTTGGCTCGGGGCGCTAGAAGCAGTGGTCGGCGCTTGGGCAAACGCGGCTGCTGGGAGCAGCGCCACCCTAGCGAATAACGACGAGACGACTATAACAGCCGCCTTTTGAGCAATTCGAGTGGCAGAAAGGATCATGGCGAAGTTTCTCCTTCCCGAACCGGAAACTGCAGGTAGCGTCAACAGTTCGTCAACGCTCAAGGACCGCTCCGGTCGGGTACTTGTCTCGATATACGAGGCAGGCTGTAGAAATGTTTCCCGAAAAGCGCGTTTTGCGGCGGGTACGGTACCTCGGCCGCATCGTGCCTCTACTCGGTTTGCCAGCGGAAACCGTTTCTGGGACAGGCGCTTTTTGGTCAAGGCCGGTTGGAGGAGGCGGAGAAGAGCGCACGGGAAGTCCTGTTGCGGCATTCGGACACAGCGTCCGTCTACATCCTGCTAGCCAACATTCACATACGACAGCAGGAATACGCATTGGGGATAAAAGACTTAGATACTTTCCTGAGCATGCAGCCAACTGGCCCCTCGAGCGACCAGGCACGCACAGTGCGGGATGCAGCGGTGCGTGTTGCCTCGACGTTGGCCCACACCGTCTCGCCCCCGAACTTTGTGTATTAGTCATTCCTGAACTCAAGCCGAACAGAGAGAAGAGTGGCGCCGTTGAAGACGCCCCTCTTTAGACTACGGCCTCTAAGCCGTACTTTTCCGTATATTCCGAACGCAATGTTTTCACATACCACTCGTTTAGATCTCCGAATGGAATCATTTGAGCGGGATCATCGGTTGGTAAAGAAAAGATCGCACCGTCAGATTTCCGGAAGACCGAATCCACAATGCCTGTATGAAAGACATAAAAATCGCGGCTCAGCCCTCTTTCCCAACGAACCGTTGATACCGGTTCAATGTTCGCGCTCCCAGTCCTCGTTGGCGGAGATTGAAAGCGGCGTCGTCCACCAAAAAGGCGAGGATACATCTCGGCATCGCGGAGGATCAGGTCAAACATGGCTCATTGGACTCTCCCAAAAAATTTATAAACCTGCGTGTTACCGTGCGGAACCATACTCCCTGCCCCTCCGCCGGGATGCAACGATGGCTTCCGCACTTTCGTCTCAGGGAGCTGGCAACCTGAGTGGGTGAGCGCATCATCCCATGTCGCGATATCCGTACAATATATCTTGCAAAACTTTTGTGGGGAGGGTGATTTTGCGAAACCGATGCTTGTGTGCGGGGCTCGCTTGCTTGGTGATGGTTATGTTGGGGCGGACGCAAGGAACGGACCCGAACAATGTTGGAGCGGCGAAGGTCATTGAGATTTCGGCGAAGAAGTATGAATTCACTCCGAATGAAATTCGGGTCAAGAAGGGCGACAGGATTCAGTTAAAAATCCATTCGGTGGATGTTACGCACGGCGCGAAGTTGGACGTGTATCCGCAGGGCAGCAAGGATAAATCGACTCCCGGATTGAAATTCGCCGAACCAGATCAAAATGGCAAGGTTGAGAAGAATGTCGATCAAGTGCTCGAGTTCGTGGCCGTTGCGGCAGGCACCTACGAAATCAAGTGCGCGAAACTATGCGGCATGGGCCATGGCCGCATGAAAGCAAAGCTGATCGTCGAGGAATAGTTTAGCGTGCACAACCTACTGTAACCGTGAGTGTCTACGGCACCGAAACACCGGGAATCTGCCCCTCAACGGGTTTGGAGATGGCCGCGAGTTCGACTAGATCCGTGATAGAAGTCACGAACTGCTCTCCCCAGCCAAGATCGAGATGGAAGGCGACGGCGTAAGCGTCCTCCGTCCTGAGTTGCGCCGGAACGTGGTCTGAGACATGTAAGCGGCTGATGACGTCGGCATCCACCTCCGAAAGAAATTTACGATAATCCGAGATTTGGGCGAGAGCTTCCCTGCCGGCGGGTGTGAGTCCTTGCAAAGAATGAAAGAAGAACCCGTTGATCACGAGAAAGCCTAGGATGATAAGGGCGGCAGTGGTCGAGGACAGCAGGCCGAACAGAGCAATCCCTCCCAAGGACACACACAGGTAGGTCAAAGGTCTCGTGTCGGCGCCAGTCCAAGGGCGCTGAGGTGCGGTGCTGCCTGGGAGGCGCGTGGTGATTTTCTCGACTGTGCTGCGCAGAGTGGCAACCGCGACAACGAAAGAAACAAATGTAACCACGGCAGTGGCCCCCGCGAGCTTGACGGAGCCCCTGTCCAGTTTGCTCCAGAAGTGTGCATTGGCAAGCGCAAGAAACACACCGAGGGTCGAGACAATCCACGCCGGAAAGGATAAGCCAGCATTTGAGGAGAAGTAGGTGGTGTCCTGGAGAGCCCATTGAAACGCCCTGACGCCTTCGATCAGTTGAGGAGTGACTTCGTCGAAGTCGAAGCAGTCGTAGTCGTGGAATAAACGATAGCTAAGTGCATCCTCCTCGGGCTCGAGCTGCGGCGTGGGTTGGGACTGGAGTTGCGTGACAGAACAAAAGTCCTCGCATTGCTCGATTTTCAGGTAGCCCTTTGCAGCCATGTTTACGAGAGCGGCTGCCACAGCGCGCGAAAGGTCGCGTTCGAGGAGCCACGCGGCAACCGCGGGAGAGACGCCAGGAGGTGGCTGGTAACGCGGAACTGAGACGCTTTGTGGGCCCGGACGACGCACGACGAGAACCATAAGTGTAAAGTACGCCGTGACGAAGACCAACGCCAGAATGGCGGGGGTGTAACCGTCGACGACGTAGGGGAACTCAAACATTTGTTGGGGGGGGCCGCAGAGACTCTGCCGCGATTTCTCGTCCCCTGAAAAACACCGCGGAGTATATCATTCGTTACGACCCTTTGTGGGAAGTAGGGCGTCCGCGAAGCCTTGTGCCTTCCAAGACTGCGGTTTTTGACGCTTCTTGCGGTCGGACCTTTTCATGTACAGCCGTTTGCAGCGCCTAACGAAGATTCATCGAGATCTCTCCGCCGCCCGCCATTCGAGACTGGAGCAGACCGTTTCGCCGCCGAAATTCCTATATTAGCGGACTCAAAAAATGACGAGGTTCCTGAAAGCCGTGGTTCCGCTAGGAGGGGAGCCACTTGAGGAAGGTGGCGGCGAGTGGGGGCAGGGTCAGGGCGATGCTGTGCTGGCGGCCGATGTGGGGGATGGGGGCGGACTGGGCGCCGCCCATGTTGCCGACGTTTGAGCCGCCGTAGAGGGCAGAGTCCGTGTTCAAGACTTCCTGGTAGAAGCCGGGCTGAGGGACGCCGACACGATAGTTCGGGCGAACAACTGGGGTTGCGTTCAATACCACTACAAAAAGATCCTGCGGATTCTTGCCGCGGCGCATGAACGAGAAAACGCTGTTGTCAGCGTCGTTGCAATCAAGCCACTCAAACCCTTGCCATTCAAAATCTACTTCGTGCAAGGCCGGCTCCGTGGCGTAAAGCTTGTTCAGGTCGGCTACCAGGCGCTGAACGCCACGGTGCGAATCATACTGGAGCAAGTGCCAATCCAGGCTTCGAGACTCGCTGAATTCGCTGCGCTGGGCGAACTCCTGGCCCATAAAGAGGAGCTTCTTGCCGGGATGGCCGTACTGATAGGCATACAGGAGGCGGAGATTGGCGAATTGCTGCCACATGTCGCCGGGCATTTTGTGGAGAAGGGAATTTTTGCCGTGGACGACTTCGTCGTGGGAGAAGGGCAGCACGAAGTTTTCGGTGAAAGCGTAGAGCAGGGAAAAGGTGAGCTTGTTTTGGTGAAACTTGCGGTGAATGGGGTCGGTGGAGAAATAAGCGAGTGTGTCGTTCATCCAGCCCATGTTCCATTTGAGGCTGAAGCCGAGGCCGCCGAGATAGGTGGGGCGGGAGACGCTGGGCCAGGCGGTGGACTCTTCGGCGATGGTGAGCAGGCCCGGGAAGCGCTCGTAGGCGACTTCGTTGAGGCGGCGGAGAAACGCGATCGCGGGGAGATTCTCGCGGCCGCCGAACTGATTGGGGACCCACTCTCCGGGCTTGCGGGAGTAGTCAAGATAGAGCATGGAGGCGACGGCATCTACGCGCAGGCCGTCGATGTGGTACTTGTCGAGCCAGAAGAGAGCGTTGGAGATGAGATAGTTTTGCACCTCGTTGCGGCCGTAGTTGTATACGAGGGTGCCCCAGTCGGGATGAGCGCCCTGGCGTGGGTCGGAATGTTCGTAGAGGTGGGTGCCGTCGAATTCGGCGAGGCCGTGAGTGTCGCGCGGAAAATGAGCGGGAGTCCAATCAAGGATGACGCCAATACCGGCGTTGTGGCAGCGGTCGACAAATTCCATGAAATCAGTGGGAGAGCCGTAGCGGCTGGTGGCGGCGAAGTAGCCGATGGTCTGGTACCCCCAGGAGCCATCGTAGGGATGCTCCATGATCGGAAGCAGCTCGATATGGGAGTAGCCCATCTCTTTCACGTACGGAATGAGCTGGTCGGCGAGTTCATGATAGGTGAGCCAGCGGTCGCCATCGTCAGGGTAGCGACGCCAGGCGCCGAGATGCACTTCGTAGATGGAGATGGGCTTCTCGAACCAATTGGTGTGGGCGCGTTGCGTCGTCCAGGTGGAGTCAGTCCATTTGTAGCTGTCCAGGTTGGCGACAACGGAGCCGGTAGCGGGGCGAAGTTCGGCGCGAAACGCGTAGGGATCCGCTTTGAGCGGCAGCATGTTTCCGTGGGGGCCGATGATTTCGTATTTGTAGACGCCGCCTTCGTTGAGCTCAGGAACAAAAAGTTCCCAAACGCCGGAGGATCCGCGTGCTCGCATGGGATTGATGCGGCCGTCCCAGTGATTGAAATCGCCTACGACGCTGACGCGCCGGGCGCTGGGCGCCCAGACGGCAAAATTAACGCCACGCACGCCTTCTACGGTGTGGATGTGGGCGCCGAGCTTGTTGTACGTGTCGTAGTGGCGGCCTTCGCCCATGAGGTAAAGGTCGAACTCACTCAAGAGAAAGGGAAAGGCGTAGGTGTCATATAGTTCGTGGGTGGCGCCGGAGGCGAATCGATATTGAACACGATAGCTGGCGGGGGCCGGGCGGTCCTGCTGCGCTTCGGAAAGGGTCGCTTCAAAGAAGCCTTCGGGGCGGAGCTTGGTTGCTTCAATCACCGTCTGTGATTCCGTGAAGCGAACGGCGGCGGAAATCGCGCTGGGGTGGAACATGCGAATGACCCAGCGGCGGCCTGCGGTCGTTTCCACAGCGTGCGGACCGAGCAGGGCGAAAGGATCGGAATTGCGGCCGATGAGGAGTGCGTCGATGGCTTGATCGAGCGGCGACTTTGGGATGCCGGCCGGTGCTGCGGCGGCTTTTTCGATGCTTTGTTCAGGCAAGTGTGCGTCTCTCCGACGGGTCCGGGAGGCTAGTCTTAGCAATGCACAGGACGACAAGCCACGTCGTCTTCGATTCTAGGGTGTTACGCGGAGTTTTCCAAGAAGTCTGAGGGGTTGTTAGTGGTTTCGTTTCCAGGCTTGGGACTATTAGAGTTCGAATTGGACATCTCGCTTTTCGAGATGGCGGAGATACAGGACAATCGGAAACGATGCGACTGAAAATTGTTCAAGCAGGCGAACCGGTGTTGCGCGCGCAGGCACGCCAGCTAGCGCGCGAGGAGATCATCTCCGACGAAATCCAGCGATTGATTCGTGACATGCAGGAGACGATGCGGGACGCTCCGGGCGTCGGGCTGGCGGCGCCGCAGGTGGGTGTGGGGCTGCAACTTGCGGTGATTGAAGATCGCGAGGAGCTGTTGAGCAGCTTGTCTGCGGAGGAACTGGCGGAAAAGGAACGCAGGCCGGTGCCGTTCCACGTCATTATCAATCCTGAGATTACCCTCCTTGGAGACGACAGAGCCGATTTCTATGAAGGATGTCTCAGCTTGACTGGATTTTCGGCCGTCGTGCCAAGGGCGCACAGGGTTCGCGTTGCGTATTTAGATGAACGTGGAGAAGCGCAATCCGTTGAAGCTTCCGGATGGTACGCGCGGATACTCCAGCACGAGATTGATCATCTGCGCGGGACGCTGTACATCGACCGGATGGAGAGCCGTACGTTCACTTCCGTGGAAAACTGGAGTCGCTTCTGGAAAGGAAAGCCGGTGCGGGATGTCGTCGAAAGCTTGGCCGAGCGGTCAGGAGCTATGCGATGAAACCGGTGACAACGGCTCCGAGGCTCAGGATAAAGGCGCCCGCGAAAGTCCGCGGCCGCTACATTTGCTGAGACGCTTGGCGAGCCCCCCCTCCCCCTGTTTTTCACAAGTGTTGATTCTACACGTACTTAAAGTGGTTTGTTTTCATACAGATTTGTAAGTGTTGATTCTAAATGTAGTTACGCTCGGCGCGCTCGCGG
>Ga0209648_10001158_pt1 | contig 20974 bp, 22 predicted proteins | sample GraSoi2013_115cm_FD_185830 | JGI IMG/M metagenome (GOLD analysis project Ga0209648, IMG submission 185830) | Grasslands soil microbial communities from the Angelo Coastal Reserve, California, USA - Sample 9_17_2013_115cm (SPAdes) (version 2) | ecosystem: Environmental > Terrestrial > Soil >... | reverse complement strand
CGGTGTTGAGTGCGGCCGAGCTCGAGATGATGAACCTCACCGGCGATGGCAATGGCCTCGATATCATCACCATGCCGTTGGCGTCGCGCGAACGAGTGCCCACCTCGAATTTCTTCCAGCCGGGAGGTTATGAGCGCAATCCGATCGCCGGCCGCAGCGGCGTCGTCTCGAAGTTGATAGCTGCGACCAACGCAGTGATGGATCAAGAGAGCAAATTGCAGGGCGCAAAGGACCTGGCGGCCGCATTCCCCAAATGAATGATAGAAGACCAGTAGCGGGTGCCCGGGATTCCGCTGGTGCTCATCCGGTCTACGACTTTGGATCGCCCGCTTTCGCGGGGCATGACGGGAAGGTCTTACGCGCCGGGAGCTCGGCGGGTCGTTTGCGCGTCCACACGCTGTGGTAGGTATTTTCATTGTAAATAACAGGCCGGAAACAATGGCCGGTCGTTTCTACAACCGGCGCTTGCATCGCGATCCTCGCATGACGGGTGCGCTGGCGCCTGGCCGCGGCCGCGATATGCGTCCGCGCAGCAAAAAGCCCGGCGCGGGGTCCCCGTCCGGGCAGCTGGCGTAGTTTCGGTGAATACGCTTTTCTGGAAGATTCTCGTTACACGAGTCAAGAGGGTCGTGGGAAGACTTGTATCCTGCGCTTGTTGCGGCGCGCCAAGCTTGAATTTACGTCAGCTTTGGAGGCCGCTGCGCCCCTGCGATTGTCCGAGACTCATCATGCGCGGGCTTAATCCGCTCACTCGATCTCGACATCGTTCCAGAAGCCGATCCAGTGATCGACCTGCTTCATCGCGGCGCGCGGCGCCTCGTACGACCAGGCGGCGCGCTCGCTGCGTGCGGCGTCCGCCGCGACGTCGTAAAACTGGACTCCGTGCGGGCAGGCCAGATCGCTCGTCGTCTTCGGAGCCAACTGCAGCAGATCCATCCGGACTGATTCCCGCGGGAAATACCGGTAGCCCTGCACTTCGAGGGTTCGATCGCTCTCCGCGATTACCTGACCGCGCCATCTCGCCTTCATGGGTGACCATCCTCCGTCCCGGCTAAACTGGATTCAGTCATAGCACTCGGAGAGAAACTACAGAGTGCCCGCACCGCTGAACGGGGCGTTTTTATCTCCCGCCGCCGCCGAAGAAGCCGCTTGCATCGCGCAGGATCTGCTGACGGATGAACGGATCGGGGTCGGCGCCCATCACGATCGATCCGGGGTGGCCGCAGGGCGTCCAACAGACCACATTGCCCGGCGGGGTGTTCCGGTACACCCCCGGCGTGCCGTAGGACCACTGCGTGAAGGCGGGGACTTGCTGCCCGTGCGTGCGCTGGGGGAGGTACTTGGTCCGCGCATCGGCGGGTGAGCTGACGAGCAATCCCAGACCCAACGCCGAGGCGATTAATCCCAGCGCGAGTGCTGTCCTGTTAATGCTGGCAGTCGGCATTGAGTCCTCCATCGTGTCCCTACGTCGGCCGCAAATATGGCGTCCGCCGCCGCCATGGGCCAGTCGACGGTCATCACAACTGTGTGTCGCCACTGCAAATTCTTGTGCGCTGCGTGCCGCCGCATAGTTCAGGGCTATTGCAGCACAACCAGCACCGGCGCATCTCGCCGGAAGCGGCCGCCAATCCCGGCGCCCTTGCAGGCATTGATGCCGCTTGCGTCGGATGCGGCCGATCCGTAAGTAAGTTCCGGAGCTTCCATGACCGTCGTTCTCGACGCCAGCAGCAGAGCGCGCCATCCGGAGAAGGCACATCGGCCGGACGCACCTGCGTTGAAAAAGCCCGATTGGATCAGGGTCAAAGCGCCGGTTTCCAAAGGCTACGGCGAGACGCGCGCGATCGTGCGTGCGAACGGCTTGCATACCGTTTGCGAGGAAGCGGGGTGCCCCAATATCGGCGAGTGCTGGGATAAGAAGCACGCGACCTTCATGTTGATGGGCGATATCTGCACGCGCGCCTGCGCTTTCTGCAACGTCAAAACCGGCTTGCCTGGCCCGCTCGATGGCGCCGAGCCCGGACGGGTCGCCGAAGCGACGGCAAAGCTCGGCCTCAAGCACGTGGTCGTGACTTCGGTCGATCGCGACGATCTCGATGACGGTGGCGCCGCCCACTTTGCCGAGGTCATTCGCGCGATTCGCGCGCGCTGTCCGATCACGACGATCGAAGTGCTCACGCCCGATTTTCTGCGCAAGGAAGGCGCGGTCGAGACGGTGGCGGCGGCAAGGCCCGACGTCTTCAACCACAACCTCGAGACCGTGCCTTCGAAGTATCTCACCGTGCGACCCGGCGCGCGTTACTTCGCCTCGATCCGCCTGCTGCAGCGGATCAAGGAGCTCGACCCCGCGATGTTCAGCAAGTCCGGCATCATGGTCGGGCTCGGCGAGGAGCGAAACGAAATTCTCCAGGTCATGGACGACCTGCGCGCCGCCGACGTCGACTTCCTCACCATCGGCCAGTACCTGCAGCCGACCCGCAAGCACCATCCGGTCGTGCGCTTCGTGCCGCCCGACGAGTTCAAGGCCTACGAGACCATCGCCTACGCCAAGGGGTTTTTGATGGTCTCCTCCTCGCCGCTCACGCGCTCCTCGCACCATGCGGGCGAGGATTTCGCGCGGCTCAAGGCGGCTCGCGATGCCAAGCTCGCGCGCACCTGACGGATCAATGCGCCGCGTGACGGCCGTCGGCTGCGCCGGCGCGGGTAAGGCGATATTGACGCGGCGCCCGGCCGCGCGATGGGGCTGCCCTTGATCCCGTTCCTTGCAATGTCGGGAAGGAGTTGATGCCCGAATTCTCCACCACGCGCCGGGTGCGGCACTCCGCCGCTCACATGTTCGATCTCGTGGCCGACGTGGAGCGCTATCCGGAATTCGTGCCGCTGTGCCGCTCGCTCAAGGTCCGCCAGCGTATCCCCGAGCCGGAAGGCGTCGAGGTCCTCATCGCCGACATGACGGTTGCCTATAAGTTCATTCGCGAGACCTTCACCAGCCGGGTCACGCTCGACCGGGCAAATTTGCACGTCCTGGTCGAGTATCTCCAAGGCCCCTTCAGCAGGCTCGAAAACCGCTGGATCTTTCACCCAACCGGCGAGCAAACCTGCCGGGTGGAATTTTTCATTTCGTATGAGTTCAAGAGCCGGACGCTGAGCCTGCTGATGGGCGCGATGTTCGACGCCGCCTTCCGCCGCTTTGCCGCAGCCTTCGAGCGACGGGCCGACATAGTCTACGCACGGTGAGTGGCCGTGCGGTCCTCTATGGAAAGGCTTGCACGCGATTGCCGCGCAGTTTGGCCGGCACGAACGCATTTCAGCCTGATGCCCTTGGCGGTCTGGCCCGTTCGCTCGCGGCGAGTTCGCCCAGCATTGCCAGCGCCTCGATGACGCAGGCGCGGCGCACTTGCGCGCGTCCGATGTCGCCGTATTTGCGCTCGTGCGCAATCAGTCGGCCGCTGCGCGAGGCGGCGGCGAGATATACGAGCCCAACCGGCTTGCCGGGTACCGCGCCGCCCGGTCCGGCGATCCCGGTGATCGATACCGCAAGATCGACCGGCGCATGCGCGAGCGCCCCCGTCGCCATGGCTTCGGCGGTCTCGCGACTCACCGCGCCATGCCCCGCCAGCGTCATCGGCGTAACGCCGAGCATCTCGCGTTTGGCTTCGTTGCTATAAGTGACGAAGCCGCGCTCGAACACGTCAGACGAGTCAGGAATTTCGGTCAGCGTCGCCGCCAAGAGGCCGCCGGTGCACGATTCCGCCGCGGCGAGCGTGAGTCTCTTGCCGCGACAGAGGTCGAGCAGCGCGCGCGCCGCTTCACTCAGCTCCTGATCCGCCATTTAGAGCCGCTCTCTCCACGGCAGTCGCACGGTCGCGTTGGCGAACGCCGCCAGGCCTTCACCGCGGCCGGTAAATCCCATTTTTTCACTCGTGGTCGCCTTCACGCCGACGCGCTCGATCGCAATGTCGGCGATCTCAGCGATACGGGCACGCATCGCGTCGCGGTGAGGGCCGATGCGCGGCGTCTCGCACACGATGGTGACGTCGAGATGGGCAATGCGCCCATCCCGCGCGCGCACGCGCTCGACCGCGAAGGCCAAGAACCGGTCGGAGGAGGCGCCGCGCCACTGCGGATCGGTCGGAGGGAAATGAACGCCGATGTCGCCGTCGGCGAGCGCTCCGAGGATGGCGTCCACGAGGGCGTGAAGAACAACGTCGGCGTCGGAATGTCCGGACAGCCCACGCCGATGGGAGATGCGCACCCCGCCGAGCACGACATGATCGCCTTCGCCGAATTGGTGAACATCGAAGCCAAAACCGGTGCGCACATCGCCCAAGCCTGCGAGCCTGGCGGTCTCGGCACGGACGAAATCGTCGTCGGTGGTGAGCTTGACGTTTGCGGCTTCACCCTCGAACGTGCCGACTTTGCCGCCTGCCCATTCGGCGAGCGCGGCGTCATCGCTGAAATCGTCGCGACCCGCTGCTTTCGCCCGGCGATGCGCCTCCAGCAGGGCGGCAAAACCGAAAGCTTGCGGGGTCTGCACCAAGCGCACACACGCGCGGTCGATCGTGTCGGTCACGCAGCCTGTTGTATCGACGGTTTTGACGGTGTCAGCCACGCCGATGACGGGGACGGCCGCTCGGCTCGCGCGTGCGGCGGCGATCGCCCGCGTAACGAGGGCAGGGGACGCGAACGGCCGGGCCGCATCGTGCACCAGCACGAAGTCGGGAGCGTGAGCCTGCAATGCCTCGAGGCCGGCACGCACGGAGGCTTGCCGCAATGCTCCCCCGTCCACCGGCGGCAACAGATCGAGGCCGGCGCTCGCTGCCTGGAACAGGGCGGCGTCATCGGGATGGATCACCGGCTGCACGAAAGAGATCGCATCATGCCGAGCGAAGAGGGCGAGGCTCGAGCGGATCACCGGCTCGCCTAGGACATGGCGGTATTGCTTGGGCAAATCGCCGCCCGCGCGCAACCCGCGGCCCGCTGCCACGACCACGGCTGCGACCTTCCCTGCCATCCGCTCGATCCGAAAAACGACGTCGCATCTTGGCTTAGCGCGTCCCGGCCGGGCCGCAAACTCCATTTCATTCGACCGCGCGCCGCCCGGATCAAGATGGGGATTTTTGCAGTGCAGCACTTGCGCATTTACCCGAATTGGCTAAACTCTATGCAGCTCGAAAATAACGCCTAATTCGTGTGCAAGGACGCTAAGTGCCTCCAGTGGTGCCTTTTTCCCGCCTCCGGCCGGTCGTCATCGGCAATCTCACGCTGCCGAACCCGGTGATTTTGGCGCCGATGTCGGGAGTAACCGACGCTCCGTTTCGGCGCCTCGCGGCTGATCTTGGGGCGGGCTTGGTGGTCTCCGAAATGACGGCGAGTGCGGCGCTCGCCGAGGGCCGCCCCGACGCGCGGCTGCGCGCCGAGGGCCGCGGTCTGCCCACACACGTGGTGCAGTTGGCCGGCTGCGAGGCGCGCTGGATGGGGGAGGCCGCGCGTATCGCCGAGGCCTGCGGCGCTGCCATCATCGACATCAATATGGGTTGTCCGGCGCGGCACGTGACCGGCGGGCAATCGGGCTCCGCGCTGATGCGCGATCTCGACCACGCCCTGTCATTGATCGATGCCACCATCGCCGCGGTGTCCGTGCCGGTAACGCTGAAGATGCGGCTGGGGTGGGACCATCGCAGCATCAATGCGCCCGAGCTCGCGCGCCGCGCGCAAGACGCGGGCGTGGGTCTGATCACCGTGCATGGGCGAACGCGCTGCCAGTTTTACAACGGCCGCGCCGATTGGGTGGCGGTGCGCGCCGTCAAGGACAGCGTTTCAATTCCGGTCGCGGTGAACGGCGACATCGGCACTTGCGCGGATGCTGTGGGCGCGCTTGCGGCCTCCGGTGCCGACGCGGTGATGATCGGGCGTGCCGCCCAAGGCCGTCCGTGGCTGGCGGGGCAGGTCGGCCGCTACCTTGCCGTCCGCCGGGCCGAAAGCGCACCGCCGCTCGCCATCCAGTTCGCGATCATCGATCGCCTTTACGACGAGATGCTCTCGCACTACGGGCGCGCCATCGGCCGCCGCCATGCACGCAAGCACCTCGGCTGGGCGCTCAGTGCTGCGGCCGAGACCGCAGCTATACCCGATGCCGTGCTCAAGGCGCATCGCGCCCGGGTGCTGACGGCCGACGATCCGGCCGCGGTCCGCCGGCATCTGGCCGATGCCTATGCCGATTTTGCCTCGAGGGCGCAGGGCGGCGAAAGCGACCGGGCTTGCCCGCAAAAAACGCGCCACACGCCATGGGGCAGCGAGAGGAAAGCCGCGTGAGCCGGCTCGAGCCGATGCCCACGCTTCCCTCCGGCACCTCGGATGCCGTGCTCGACGCGCTGCCGCATCCCGTGATCATGGTCGCGGCCGACGGGAAGATCGCAAACGCCAATGCGGCGGCAGAATCCTTTTTCGAAGCATCTTTGCGGCTGCTGCGGCGTCATATGCTCGGCGAGTTGGTGCCGTTCGGAAGCCCATTGCTCGCGCTCGTCGACCAAGTGCGCGTGCGCGGCGCAGCGGTCAACGAGTACAAGGTCGATCTCGGCACGCCGCGCAATCCCGGCGAGCGCCTGGTCGACTTGTACGTGGCGCCGTTGCCGGAGCGGCCGGACCATGTGGTCGTCATGCTGCAAGAGCGCACGATCGCCGACAAAATGGACCGCCAGCTCACCCATCGCGGCGCCGCGCGTTCGGTGACCGCGCTCGCGGCGATGCTCGCGCACGAGATCAAGAATCCGCTCTCGGGCATCCGCGGCGCAGCGCAACTGCTCGAACAATCGGTCGGTGATGATGATCGCACTTTGACGCGGCTGATCTGCGATGAAGCCGACCGCATCGTGAAGCTGGTCGACCGCATGGAAGTATTCACCGACGAGCGGCCGATCGAGCGCGAATCCGTCAATATCCACGCCGTGCTCGAACACGTGAAGCACCTCACGCATTCGGGCGTCGCGCGTCACATCAAGTTCGTCGAGGACTACGATCCGTCGCTGCCGCCTGTGCTCGGCAATCGCGATCAGCTCATCCAGGTCTTCCTCAATCTCGTGAAGAACGCCGCCGAAGCGATCGGGGAGAACGCGGCAGACGGCGAGATCCAGCTTTCGACCGCGTTTCGACCAGGCGTGCGCCTGTCGCTGCCGGGCAGCAAGACGCGCGTATCGCTGCCGCTCGAGTTCTGCGTCAAGGACAATGGACCGGGCGTTCCCGAAGATCTGTTGCCCCACCTCTTCGACCCGTTCGTGACGACGAAACCGACTGGATCAGGCCTCGGCCTCGCGCTGGTATCGAAGATCGTCGGCGATCACGGTGGGATCATCGAGTGCGAGTCGCAACCGCGACGTACGATCTTTCGTGTGCTCATGCCCATGTTCTTGGGCGACGACGCCGAGCCGGGCGGCGCTGCCTGAAGAGGGATGCCAATGCCCGCTGGAAACATTCTGGTTGCCGACGACGATGCGGCGATTCGCACCGTGCTCAACCAAGCGCTGTCGCGCGCAGGCTACGAAGTGCGCTCGACCAGCAATGCCGCGACGCTGTGGCGCTGGGTCAGTCAAGGGGAGGGCGATCTCGTCATCACTGACGTCGTGATGCCGGACGAGAACGCATTCGACCTGTTGCCGCGCATCAAGAAGCTGCGGCCGGAGCTTCCCGTGATTATCATGAGCGCTCAGAACACGTTCATGACCGCGGTGCGCGCGTCCGAGCGGGGCGCCTACGAATATCTGCCGAAGCCGTTCGATCTCAAGGAACTCATCGGGATCGTCGGCCGGGCATTGGCGGAGCCGAAGGAGCGCCCGCGGCCAGCCGCGAAGCCGGACGACTTCGACTCCATTCCGTTGGTCGGACGTTCGCCCGCGATGCAGGAAATTTACCGGGTGCTCGCGCGGCTGATGCAGACCGATCTCACGGTGATGATTTCGGGCGAGTCCGGGACCGGCAAAGAGCTGGTGGCGCGCGCGCTGCACGATTACGGCAAGCGCCGCAGCGGTCCATTCGTCGCCATCAACATGGCAGCGATCCCGCGCGACCTCATCGAGTCCGAACTGTTCGGTCACGAGAAAGGCGCGTTCACGGGTGCCAACACCCGCAGCTCAGGCCGCTTCGAGCAGGCCGAAGGCGGCACGCTCTTCCTCGACGAGATCGGCGACATGCCGATGGAGGCGCAGACGCGGCTTCTGCGCGTGCTGCAGCAGGGCGAATATACCACGGTGGGCGGGCGCACCCCGATCAAGGCCGATGTGCGCATCATCGCGGCCACCAACAAGGACCTGCGCATCCTCATCCAACAGGGGCTGTTCCGCGAGGATTTGTTCTTTCGGCTCAATGTCGTGCCGTTGCGTTTGCCACCACTGCGTGAACGCACCGAAGACGTCGCCGATTTGATCCGGCACTTTTTCGCCCAGGTCGAGCGCGAAGGGCTGCCGGGCAAGCAGCTCGAGCCGGCGGCGTATGAGCGACTCAAGCATCACCGCTGGCCAGGCAATGTGCGTGAGCTTGAAAACCTCGCGCGCCGGCTTGCCGCGCTCTATCCGCAGGAGACCATCTCAGCTGCCGTGGTGGACGCCGAGCTATCCCAGCCCGCAATGGTTTCCACCAACGACGAGCCGCGTTCGGAGGAGGGCCTTTCATCCGCCGTCGAGCGGCATTTGAGCTCTTATTTCGCGAGCTTCGGCGACGGATTGCCGCCGCCTGGCCTCTACCACCGGGTGCTCCGGGAGATCGAGCATCCGCTCCTGTCGGTGACGCTTGCGGCCACTCGCGGGAACCAGATCCGCGCCGCAGATTTGCTCGGGGTCAATCGCAACACGTTGCGTAAGAAAATCCGCGATCTCGACATTCAAGTCTTCCGCAGCAGCGGCTAATGCCCCTGCTATCGGGGCTTTTTTGATGATGCCGATTCGCCACAGCGCGATACAACGCGCCTCGGAATTGTCGCAATTCGGCAACTTCCGCGACGACCGCGTAACTTCAATGGGTTCGCAGTGCCCGAACCCAGAACAAACTGCCACGTTTTGCCGATCAATGCCGTGCCCAGTGCCACGCACTAACTCACCGGTTTGATTGCTGCGCGCCGCGCCGCCACCTTGGCCGCCTTGTCGGCTGCCCGCCGTTCAAACACATCATCCAGGATGGCGACCGCCTGATCGTTGAGCAGCTTCTGCTGCGCCAGCCGACAGTAGTAGAGCGCCAGCTTGGGCGTCGTGTGGCCGAGCGCCGCCATGATCTGCGGACGCTCCAATCATTATGCGCGGGCGTTCCAGGGATGGTTCGGATCGGACGGCGTGCCATCCTCGCGGACCGGCGCGCGCGGTTGACCTCACAGAGGAGAACGTCGACAGTCTGATCGAAGTGGCGATTGAGGACGCGTAACCGCTACCCCCGAAGGTGAGAACCATGAAGACGCTAGTTGCTGTCGCCATTCTTGCGATGGTGATCGTTCCCCCCGCTCTGGCGAAGGCGAAGCGGGCGAAATCGGCGCCCCAGCAAGGCTATCAGTCGTCGGAGCGACCCGGCTATTACCACGGCTACCCTCTGCAGGATTGGTACCGCGACTCGTTATCGAGCTACTGATCTTCGGAGTCGACGGCTGGTAAGCGGTGTGGGTTCGGTCAAGTTCGCTCCACTATATCCCAATCGTCGCTGTCGATCTCAGTACCCTCTCTGAGAGCCCAAATATCGGCTACAATTGCACAGCATCCGACGAAAAGACGGACTGGGATAAGAGCCATGCGCGCAATCCGTCTTGTTTTGCTCAGTATCGCAATAATGGCTTTGCTGCTCACCGACGCTGACGCCAAGCGCCGGTCGAGCGCGCAAGGGAGCCAGGCAGCGGGGGCCAGCGGAAGCTGGTGCGCGGTCCACCCTAGGCACGGCAGCGAGAACTGCGGCTATACGTCGTTCGATCAATGCTGGGCGACGATAGGGGCGGAAGGCGGCTGGTGCCGCCCCAATCCATTTTCGGCCACGCCATACGGGACCGGCTACACCTGGTCAGGTCCGAAGCGCTAGAGCTGCGGCGGTTGGCCATTGTCGTCCGCCATCGGTGACGGCCTAGCTTGGCCGGTTCCAGGGGTGGTTCGGGTCGGAAGGGGTGCCGTCCTCGCGGACGGGTGCGCGCGGGCTATTGGTACCGTCGAGCCTGTTGTGGCAGTCGGCGCACAACGAGCGAAGTTCGCCCAGCCTAAACGCGGTGAAATCGCCTCGATGCGGCGTGACGTGGTCGGCGACGGTCGCTGGCGTGACGCGCCCGGCTTCCAGGCAGAGCCGACACAACGGCTCGATGCCGGAGCTGATGCGCCCTGCGGCGTTGCCAGCCAGCGGTGCAGTGCCAGCGGTGGACATCCGGACGGTGCGGCATCGAGGGCAAAGTCTCCGCCGTTTAGGCCTTTGTTGCCAAAGCCGCGAGAGCACGGTGTGTCAAAACCAAACGCGTTTGATCTGCCGCACACCGAGAATCCAGCCCATTGGCGACAAAGGGCTTTTTCGGAAAGTGTCGAACGTGCCACACTTCCCGAAAGTGCTGCCGAAGTCCTTGAGGCCATAATGCTGTCTCTTTTCGGCAACATTGTTGTATAAAAGCATCAATGCCAGACGATCATCGATCAATGGGGGGCACCTAAACGGGCGCATTTTCACGCTCCGTCAGGTTCCCGTTTGGGACGAGATGCGTCGATGATCAACGTCGGCGAAGCCGCCACCACTGAACTCGCCACTGCCGCCGCAGCGCCGGCGTCGGGATGGATCTCTCGAGCGCTCGGCCTTGCCGCTGTTGCGCTGGCGCTGCTGTCGGCATTGCTGACCTTCGTCGTGCTCGCCGGCCTCACGCCGGTTGCGCCCACGCACGAGGTCGTGGTCACGCTGCTGCTCGCAAACGCGGTCACGGTCCTTCTTCTGGTACTCGTCATCGCACGCGAGGTGTGGGGGGTTGTGCAGGCGAGGCGTCGCGGGCGCGCGGCGTCGCGACTGCACGTGCGCATCGTCGCCTTGTTTTCCATCATCGCCGCGGTCCCCGTGATTGCGGTTGCCGTGGTCGCAAGCGTGACGCTCCACCGCGGTCTCGACCGCCTGTTCTCGCAGCAGACGCAGTCGCTCATCGAGAATTCGCTGATCGTGGCCGACGCCTATGTTCGCGAACACGTTCAGTTCGTGCGCGCCGACAGCATCGCCATCGCCATCGAACTCGCGCGCGCCAAGCCCTTGTTTGAGCAGTCACGCGAGCAGTTCCATCAGTTCCTCGCGGTTCAGGCTTCGATTCGCGGATTGCCGGCCGTCATGCTGCTCGACAAAGACCTCAACGTCGTCGATCAGGTGGACCCACAGATCAACGAGGCCTTCGCCAAGCCATCAGCCGAGGTGCTGGCCGCCATCAATGACACCGAGCCGCAAGTGGCGATGTTCCCCGATGACAATTACGTCGCCGCCATCATCAAGCTGCGCGGCTACAACGACCTGTATCTGTACATTGCACGCTTGCTCGATCCGCGCGTGCTCGCGCAACTGCGGGCGACGCAGGCTAGCGTCGCCCAGTACGCCGATCTCTCGGCACGCCAGATCGGCATTCAAATCGCATTCGGACTGATGTACACGGTGATCGCACTCATCGTGCTGCTGTCGGCGGTCTGGATCGGACTGAACTTTGCCAATTACCTGGTGGCACCGATCCGGCGTCTGATCGGGGCGGCTCAGGTGGTCTCGACCGGCAATCTCTACGTTCAAGTGCCCACCCGACGCTCCGAGGGCGACCTCGCCCAGCTGGGCGAAACCTTCAACAAGATGACGCAGGAGCTGCGGACCCAGCGCGACGACATCGTACGTGCGCGTGACCTGATCGATAGCCGCCGTCGTTTCACCGAAGCCGTGTTGGCCGGAGCGAGCGCCGGCGTCATCGGGGTCGACGCCGAGAGCTGCATCAGCATTTTGAATCGGTCTGCGGAAAGTCTGATCGGACGTACCGAAGCCGACGCACTCGGGCGCCCGCTGACCGATATCGTGCCCGAGCTCGCCGGCATGTTTGCGGCCGCGCGCTCCGGAATGCAGCGCCTCGTTCAGGGCCAGGTGACGATCAACCGCAACGGCCAGGAGCGCAACCTGTCGGTGCGAGTGACGAGCGAGCAGTCGGGCGCGGCCGAGGGTGACTATGTGATGACGCTCGACGACATCACCGAGCTCGTAACCGCGCAGCGCACCTCCGCCTGGGCCGATGTCGCGCGCCGCATCGCGCATGAGATCAAGAACCCGCTGACCCCGATCCAGCTTTCCGCCGAACGCCTGCGCCGGAAATACGCCGGTATGATCAAGGACGACGGTGGCGTGTTCCAGCAATGCACCGACACCATCGTCCGCCAGGTCGACGACATCAAACGCATGGTGGATGAGTTCTCACGCTTTGCCCGCATGCCGAAGCCGGTGATGACGGCCGAGGACGTGGCAGATACCGTGCGTCAGGTGGTGTTCCTGCAGCGCGTCGGCAACGCCGACATCGCCATCGATCTGGAGATCGCAGAAGACCCCATGCCGGCGCACTTCGACCGCCGGCTCATCTCGCAGGCGCTCACCAACATCATCAAGAACGCCACCGAAGCCATCGCCGCGGTACCGGCGGGAGAACTCGGCCGCGGACGTATCCGCGTGTGGGCGGGTCGCGAAGGCAACGACATCGTCGTCGACGTGATCGACAATGGGATCGGATTGCCGAAGGAAAATCGTAGCCGGCTGCTCGAACCCTATGTCACGACCCGCGACAAGGGCACCGGGCTCGGTCTGGCGATCGTCGGACGCATCCTGGAAGAACACGGCGGACGCATCGAGCTGCGCGATGCTGCCGACAAGATCCCCGGCCAGCGCGGTGCTTGGATGCGTCTGCGCTTTGCTGCCGAAGCCGCGAGCTCGAGCGAATCTCGTTCCGCGCCTCAACCTCAGACCCCTCAACTTGCAACGAACGTTTAAGCCATGGCCGATGACATCCTCATTGTCGACGACGAAGCGGATATCCGGGAACTGGTTTCCGGCATCCTGCAGGACGAAGGCTTCATCACGCGCTCGGCGCGCGACAGCGACGACGCGCTGGCCCACGTTGCCAGCCGCAGGCCCAATCTGGTCTTCCTCGACATCTGGCTGCAAGGCAGCCGGCTCGACGGTCTGCAGCTGCTCGACGCGATGAAGGCTCAGCATCCCGAACTGCCGATCGTGATGATCTCGGGGCACGGCAACATCGAAACCGCCGTCGCCGCGATCAAGCAGGGCGCCTACGACTTCATCGAGAAGCCGTTCAAGGCCGACCGGCTGGTGCTGGTCGCCCAGCGCGCGCTGGAGACCTCGCGGCTCAAGCGCGAGGTCAAGGCGCTCAAGCAGCTGGCACCTTCGACGCTGGTCGGCAAGTCGTCGTCCATGAACCAGCTGCGCCAAACGGTGGAAAAAATCTCTCCCACCAACAGCCGTATTTTGATTGTTGGACCCGCCGGTGCCGGCAAAGAACTGACTGCGCGCGCGATTCACGGCCATTCGACTCGCGTCAATGGTCCATTCATCGTGATCAACGCGGCGGCGATGATGCCGGAACGCATGGAGGTCGAGCTGTTCGGCGTGGAGCAGCCGACAAACGGGCAGGGGCGCAAGGTCGGCGCGCTGGAAGAAGCGCATGGCGGCACGCTGTTCATCGACGAGATTGCCGACATGCCGCGGGAGACGCAGAACAAGATCTTGCGGGTCTTGGTCGAGCAGACGTTCCAGCGCGTGGGCGGCACCAACAAGGTCCAGGTCGACGTGCGCATCATCTCCTCGACCGGCCGCAACATCGAAGCAGAGATCGCCGCAGGCAAGTTCCGCGAGGATCTCTATCACCGCCTTTCGGTCGTGCCGATCCGCGTGCCGCCGCTGGCGGAGCGCCGCGAGGACATTCCCAATCTCATCGAATACTTCATGGATCAGATCTCCCAGGTGACCGGCCTGCCCAAGCGCCTGATCGGCGATGACGCCATGGCCGTGCTGCAATCGCACGACTGGCCGGGCAATGTGCGCCAGTTGCGCAACAACGTGGAGCGGCTGATGATCCTCGCCGGCGGCGATCCCGAGGCGGTGATCAACGCCGACATGCTGCCGCAGGACGTAGGCTCCATGGTTCCCTCCATGCCGGGTAGCGACGGCGGCGAACATCTCATGGGATTGCCGTTGCGCGACGCGCGCGAGGTGTTCGAGCGCGAATATTTGGTCGCCCAGATCAGCCGGTTTGGTGGCAACATTTCCCGCACGGCCGAATTCGTCGGCATGGAGCGCTCGGCGCTGCACCGCAAGCTCAAGGCGCTCGGAATAGACTGACGACGGAGGACCAAGGCGAGAGGCGATGCATTATCCGTATTCTGTTGCTCGTCCTTCACCGCCGGATTTGTAATGTCACGCATCGCCTATGTGAACGGTCGCTATCTGCCGCAGCGCGCAGCTGCGGTCCATGTCGAGGATCGCGGCTACCAATTCTCGGATGGCGTCTACGAGGTTTGCGAGGTGAGGGGCGGCTGCATGATCGATCAGCGGCGCCACGTGGCCCGCCTCAAGCGCTCGCTCCAAGAGCTGCGCATCGAGATGCCGATGTCGGAGGCCGCGCTCGCGATCGTAATGCACGAATGCATACGGCGAAACCGGGTGCGCGACGGCATCATCTATCTGCAAATCACGCGCGGGGTGGCGCCCCGCGACCACGGCTTTCCGCCGCCGGGGACCCGCCCGAGCGTGGTGGTCACCGCTCACGGCATCGATGTTGCGGGCAATGAGCGCATTGCCGCCGACGGCGTTGCCGTTATCACCGTGCCCGACAATCGCTGGCAACGCGTCGATATCAAATCGATCTCGCTGCTGCCCAACGTGCTGGCAAAACAAGCGGCGCGGGAGAAGGGCGCGAAGGAGGCGTGGTTCGTCGATGGCGCAGGCCATGTCACCGAGGGCTCATCGAGCAATGCTTGGATCGTCACCAGGAGTGGGAAGGTGGTGACGCGGCCGGCCGATAACGGAATTTTACGGGGCATCACCAGGACCGTACTGATCGGCGTGATCAGGGCCCAGGGGCTGGAGTTCGAGGAACGGCCCTTCACGGTCGAAGAGGCCTACGGCGCCCGCGAAGCCTTCCTGACGTCGGCCAGCCAGATCGTCATGCCGGTGGTTCGCATCGACGACCGCCCGGTGGGCAATGGGGCGCCGGGGTCGGTTGCGACCGCGTTGCGGGCTGAGTTCCACCACCATGCCGAGTGGACTTGAATGGAACGACTTGCCGTACCGAGGCACCCTCTGCGGCGCGCTCTGCCCCCAACTTGTGCTTGCGCCGCCCGCAGACGTGGCTTGTAATGGCGGGGTCCGGGTCCTGTTTGAGTGCGCGCGGTTAGAACAAGGGCGCAGCGACTTGGCAATAAGCCTCGCGGGAAGGGGCCTGCGAGCGAGAAAATGGAACAACGGCAATGGCGGCAGACCGCTCACAAAATCTCCAAGACACCTTCCTTAATCACGTCCGCAAGAACAAGACCCCGCTCACCATCTTCCTGGTGAACGGAGTGAAGCTCCAGGGCGTGGTAACCTGGTTCGATAACTTCTGCGTGTTACTGCGGCGCGACGGGCATTCGCAGCTCGTCTACAAGCACGCCATCTCGACCATCATGCCGGGGCATCCCATTCAGCTGTTCGAAGGTGCCGAGGAAGCGCCGGTCGCGGAAAAGGTTTGATTGGAGCCGCGCCGGTTCGATAGCCACAGCCATCGACTGAGCCCGCGGCAGGGCTCGGAGACCGGGCGCGCGCTCGTAATCGAACCACACCTGCGCTCCCGCTTGGGGCCGACCGCCGACGCGCGCGCCAAAGCCGCGTTGCGCTCGCCCGCCGCGAGGCTCGACGAAGCGGTTGGGCTTGCTCGTGCCATCGACCTCAACGTGATCTCATCAGGCATTGTACCTCTCGGCGAGATCCGCCCGGCGACTTTCGTCGGCAAGGGCAAGCTCGAGGAGATCGCCGGCCTGGTCAAAACCGACGACGCGGGGATCGTTGTGATGGATTGCGCGCTCTCGCCCGTGCAGCAGCGCAATCTTGAAAAGGCCTGGGACGCCAAGGTGCTCGACCGCACCGGGTTGATCTTGGAAATTTTCGGCCGCCGCGCTCGCACTCGCGAAGGCGCGCTGCAGGTGGAGCTTGCCCATCTGACCTATCAGAAAAGCCGGTTGGTGCGCTCCTGGACGCACCTTGAACGCCAACGCGGCGGCTTCGGTTTCCTTGGCGGACCCGGTGAGACCCAGATCGAAACGGATCGGCGCATGATCGAGGAGCGCATCGCCCGCATCGAGACTGAGTTGGACAAGGTCAAGCGTACGCGCAAGCTCCACCGCGATAGCCGCAAGCGCGTGCCCTATCCGATCGTGGCGCTCGTGGGTTACACCAACGCCGGCAAATCAACCCTGTTCAATCGCTTGAGCCAAAGCAGTGTGCTCTCCGCCGACATGCTGTTCGCCACGCTCGATCCAACCTTGCGGGCGGTTGATCTGCCGAAGGGATTGCGCGTCATCCTCTCCGATACCGTTGGATTCATCTCGGATCTGCCGACGATGTTGGTGGCGGCATTTCGCGCGACGCTGGAAGAGGTGATCGAAGCCGACCTGATCTTGCACGTGCGCGACGTGTCGCACGAGGACGCCGAAGCGCAGTCGCTCGACGTCGAAGTGGTCTTGTCCCAACTCGGCATCGCCGTGCGGGACGGCGCGGAGTTGCTGGAGGTTTGGAACAAGATCGATCGGCTCGATCCCGACGCCCGCGCTGGCGTGCACAATCGCGCCGAACGCCAGCCCGCAGGACGACATCCGGTGCTGGTTTCGGCGCAAAGCGGGGAGGGGCTCGACGACTTAGCCGCCGAAATCGAGCGTCGGCTCGCCGCGCGGCGGGTGCTCCTCGATCTCGTCCTCGACGTGGCCGATGGTGCGGGCTTGAGCTGGCTGCATCGACACACCGAAGTCATGACCAAGGCGCTGCGCGAGGATGGCGCGCTCGCAGTCACGGTTCGCGCCGATCCCGCGAACGCGGAGAAGGCGAAGGCAAGGTTCGGCCGGTCCCACATGCAATCGCACTGATGAACGTCGATCAGAGATGACGTGCGGACGGCTCAATATTTCTCGATGCCCTTGATATCCACGACGCGGCTCCAGCGGGCGGCGTCACGCTCGATATAGTCTTGCATCTGCTCGGGCGTAGACGGCATCGGGACGTTGCCGACGATCGCGAGCTTGTCACGAATGTCCGGCAGCTTGAGAATTTCGCCGACCTCCCAATTGAGTCGATCGATGATGGGGCGCGGGGTGCCGCCAGGCGCGGCAAGGCCGAGCCACGACATGACCTCGAAGCCGGGCAGCGTCTCGGCAATCGTCGGGATGTCGGGCTCAAGCACAAAACGCTTGCGGGAGGAAACCGCCAGTCCGCGCAACATGCCGCCGTTGATCTGGGCGAATGCGATCGTGCCGGTTTCGATCATGACGTCGAGGCGGCCGCCCAACAGGTCCTGCACGATCTGGGTATTGCCCCGGTAAGGAATGCCTCGCAGCGAAATGCCGGCTTCGAGATTGATCAGTTCGCCGGTGAGATGGTGCACGCTGCCGGGAAGGTTCATCCCATAGGTCACGTCGAATGGCGCGGCCTTGGCACGGGCGACGAGATCGGGAAAGGACTTGAGCGGCGAATTCGGAGCAGTGGCGACCACCATCGGATAGCCGGAGATCAGTGTGATGAAGGCGAAATCCTTGATCGGGTGATAGGGCAGCGCCTTGGCCACTGCGGCGCGCGCGGAGAAGGCGCCGGTCAACATGCTCACGAGGTATCCGTCGGGCTGCGATTTTGCGACGGTGTTCCAGGCGGCCACGCCGATTGTCGCCGAGTTTTCAACGAGGACTGCTTGGCCCAGGCGCTCGCTGAGCCTTTCGGCGAGCAACCGACTGACGAAATCCGGACTGCCGCCCGCCGGCGTCCCGGTTACGATCCTGAGCGCGCGCGTTGGCCATTGCTGGGCAGCGGCCGGTACGGCCAGCGTTGCGGCAAGCATTGCGACAAGTGCGGCGGCGAAGAGGCGGGGAAGCATTTGCATACGAGGAGTCATTGCGGCGAGAGCCCGGCAGGGCCGGCGTGATCGCGACTTAAGATTATCACCGCGAGCGATGGCTAGCACAGGCGCTTCCCGGAGAAGCCGCGAGGTCAACGTTAGCGTGACGCCCGAGAGCGCGGGGCCCGCTCGGCGGCCTTGGCCTCGTTCCAGAGCTCGTCCATCTCCTCGAGCGTCGCCGCCTGCGGAGTCTTGCCCCTTTCAGCCAGGGCCCGTTCGATCGCGGCAAAGCGGCGCTCGAATTTCTGATTTGTGGCACGCAGCGTCGCTTCCGGATCAACATCGAGATGGCGGGCGAGGTTGACCACCGCGAACAGGAGGTCGCCGACCTCGGCACCTGCGGTGGCACGATTGCCGGCAGCGAGCTCGGTCTCGATCTCGTTCGCCTCCTCGCGGATCTTGGCCAGCACCGCGAGCGGGTCGTTCCAATCGAAGCCGACCTCGCCGGCCTTGGCCTGCAGTTTGAGCGCACGGGTGAGGGCAGGGAGCGCGACCGCAATCCCGGCGAGGGTGCTTGCGGTTTCCTTGCCGTTTGGCACGTTGCCCTTTTGCGCTCGCTCCGCCCGTTTGATGCGTTCCCACAAGCCCTCGACCGCTTTTGCCGTGAGACCTCGTTCCTCGCCGAACACGTGCGGATGACGCCGCACGAGCTTTTCGGTGAGACGCTCGACGACATCGGCAAAGTCGAAGGCCCCTTGCTCCTGCGCCATGCGGGCATGGAATACGACCTGGAGCAGGAGATCGCCCAATTCGTCGCGCAAGTCGTCGAGATCGCCGCGCGCAATGGCGTCGGCGACCTCGTAAGCCTCCTCGATGGTGTAAGGCGCGATGGTTTCAAAGGTCTGCTGCAAGTCCCAGGGGCAACCAGTGCCGGGCGTGCGCAGCGCCGCCATGATCTCGAGCAGCCGGGCGATGTCGCGGGAAGGGGTCATCGCAGGAGAGGCAACAGGGGGTGGACGACGGCGGACCATACAGTGCCGGCCGCCATCTGTCCCGCATCTCCGCCATTTGTCCGTTGAGGCGGCCTCGGGCCGGGCTAAAGGCCCGCCGTATAGCCCAAGCGGTGCCTCTAGTGGCCGGACCGTTCGGCCTGACGGCTGGCTTCGAACAGGAACCAGCAGCGCTTTTCAGCTTCGTCGATGAAATTCTCCAGAAGGCTGGCGGTGGCTACGTCCTCGTGCTTGTCGGCGACCTCGTGGGCCGCGCGCATGTGGCGGATCTGGGCCTTGTTGTCGTTCATGAGCTCCAACAACATGTCGACGGCGGGAACGTAGTTCTTCTCGTTGTCCTTGATTCGCTGCAGCTTCGCGATCTCGCCGATCGACCGCACCGTGGTGCCGCCGGTCTTGCGTGCCCGCTCGGCCAGAATATCGATGCTGGCAGCGAGCTGGTCGCCTTGCTCATCGAGCAGGAGGTGGTAGTCGCGAAAATGCGGGCCGCTGACGTGCCAATGGAAATTCTTGGTCTTCACGTAGAGCGCAAACGGCGGAAGGGCGATCTGGTTTCCCTCAAAACCTAGTCTTCAAATGGCCGCGTGCGGTTCTGGGATTCGCATAAGAGATATTATGGAACATTTCTTTGGTCGAAGATTGCCCCACAAGTGCTTGAGCGGACGGGAAGATCCGTATCCGCTTCAGTTCAGGCGAGCGACTCGTCCGGCATCTCGATCCTCAGCCCATCGAAGGCAGGCTCGACATGGGGCGGCAGCTTGCTGCGCAGTTCGTCGTAGTCGAGATCGGCGTGGAGGTTGGTCAGGACCGCGCGGCCAGGCTTGATCCGCGCGATCCACGCGAGCGCATCGTCGACACTGAAATGGCTGGGATGGGGCCGGTAGCGCAGCGCGTCCACGATCCAAACCGCGGTACCCGCGAGCGCCGCGACGCTGGCCTCCGGCAGCCCGCTGAGATCGCAGGAATAGGCGAGCCCCCCGAAGCGGAATCCCAAGGAGGGGATATCGCCATGTTCCTGCAGGACCGGCAGTGCCGTGATCGGTCCCCCCTCCCCGTTGACGGTGACGCGCTGCCCCGACACCAACCGGTGCTCGGTCACGATCGGCGGGTATTCACTGCCGGGAGGCGCCTCGAAGCAATAGCCGAAGCGGGCGCGCAGCGCCTTCGAGGTGAAGTCGTCCAGATAGACATCGACCCGCCGCCGACCGCGGATGAAGAGCGCGCGCAGGTCGTCGATGCCATGGGTGTGGTCGGCATGCTCGTGGGTGAAGAGCACCGCATCAAGCCAGTCCACCTCGGCGTCGAGAAGCTGCTCGCGCAGATCGGGCGAAGTATCGACCAGCACCCGCGTGACACCGGCTCCGTTGCGCCGTTCAACCAGCAGCGACGTCCGTCGACGGCGGTTTCTGGGGTTGCTCGGATCGCACGCCCCCCAGCCCAGCGCGGGGCGCGGAACGCCGCCCGAGGAACCGGAGCCGAGGATCGTGAAGCTCGCCGTCATGCCGCAGGCCGTCAAGCTCGCGCAGACTGGGTCAGTTTGTCTGCGCCGGCCGCCTGCGGCGGCACTTTGCGGAAAAGGCGAAAGAAGTTCTCGCTCGTCTGCCGGGCGATCTCCTCGGGCGACACCCCGCGCGTTTCGGCCAGGACCTTGGCGGTCTCGACCACATAGGCCGGCTCATTGCGCTTGCCGCGATAAGGACCGGGGGCGAGATAAGGCGCGTCGGTCTCAAGCAAAATGCGGTCTGCCGGCAGGCTTTGTGCGATGGCGCGAAGCTCGTCCGACTTTTTGAAGGTCACGATACCGGTGAATGAGATAAAGAGACCGAGCGCGATCGCCCGTTGCGCGAGATCGCGGCCGCCCGTGAAGCAATGCAGCACGGCAGGG
>Ga0209648_10001157_pt1 | contig 20997 bp, 14 predicted proteins | sample GraSoi2013_115cm_FD_185830 | JGI IMG/M metagenome (GOLD analysis project Ga0209648, IMG submission 185830) | Grasslands soil microbial communities from the Angelo Coastal Reserve, California, USA - Sample 9_17_2013_115cm (SPAdes) (version 2) | ecosystem: Environmental > Terrestrial > Soil >... | reverse complement strand
AATGCCACACGCCGATTCCAGCAGCGCAGTGCCTGATGGCCGCATCCATGTCCTGCCACTGCAGCTCCGGCTGCTTGCCGGCCACGATCACGTTGACGTAATTGCGGCTGCGCAAACACTCATCGGCTACGGCGAGCAGGCAGTTCGCGTCGGGCGGAAAATAAGCGCGCACAATTTCCGACTTCTTGTTCATCACGTGGTCAAGGAAGCCGGGATCCTGATGGCTGAAGCCGTTGTGGTCTTGCCGCCACACATGCGAAGTAAGCAGGTAATTGAGCGAGGCGATCGGTTTGCGCCAGGGAATGTGCAGCGTCGATTCCAGCCACTTGGCGTGCTGGTTAAACATGGAGCTCACAATCTGAATGAATGCTTCATACGAAGAGAAGAGACCATGGCGTCCGGTGAGAAGATATCCCTCCAGCCATCCCTGGCACATATGTTCGCTCAAGACTTCCATCACACGGCCGTCGGGCGATATCTGAACGTCCGAGGCGATTATTTTCGCGGTCGAGACGCGGCTCGTGACTTCAAAGAGCGCGGAGAGACGGTTGGATTCGGTTTCATCCGGACCCATCACGCGGAAGTTGCGATTGCTCTCGTTCAGCTTCATGACGTCGCGCAGAAAGCGGCCGAGCACCCGAGTCGATTCTTCCGTCGAGTTGCCGGGCTGCGGCACCTGAACCGCATAAGAGCGAAAGTCCGGCATCTTCAGTTCTTGGAGCAACAAGCCGCCATTGGCATGCGGATTCGCTCCCATGCGGCGCGTGCCCTGGGGAGCCAGTGCAGCGAGCTCGGGAAGGAATCGTCCATCAGCGTCAAAAAGCTGTGCCGGCTTGTAGCTGAGCATCCATTGCTCAAGGATTTTGAGATGCTCGGGCTTCGTGGCCAGATCAGCCACCGGAACCTGGTGTGAACGAAACGAGCCTTCGACAGGAAGACCATCGACGGTCTTGGGACCAGTCCAGCCTTTGGGGCTGCGCAGAACGATCATCGGCCATTGCGGTCGCACGGAGAAATGATTGCTGCGCGTCTTCACTTGGATGTCGCGGATTTCGGCCAAGACGGTATCCAGCGTCGCGGCCATGAGGCCGTGCATGATTTCCGGATCGTCCCCTTCGACATAGTACGGTTTGTAGCCATAACCAACCAGAAGATCATTCAGCTCAGCTTGCGGAATTCTCGCCAGCACCGTGGGACCGGCGATCTTGTAGCCGTTGAGATGTAGAATCGGCAGAACCGCGCCGTCGCGTTCCGGGTTCAAAAATTTGTTGGAGTGCCAACTGGTGGCACAAGGCCCCGTTTCCGCCTCGCCGTCGCCGACCACGCAGCACGCCAGAAGATCAGGATTGTCGAAAACAGCGCCGTAGGCGTGCAGTAAGGAATAGCCCAGCTCACCGCCTTCGTGGATCGATCCGGGCGTGTCCGGCGAGGCGTGGCTGGGGATTCCTCCCGGCCAGGAAAACTGAGTGAAGAGCTTCTTCATGCCGGCGGCATCTTGCGTCACAGTAGGATAAAGCTCGGTGTAAGAACCCTCCAGGTACGTGTTGGCTACCACGCCCGGTCCACCGTGCCCGGGACCAGCAATAAAGATGGCGTTCAGGTCATTCTTCTTGATGACCCGGTTCATGTGCGCGTAGATGAAGTTGAGGCCCGGCGTCGTTCCCCAATGTCCTAACAGGCGAGGCTTGGTGTGCTCGAGCTTGAGCGGCTCGCGCAACAGCGGATTATCGCGCAGATAGATTTGGCCCACGGAAAGATAGTTGGCCGCGCGCCAATAACGGTTGATCTTTGTTAATTCCTCTGTGGTCAGCGAGTTTTCAAGCGCGGATGAGCCGCTCGGGCTAGGGCGACTGAGGGTCTTGGCCATGGCAGTGCTCCTTGATTGGTTGCGCTCTCGATCATTGTATGATGCGTGCGCAGACACAACCGGAGCAAACTCGATTTCGCCGACAGGATCGTGCGCAGCCGAAGATGCCGTTGCCGCGACGGTACGCCGGTCAAACGATTCGGCGCAAAAACGAGCTATCTCTTCGAGCGCGATCTTCGCCTCAGGAACCGTTCCAAAAAGAATCTGCCAGACGTGAGGCAGCCCCGGATAAACGTGCAAGGTGCTCTTCAACCCGCAGGTGGTTGCCTTCTCATGCAGCCGGACAGAGTCGCTCAATAGCAATTCCGTGCTGCTGGCTTGAATCAACAGCGGCGGCAGTCCGCTGAGATCAGCAAAGATTGGTGAGGCCTCCGGAGATTCGGCTGAGGCTCCGTGCAGATAAAGCTTGGCGAAGGTCGTAACGTCATCGGGTGTGAACATCGAGCAAGAATCGGTGTCTCGATATTTGCCGAACCCGGTGAGGTCGACCCAAGGTGAAAGACAGGCGGCGCCGGCGGGCAGCGGATGACTATGTTCGCGCAAGCGCAGCATGGTGGCCATTACAAGTCCGCCACCCGCCGAATCGCCGGCCAAAGCAATCTTCTGAGCCGGGACGCCGCTTTCGCGGAGCCAAAGGAACGCCGCAGTCGCGTCGTCCAGCGCCGCGGGAAACGGATGCTCGGGAGCCAAACGGTAGTCCAGGGCGAAAACGCGATACCCCGTCAATCTCGCCAGCGTTGTAGTGATGGGACGATGCGTTTGCGGCGAGCAGCTGACATAGCCGCCTCCATGAAAATAGAGCAAGACACGATCGGAGACGGCGCCCTCGGGCACCAGCCACTCTCCACACACGGGCATGTCCACCCACTCGATCGCGACGTGCCGGGAATACAGGAAGCTCAGAAGATTGGGGATGCCGAAGACACGGCGGGCCCGCCGCACCACCGCGGGCGGATCATCCTTCTTCCATCGCTTGACTACAAACTTCACCAAGCGGCTGGCGATGCGCCCGCGCCGGCTCGGCTGTGCCCGTTGTCCTTCGTTCTCGAATGTTCTACTTTCGGCCATGCGCCCCGCCAGTCATTGCGGCGCGCCGCTGGGAAATAACTTCGCCAGAAAGTCCTTGTCGGCGGCCATCGGTTTGAAGCGATCGAACTCCACTTCTTCCTTCCACTGCTTGTCGAAGCTGGTGGGATTCAGGTTCTTGGCTTTGGCAAACTCATCGAGGGAAGCAGCTTTGTCGCCGACCAGGTAACTCAAGAACGCCAGCCGCATATGGCTGCCGAAGCTGTTCGGAGTGTAGCCAACCACTTTCAGTGCTGCGGCTCGAGCCTTTTCCATGTTGCCGGCATCGATGGCCTTGAAAGTCTGATCGCCGTAGTTGTAGGCGAGATTGAGATCGAGCAGGCGGCGAAGCTCGGTGAATGGATCGGGATTGTCGTCGACGTTGATATAAATGTAGCGATCGTTGTTGGTGTTGCGGCCTCCACCTTTGCGCACGACCAGGATGGAAGCAGACTGGCGCCCGCGCGAATCACCACCAGCGAAATCTCCGGCTTTCAATGCAGCAAACAGTTTCTCCGCCAGCTCGCCCTGCGTGGCTTCGAATGCCTTGCCCATCGCTTCCGGAACTTGCGCGCCGGCCAAGATGTTTCCCTGCGCCGACCAGGTCTTGCCTTGACGGTCGCCGGCCCAGTTGGGCGCTTTGGGGCCGGTATAGGCGGCGACGTTGCCCTTGGCGTCCACGATCGCCACCTGGCGTCCGTCTTTGCCCGGAAACTTGTCATCGGCCAGCAGTTTCTTGAGCGCATCTTGCGCCGTCATGCCCTGACGCAGAAGATCGATCGCCTGCTGCCCGTAACCAACGTTGACGTTGGCTTGCGTCGCCACAGCGCCGACATCGGCCATCGCCCAGGGCACCACCGATCCAACGGAAAAATAGCGCGACGCGACGGCTACACCAAGATCACCGTTTTGGGGATCAATGGCGACGATGGAGAAGGTCGAGACCGGAGGAAGGGATTGGGAAGCTGCAATCGTTGCGACGACGGCAAGAAAGAATAGCGAAGGAAGAAGTCGTTTCATGTTGTTCTCCATGGAAAAGGCATCTGTGGACAACAGCTTCTTTCGAGAAAAATGTTAGAGACACCAAACGTCCGAGCGCCGGAGGCGCGACTACAGGTTAGCCCAGCCCGTGAGGGCTGGGTAACGTTGCAACTTATGGCGAGCACCGTAGGTGCGGCAGAATCGGAAGATTGATTCGAGAAATCGCATCCCGTCTGTCGCCCCTCCGGGGCTCCGATTCTTTCTTCAGCACACCCAGCGCTTACGCGCTGGGCTAACCTCTGGTCGCGCCTCCAGCGCTCAGCTCTTACCAGCACGAGACGCCACCGTCAACCCAGCAATATTTTAAATCGCGCTCGCTTATGGATTTTCCTTTAAAACCAGGGCCTCGATCTCTTTTCCGGCAAGCGCCTCGGCCCGCAAAGCAGTAGCGACCGAAACCAGCACAATGACCATGACTACGCCCATCCTCCAGGACACTGGCTCGTGCCCGACTAGCGACCCTTCGAGCACGGCGATCACCGGAACCACGAGACTGGTTGTGCCGAGTTGGTAGGGTTGCATGTGTTTCAAGAGCCAATAGTAAACGACGAAAGCGACGCACGATCCGACGACCGTAAGAAACGCCAGCGCAACGACGGCCGCACGCGTCCACTCCGCGTGCAGGCGCGACTCCATTACCCACGAGGCCCAGCCTAGGGCGATCGAAGCGAGTAGAAGCTGCAAGCCGGTAGAGACGACCGGATCCACTTGGTGAAGTTTTTGTTTAGCGTAAACCAGGGACCAAGCACTCAACGTCATAGCCGCCAGCACGGCGCCGTAACCGAAGAGCGCTTGCCGGCCGGTATTCGGCTCGGAGTATAAAAGATCAAGGATGCCGCCGAAGGCGACCAACATCGCCAACACGGCTCTGCGCGGGACCTTCTGGCGCAAGAAGAGGGGTGTAAACAGGCTGATCATCAGAGGCGAAGCAGAGTACAAGATCGCTGTCATCGACGACGTGACATATCGCTCTGCCCAGAACACCAGTCCGAAAGGAATTGCCATTATGGTAAAGCTGAGCACCAGGATGGCTTTCCACTGATCCTTACCTTGGACCCATCTTCTTCTTTGGAGGCCTACTACACCGAGCAGGATTATTGCGGCCAACAAAAAGCGGATCGCCGCGGCTTCCAAAGGTGGGATGTCGCGGACAGCATAGCGAATGGCCAGCCAGGTGCTTCCCCAGGTCAAACACAAACATAGATAACCCGCGACGTAGCCTGGTCGGGAGGAGGAAGGTGCCGGGAGCGTTGCCGTCATGGGGACTGATCAGTGTATCTGATCTCGAGCGCACGCGGACTGCGGGCAGCGGCAAAAGAGAAAGGCACGGCAGAAGCCATGCCTTTCAAGACATCGTGTCGAGCGTTCGAGTCTACTGTGGCTGCGCCGGGCGCGGATCGGGAGCTACGTTCGCCGACATGTTCTTGGGGGTCGAGATGTATCCACTTACCGCGTCCTTAGCTGCGGCATTGATGACTACTTCAAACAGGTTGCGCTCGCGGCCGGTGTAGAACTGCAGCGGCTCGTTGAGGTTGCGGTCTTTCTTCTCGATCCTCTTGTCGTCGGCCATCACGTACAGCGTGTACACGCCCTTTTTAGGATCCACCTTCTTCAGCTGCAGGCTGACGGAGGCGATCCGAGTCGGGTCTTTGCCTTTGTAGAGAGTGAACTCTTTGTAGTCGCGATCGCCGCGATGTTTCAGCTGTTCGAGCTGATCATGATTCGTGGCAATGAGTTCGCTATGCTTGTTGATGTCGCCAATAGCTGTCTCAAGCCGGCCTTTGGTTGCAGCCAGATCACTCTTGGTGTCAGTAACGTCGGCGCTGACCTGTTTAACCTGCCCTTTTACGCCTTCCACTGCACCGTTGACTGCGGTGAACCTTTCCTTGGTCGCTTGTTCGTCAGCCTTGAGTCGCTGCTGCGTGGCCGCTTCCTCAGCCTGCAGGACCGTCGCTTTCTTGGAAAGGTCCTTCTGCGTGATGCCAACCTTATCGGCGATTACGTTGACCGAGGCGCGCATTTGCCCATTTTCGTCGTCCATTTTCTGAGCTAGTTCTTTTTGGGCGATCTTTTGACGATTCTCCAGGTCGGTCAAGTGGTTCTGGGCTTGCACCATGAAGAAGATCGATCCAGCCACGTAGACCACAGCCGCGCCCAAGAGAATGTTGCGCACTAAGGTGTTCCCGCCATCCTGGGATGTGTACATTCAGTCACTCCATTTGCGATCGGGTAGATTTAGGGCCTGCCACAGCATTGTTGTGCAGAACTGCCGTAGTGTCAATGAATTGACGGGGTACCGTAGGTTCAATGAACCTTTATGCATAACCTGCCTAAGACTCCCCCCTTGAGCTTAGGTGATGAAATTGCATGAAAGCCGTTTTCTGAAATCCCGAATCCCGGCTTTAAGCCGGATGAGGGATTTCTATCGCGGCGAAAGGCGATGGGGACACGAATTGGAAATCTATATGGATCCCTCCCCCCGGCAAAAGACGCCGGGGATTCGGGATTTTAGAGAAAACTTTTGCCTGGCCTTGTTTCAGCATCTATCTAAGGTGGATATGAAGTTGGCGTCCGATCGCGAGCCCGCTGATCCCAACCCGATTGTCAGCGCCCAAGCTTTACGGCTCAAGCCGAGACCGTTGACCGCACGCCGGGTACTTTCCCTTACGCTTTTGATCGCGGGGATAGGGTTGTTGGCCTATGTCGCCGCGCAATACTTGGACATGTTTCGTACGCAACAGAGCTTGGAGACGCAATGGCAGCGCCAGGCTTCGGCGCTCGCAGCCACGAAGCGGCCGCTTGTGGCGGGTACACTGGTTCTCACGCGCTTGCAGATTCCCAGGATCAAGCTCGATGCCATCGTCCTGGAAGGCGTCACCAGCCAGCAGCTTTCCAAGGGACCGGGACACATAGAGGAGACGGCGGTCCCTGGCGAGACCGGCAATGCAGTCATCACGGCCCACCGCGACACCTTTTTTCGTTACATTTTTGAGTTGGATAAGGGTGATGAGATCCGAGTTCTTCGCGGCGGCCAGCTTTTCCGTTTTCAAGTTACCGGCAAAGCGATCGTAGAGCCGGATGATGTAAGCGTGATCCAGCCAACGCCCGACCCTCAGCTGACTCTGATTACCTGTTACCCGACCTACTACATTGGCCCGGCCCCGCAACGGCTGGTGGTGTTCTCCAAGCTTGTGCCGTGAGAAAACAAGCAACCCCAATAGAAACCATGAAATGATTAAGCAGTAATCGAGGACTTACGGAATCGTTGCTTATCATTACGGGTACGATGGGGGCTGGCAAGACAACCGTTCTAGCCGAAGCGTCGGATATCCTGGCTCTGCGCCAGATTGCTCATGCGGCGATCGACTTGGACGCGCTCGGCCTTACCTATCTTCCCTCCTCGGCTTGTAACGATGGTGTCATGTACAGCAATCTTCAGTGTGTATGTAAGAACTATGCTGCCCTAGGAGTGCAGCGATTCTTACTGGCGCGAGCGATTGAAGACCGCGCTCAACTAGAACGTTGTCGCGACCTTATTCCAGCCGCAAATGCGGTCGTCTGCCGTCTCACTGCTAGCATCGAAGCGTTGAAGCAGCGCGTAAAGATGCGCGAATCAGGTGTATCGCAGCGCGAATATGTTGCTCGCGTTGAGAATTTGAATGTGATCCTTGACCGTGCAGGATTAGAGGACTTTACCGTGACCAACGAGAATCGTCCCTTGACCGATGTTGCACTGGAAATGCTCATCAAAGCTGGATGGATTCCAAACTGACCCAGCCGCGGTCTGCTCCGCTTTGCGCCGGGCCTTTTACAATAAAACCTGTGAAATCTCCTGACGTCATCATTGCCGGCGCCGGCATCATTGGCGTCTCGATTGCTTTGGAGCTGCGCGAGCGCGGAGCAGACGTCTTGGTGTTTGACCGCGGAGAGCCCGGACAAGAGTCATCCTCGGCGGCGGCCGGGATGCTTGCTCCTTACGATCCGGAGACGCCTGAGCGGTTGCGACCGCTGGCACGCACGAGCGCCGAACTCTTTCCCGCTTATGTAGAAAGGCTAGAAGCCCTGGCGCAGATGAGAGTCGATTTCCGGCGCCAGGGTACGATTGCTTTTTTGGAAGGCGTGCCCGCTCCCACCGAATACCGCAGGTTGGCGCCTGAGGAGATCCAAAGGATCGAGCCGGCTCTTCAAGCGGGGGAGCGCCCGGCGTTTTTCGTGCAAGAGGATTGTGTTGATCCTGCGCTGCTGATGCAAGCAGCCCTACACGCGGCGGCCAAGAGCGGAATTGAAGTCCGCGGCAATTGTGCAGTCGAGCAGATGCGGGGCCGAGGCGCGGACATGGAAGTTGTTACCGCTGCCGGTACGCTCTCGGCGCATACCGTGGTAGATTGCCGGGGCGCTTGGTCGGGACCGCCGGTGAGGCCCCGGAAAGGCCAGATGCTCTATCTCGACCCCAGCACGCGAAAACCGCGCGTGCCGGGGACCCTGCAACCGCACCGGGCCGGCCTGCTCGAACACGTGATCAACGCCTTTGAGGTCTACCTGGTTCCGCGAAGCTCGGGAAAAATTCTGGTCGGCGCCACGGTGGAAGATGTCGGATTTGACAAGACCGTTGAGCCTGACGTCATCGCTAGTCTCCATCGCGCGGCAGCCGCTTTAGTTCCGGAGCTTGCGGCGGCGCAGGTTGTGGAGAGCTGGGCGGGACTTCGACCGGGGAGTCCGGATGACCTTCCGCTGTTGGGCGAGACGGAAACTCGCGGGGCGTTCATCGCGACCGGACACTTCCGCAACGGGATCTTGTTGGCCCCGGTGACGGCACGGATCATCGCGGATTTGGTCATGGGAAAGCCGGCGGGCTTGGATATTTCCGCGTTCTCGCCGTCGCGGTTCGCCGCGGCTGGCGCTCCTGCGACTTATTTTCAACCTGGGCAATGCTGAGCGAGGCCGAACGAGCTTGCAAAACCATCAACCACAGAGGAAACGAAGAAACACAGAGGAATTTTGCTCCTTCCTCCCTCCGTGTTCCTTGGTGTCCTCTGTGGTTCCGGGTTTCTGCGCTCCTCGGCCTTGCTCAGCATTGGCCAGGTTTAAAGGGATGGCACAAGAGGACACTTTGAGAGGCTGTAGCAGAATACGCATCATTCGTGAAAAAATAGGTCTGTGGATTGGCAGTCACTACTTTTTCAGCTTCTGGTCAAGATGGGCTACGCCGCGGCGGTGGCGAGCGCGCTCGGCCGCGCCCGTGAGTTCAAGAAGCTACTCTTTGCCGAGCGCCGGTCGCGGCGCAATAACGTTCTGTTTACTCTCTTCACTTCGATCCCGTTTGCGCTCGGCGTCTACATTCGTTGCCGCGCCAAGTACCTGCAGGCCGCGGACATGGGCGTGGACATGGGCTTCGAGGCTTCCATTCTGATTGGCGTCATGGGTGGACGCGTGGCCGGCACTTTGGGCGGCGCCATCGTGGCATTGCCCGCGATGTTCCATGGTGAATACCTGACTCTACCAGTCAACGCGGTAACCGGCTTGCTTGCTGGATCGCTTCGTCACTTCTGTCGCAATGAAGAGGAGATATGGACGTTCTCTCCTTTTCTCGACATGAGCGTGTACCGCTGGCTGAAGCGCAACTTGCGCCATCCGCGCATCGATTGGCAGACAGCGTTCTTCCTGATCATTGTTGCGTTGCAGGCCGCCCGGCTGGAACTGCAAATCGCAGCGCCCGGCAAGCTCTTTGCTCTCGGTCCGAGCAACCTGCCGGCTCCCATACCCCTGGCATTGATGGTGGTGCTGGCCGGCGTTATTGCCACGGTCTCCATCCCGATCAAGATTTGGAACCTGGCCCGCATCGAGATGAAGCTGGAAGATCAAGAACGGCTGCTGCTGGAGTCGCGCCTGGATGCGCTGCAGAGCCAGATCAATCCGCACTTTCTGTTCAACACGCTCAACACCATTCAATCGCTGGTCCGCTTTGATCCTGATCGAGCGCGCGAGCTCATCGTCAAACTGTCGAAGATTCTGCGCCGGCTTCTGGGCAAGCATGATGAGTTTGTACAGCTTCGCGAAGAAATTGATTTTGTCGACGCCTACTTGGACATCGAGGTCGTGCGCTTTGGCCGCGATAAATTGCGGGTCTACAAACACCTCAACCCGGACACGCTTGACATCATCATTCCCGCGATGCTGCTGCAGCCGCTGGTGGAAAACAGCATCAAGCACGGGCTGGCTCCGAAAGTCGACGGCGGCAGCATCACCGTGCGCAGCCGGCTGCAGGACGGCAACCTGGTGATCCAGGTGGAAGACGACGGTGTCGGCATGAGCTCGCCCCCCGCAGTTGCCGCGCAGACCGGAGGTTCCGGGCGCGGCATAGGGATGGTCAACGTAGCCGAGCGGCTGCACGTGCTCTTTGGCGATGAGGGAAAAATGACGGTTCGCAGCCGCGACGGCCAAGGCACGCTGGTGGTTCTCGAGCTGCCCATCTTGCATCACGATGAGAGCGATACCGCGGCGGTCTATGCCGCGCGTTCGAGCACTCGCTCGTAGAACCGTTCGTACTCAGGAATGATCTTGCTCGCGCAAAAACGAGACTGCGCCTCCCAACGCGCCAGCTGCCCCATCTCGCGCAAGCGTTTCTCATCGGACAGGAGCGCGATTGCATCTTTGGCCATGGTGTCGACGTCGCCGACCTTGGCAAGGAACCCCGTTCGGCCGTGATCGATCACCTCAGGCACCCCACCGACCGCGGTTGCGATCGCGGGCACTTCGCACGCCATCGCTTCGAGCGCGGCTAAACCGAATGACTCGAGCTCGCTTGGCACAAGCATCAAGTCAGCGATCGAGAGCTTTTCGCTGACACGGTCCACTTTCCCGAGAAACTCAACTTTGTCGCGTAAGCCCTTGTTGCTGACCAGCCACTCGGCGCGCGAGCGCTCCGGACCATCGCCCATCAGTAACAGCCGCGAAGGAATTTTCTTGTGCACGCGATCGAAAATCTCGATCACATCGCAAATCCGTTTCACCGGACGGAAGTTGGAGACATGCACCAGGATGCGTTCATCGCGTCCGGCGAATTCGCCGCGACGCCCGGCGGCGTTGGGATCGCGTTTGTAGGTATCACAATTGACGAAGTTGTAGATCACCTCGATCGGATTGCGAATCTCAAATTCCTGCACCGTGCGCTGCTTCAGATAGTTGGAGATGGCGGTGACACCGTCGCTCTGCTCGATCGAATAGCGGGTCACCGGCAGGTAGGAACGGTCGGCGCCGACAATGGTGATGTCGGTCCCGTGCAGCGTGGTCACAAAAGGAAGCTTGCGGCTCTTGGGTTGCGCCGCAAGCATCTGACGCGCCAGAAGCGCGCTCACGGAGTGCGGAATCGCGTAATGCACATGCAGGATGTCCAGCCCATAGAGCTCGGCGACTTCGGCCATGCGCGTGGCCAACGCCAGATCGTACGGAGGATACTCAAAGAGCGGGTATTGCGACACCGTGACTTCGTGGAAGAAAATCTGCGGCTGCTCCTGGGTGTTCAAGCGAATCGGCTGCTGGTAGGCGATGAAATGGACCTCGTGGCCGCGGGCTGCCAGTTCGATGCCCAGCTCGGTCCCGACAACTCCGCTACCTCCGTATGTTGGGTAACACGTGATACCGATTTTCATGACTAGGTATGTTGTCGTTTCTATGTTGCGCTCTGGGGGCGTCGCCGCCTCCCTACACGCAAAGCTCGGACCGTTTTCACATGCTGTAGACCAAGGCACTTCCCTTGCACGTGTCATCCCGAACCTCGGGTGAGGGATCTGCTCCTGCCGCTGTTTTTGGGCTACTGAAACCGCGGAGCAGATTCCTCCCCTTCGACAGGCTCAGGGGTCGGAATGACACGCTTGCGATTACAACCCTCTACAACATCCATGAAAACCTTCTAAATGATTAGACGTTTCGATTCCAGGAAAGAGAAGAAGATTCATGAATGTTTAAGATCAACGTAGGAAATCAGCTCGACCCCGCGAGATTGTAACGCCTGCTTCGTGTCGCGCGACGTAAGGGCGCTAAGTTCTACCTGGCGCGATTGCACAAGACGGGTACCGGCAGCTTCGAGATCGGCATCGGCATAGCCGGGATGGCACACCAGTTCCCATCTTCCTTCCGGCAGGGCGTCTACGATAGCCAGCAGAATCTTCTGGTCGAGCAGCCCCGTAGCCGCAATGCCTACCGTTCCGTCGGTGGTAAGCATCTTCTCTTCTCGAATCGCTCTGTAAAAGTCGGGGGCGAAGTGAGCGAAGGCGGCAACGGCGAGGGATCGCGCCCATAGGCCGGGCGTGCCCGCGACTACTTTGCCCGGCCAGCTTCGCACCGGCTCAAACGGATTGCGCACGGCGCGAATGCCGCATTTTTTCGCCGCGCGCAGCACCGGGCGCAAGATATGCGGAAACATGTGTGTGTGCTTGTGGCTGTCTACGTGGGTGAGGGTGATGCCGCAGGATTGGATCTTGCGAATCTGCGCCTCTGCCTCGCGCTGCACCTCGTCGGCTGCGATCTTCCGTCGCCAGGCCGCGCCGGCAAATTCTTTCAAGCTGCTTCGAAAGCGCCCAGTGCCATTGCACAGCGTGGGAAGATCAGAGGCTACCGCGACGCCGTCGATCAGAACAACATGGCACCCCGTCGCGAGTCGCGGAAGCCTCTTGGCGATGACCGCAGCTTCCTGAAACGCAGGGCCGTTGGCCATCATCGTTGCCGAGGTCACGACTCCATTCGTGCATCCTTCGGCGATAGCGCGGTTCACTCCGGAGGTCAGGCCGAAGTCGTCAGCGTTGATGATCAGGCGACGCACAGGAGAAGTGTAACAAGATCGGGTGATCTGGTGATCGGGTGATCGGAAATCGACGGACTAGTATCACGACCGTGATTTTGGTAATGAGCTGTTGCGACGATGGGTTCTAAGGGCGGGGACGGAGCTGCGCGGCGACTAATGCTCAGCGCCGTTAGGCGCGAAGACAAGTTAGCCCACCCTGGAGGCGGAGCGGCGAAGCCGTGAGCCGGGAAGGGTGGGTAATTGGTTCTGGTTCCGCTGTCTACTTTTTCAAAGCCCTCAAAGTGGCGGGAGCCTTGGCGATCTCTGGAGCCAGCACCACGCTCCAGCCGTCGCCGGGGTTGTACTCGGTGATGGCTACGGCCGCGGCGGCGGTGTTTTCGCCAACGTCTTTTTCATAGACGACACCGTCCTTGCCGACAATGAACGACATGATTCCCGAATCCCCGTACTTCGCCGGATAGGCCATCACGGCGAAACCTCCGGACAGCTTTCCGTTCGTCATGTAGTCCTTGTCGCCGCCTTTGGCTGTGGCTCCCTGTTTGGTAAGGACGCGGAAGTAGTAACCGTTGAAGGGCTGGGGCTTATCGTTGTGGGAGTAACCCAAAGCTTTGGCGAAGTCAGCCAAGCGGCTCAGAGGACTCGGGGGCTGGCCCTCCGCAACCGGCCAATACAATCCGTTTTGTTTGCCTTCATCGCTCACGATCTTCTGCGCGTATTGCTGTGCGCCATCGTGAGGCTGGCTCAAGTATTCCTGTTGCGCGCGGTTGATTTCGGTAAGCACGCCAATGGCGGTCAGTTCACCGTCGCCGATGCGGCGCGCCAGGACTTCATCCCGGCCCGCGGCGGTGTCGAAAGACCACTGACCCGCGGCATTCTGCCGCAGAGGAATTGGAAACGCGTAGTTGTCGGCGCCAACATAAAGAATCTCAGTCCCGGCTTTGGTCTTGCCCCAGCGATTCATCTGGTTGTATGCGGTGACAAAGTTTTTTGCGGTATTGCTGTCCTTCACGGTGTCGCCGGAGTAGAGAAGGTCTTTGCTGTCCGGGCCGAAGATGGCCAGCAGCGCGGTCTGATCGCCGGCCTTGGCGGCGGCCAACAAAGCAGCGCCTGCCGCCTCCGGCGAAGCAAAGGTCTTTTGAACCACGTTACCGCCTGCTGGCTCCGCCGATTTTTCAGCGGCGTTCGTGTCCCGCTTGCTACAGGAAGCCAGGGACATGACCAACGCGCAGAGAGCCAGCATTGCGATCCAGGGTGATCCGGAGCTTGGCACCGGCGTCGTTCTTTCAACAAACCGACGGGACATTAGATTACCTCCGATCTTCATTTCACGTTTGTCAGCCGCTGTCAGCCGCTTAACCTTCTCCTGCTGTTAGCGGCGGCCTCTGGCGGCCATGGTTGCGTGACCGCGGGAGCTGGCAGCCTGCGTGGACCAGCCGTTGCCGCTGTTGGTGCCTCCCCAGTGTTGGCCGCCGGCGGTGGTGCCGCCGACAACCGCTTGGCCGCTGCCGGTAACAGCGTGGCCCATCGTGCCCCCGGCGGCCGTTTTGGTGGCCCCAGCCTGGTAGGACTGGCCAGTGGATCGGTTATAGCCGGAGCCGCCGGTGTGGACCGCACCGTCGCGGCCGTAGGTGGTGTGTTGAGTGCCGGCGCCGTAGGCGTTCGAGTAGGCTCCGCCGGTATGGTAGTTGCCGTTAGGAGTGTATCCCCGGTAGGCGGCGGCTGATCCGCCGGGCCCGTGGTAAGAGGCGCCCTGGTAGGCGCCATAACCATGGTAGCCGTAGGCGCCGGAGGCGCCGTGCCAAGCGGCATTGCCGTAGTAGACGTTACGGTTGTATACCACTGTGCCCCCGTGCCAATTCACGTTCCAGGCGTTCCATCCCCAAGTATTGCAACAGCCTCCGCTCATCATGGCGCCAATCGCGATTCCGGCGCCGAAGGAAATCACGCTGGCCGCGGCGACTGTACCCGCGCTGTAGCCAGGGGTGGTGACGGGCGTCCCGTAGATAACGGTTGGGTTGTACTGCGGAACGTAAATGACCTGCGGGTTGGCGGGTTGAATCACGATGGTGCTCGGCGATTGCTCCACCACGGTGATTTGCGAGCTTGACTTGAGGTTGCCCGCAGCCTTGGCTTTGGCGCGCAATGCCTGGACCGCCGCCATGACATCGTTGGGCTGATAGTGATAGGCCTCTCCCAGCGCCGAGGTCCAGGCAAGGTTCTGGGCCATGTTGTCGAGCACCGATGGGAATGCGCCCAAGGCCTTCACACTCGGATCCCAGGGTTGTTTGTCAATTTCCTGCATCAGTTGGTTTCCCGTCAGGCTTTTGTGTTCCTGAAGCCAGCCCTGCGCAGCTGCAACCTGGTCGGGAAATGTGGCCGCGGAGAGTACCTGGGCCACCAGCGCGTCGGGATAGAGCGCGATGGGAGCGACCAACGCCTGCAAATCAGCCGGCCCTTTCGGAGCAGCTTCATTGCCGCCCTGGGGCTCCGGCTGAGCCTGGTATCCGTACCCTACTTGCACGTAGGCGGCGAGAAGGAAACTCAGCGCCACTGACAGGATTTTTCTTCTTCGTTTCTCGCCTCTCATACTTCGGTAACCCCTTCCCTAAATACGTTTGTATCCTAGGCCTCGAGGTACGCTGGAGCCATCCGAGAATTTGCGGTCTTGCTATCCCGAAGATTTTCGGGTTGCGCAATTTGTTAACGTTCGATCCTGAATTACGCTAGCTGCGCCGTGAAATCTCTCTCGGCGCCGCAACTCAGGTGTTGTCCTCCGGCAGCCTTTTTGGCGACCGAGCCGGAGGGTCCGGCGAGCGCTCCCTTCCTCGCAGCGCTGCTGTCCATGAAGAACATCTTCCAAATTGTCGTAGCGCAGGCGAACCAGGTTGCCGTCGTCGAAGTAAATGAAACCGTCGCGTGGGCTCCTCTTCTCTTTACCCGTCAGGTACGGCAGCAGGATGGACCTTGAAGGTCTTGTCTCCGGCGTTTGTGGACCTTCTTGCATTTCTCTGCGATGTCTGGCTCGCCTACTACAGCGACAAACGTTGGCAGCCAATCGTGGTGTTGCGTGATCTCATTGGAACACTGTTCGGCTGGAGCGATTGCACGGTCTCCCCTGCATTAACTTCGATTGATCGCCCGCTTGTTTGCTGGATGGCTCTGTCGCCGCTCCGAGTTTTGATTGATTGAACGTCAGTAAAAGGGCCGTGCGACTGTTTAAGCGCTGTTCGACCTCTTTACTCGCGTTCTCCTGGATGACTTTGTTCGACCCGCTAGCAACGCAATGGAGGTAGGGGAAACCCCGACTCATGAAAGCAGCATCTCTCCTCCTGTGCTGCGCACTCTCGCGCATGTGGCCTGGGTGCGTTTGTTGGAGTGACGATTGACTAAGAGAAAACGGCCGCACCGCAGACATTCGCGCCGGGTCTTTATCGTCGCGACGGTGATTCTTGTCTCCGGTCTATTGCTGGGTGTGTTTGCATTTATGCGCTCTCGCGGCGCGAGCGGCGCAGCGCAAACTCAATCAGCAGAAGCAACGTTTCTCTCGACGGTCGCCAATCGCAATCCCGCTCCCGGCCCGGCGCTCGAAGGAATGGTCTGGATTCCCGGTGGCGAATTCTCCATGGGCATCCACGATCCGCGCGGGCTTCCCGAGGGCGGAGCCAACTCCATGGCCGACGCACGACCCATTCACCGCGTTTACGTGGACGGCTTCTGGCTGGACCAGACCGACGTCACCAATGAGCAGTTCACCAAGTTCGTGAAAGCCACCGAGTATGTCACGGTAGCTGAGCGCAAGCCGCGCTTGGAGGATTACCCGAATGCGCGACCGGAGAATCTGGTCGCCGGCTCGGTGGTCTTCGCTCCCCCGGACCATCCGGTTTCGCTCGACGATCACTACCAGTGGTGGAATTACGTTAGCGGCGCCAACTGGCGTCATCCTCTGGGCCCGGGCAGCAATATCAAGGGCAAAGAAAAGTATCCTGTCATCCACATCGCTTATGAGGATGCTCAGGCTTACGCTAGGTGGGCGGGCAAGCGTCTGCCCACAGAAGCCGAGTGGGAGTTCGCCGCGCGCGGCGGCCTGACCGGCAATCTCTACGCCTGGGGGAACGACTTCCGCCCCCAAGGCAAGTGGATGGCCAACACCCACCAGGGCCATTTCCCCCTCGAAGACCAGGGCGCGGACGGATTCGCAGGCATCGCTCCGGTGGCGCAGTTTCCCCCCAACGGATACGGGCTGTACGACATGGCGGGAAACGTCTGGCAGTGGACCAGCGACTGGTACCGACCGGACTACTACGAGCAACTGGCGGCACAGGGAGGCATGGCACGCAATCCCCAGGGACCGGATTCCTCCTACGACCCAAGCGAACCCGGCCAGGAGAAACGCGTGCTGCGGGGCGGATCGTTTTTGTGTACGAGCCAATACTGCAGCCGCTACCTGGTCGGCAGCCGCGGCAAAGGTGAGAGCTCGAGCGGCAGCAACCATCTTGGCTTCCGCTGCGTGAGGTCGGCGGAAACGCCGGCTGCGCAGGCCGGGGTCACCAAAGAATCGCACAAATGATGAGTGATAAAGACGAAAGGAATAGAGAACATGCATTTCAGGGTGAGTTTTCGATCGCAGACAGTGGTGGCGCTTGCCATCCTGAGTTTTCTCGCGGCGGGCGGTGCGACCACAAACGCGATCACAAAGGGAGTGGCCCACGCGCAGCAAGCCGGCGGTACGCAGAAGCCCAACATCCTGGTCATCATGGGTGACGACATCGGTTGGTATAACCCCAGCATCTACAACCGCGGTGACATGGGCTACCAGACGCCCAACATCGATCGCATCGGCAAAGAAGGCGCGATGTTCCTCAGCTGGTACGCGCAGCAGAGCTGCACCGCAGGACGCGCCGCTTTCCTCACCGGCCAGTCGCCCATCCGCACCGGAATGACCAAGGTTGGCACGCCGGGAGCGGATCAGGGTTTAAGCGCCAAGGATCCGACCGTCGCGGAGGTCCTGAAGTCCCTGGGGTATTCCACCGCCCAGTTCGGCAAAAATCATCTCGGCGACCGGAATGAGTTTCTGCCCTGCGTGCATGGCTTCGATGAATTCTTCGGCAATCTGTACCACCTGAACGCCGAGGAGGAGCCTGAGAATCCTGACTATCCCAAGAACCCGGAGTTCCGTAAACGCTTTGCTCCGCGCGGCGTGCTGCATTGCTGGGCCACCGAGACCGACGACCCGACCGTCGATCCGCAATTTGGAAAAGTGGGCCGGCAAAAAATCGAGAATACCGGGCCGCTGACGGTGAAGCGTATGCAAACGATCGACGACGAATTCACTGAGGCCGCCGTTGCCTGGATGGACAAGCAGTCTAAGGCCGGCAAGCCGTTCTTCTGTTACTACAACTCCACGCGCATGCATATCTACACGCACCTCAAGCCGGAATCTGAAGGGAAGACCGGTCTCGGGCTCGAAGCCGATGGTATGGTCGAGCACGATGGACACGTTGGCCAGTTGCTGAAGAAGCTGGACGAGCTCGGCATCGCCGACAACACCATCGTGGTTTACACCTCCGACAACGGCGCGGAGTTGATGACTTGGCCCGATGGCGGCAGCACCCCGTATCGGGGCGAGAAGGCTACCAACTGGGAAGGCGGCTGGCGCGTGCCGACAGTCATCCGCTGGCCCGGAGTCATCAAGCCCGGCGTCATCTACAACCAAATCTTCGCTCATGAGGACCTGCTCCCGACGTTCGCGGCTGCCGCAGGCAACGCCAACATCGTGGACCAATGCATGAAGACCTGCCAGTTAGGGAACCAGTCTTTCCACGTCCACCTCGATGGCTTCAACTTGATGCCCTTCTTTAAAGGGGAAGTGAAGGAATCGCCGCGGAAGGAGTTTCTGTACTGGAGCGATGACGGCGACCTCTTCGCTCTGCGTTACGACCGGTGGAAAATCGTCTTCATCGAGCAGAACCACGAGGGTCTTGATGTCTGGATGCAGGGGTTCAACAAGCTTCGCTTACCGAAGATCTTCGACCTCCGCGCCGATCCGTTCGAGCGAGCCGACTCGTCGTTTCTCTACGACAACTGGATGGTACACCGCATTTTTCTCACCTACGGGGCCCAGGCGCTGGTTGCGAACTGGCTGCAAAGCTTCAAGGATTTTCCGATCCGGCAAAAGCCCGCGAGCTTCAATCTTGACGACGTGATGCGGAAGCTCTCGCCGGCGCAATAGGTCGATCATCTGTGGGCCGAGCGGGACGGCTCCACAAAGCGATCCAGCGGACGAGAAGCGCTCATCCAAACAGCGCGTGAAGTCACGAGTGCACAGGAGATTCAGGATGGAATGCAACATTCGACAGGTTGCAGTCACTTTGGCAAGTTCGCTAGTGCTGGCAGGAGTTCTGGCAGCGCAGACCCTGCAGACGGTCACAGCCAGCTCGTCAAATCCCGAACCGACAACAGGTCCAAGTGGAAGACATCGTCTCACGCTAGAGGAGGCTCAGCAGAAAGCCGCTCCTCGGAACCCTACGCTCGAACGTCTCGAGGAATTCCAAGTGGAAGCGGCCAGGCAACATCGACTGGGTGTACGATCGGACTTCTTTCCCAAGTTGGGTGCCGACTTTGCGAACCTCCACTACAACAAGTTCATGGGCCAGCAGATCCAAATAGTGCGTCCAATTGCTGGAACGACCGCAAGCATTAGTGCGCCATTGATTGGCAAGGATGAGACTCTGGTTGCAGCAAGTGCGACACAGCCCATCACCCCGTTGTTCAAGCTCCGCCGCGTCTATGACATCGCCCGTGCCGATGAGCGTATCGCCAGGGCAAAGGCAGGCATGCCAGTCGCAGAGACATCTGCCAAGGTTGAGAAGGACTACTACCAGCTACTGATCGCCCAGCGGCAACTGGATTTCTCCCGTGCCAGCGCAAAGAGTTTCGAGAACAAATGGCTGCAAGCGAGCAGTTCGACGCCGACTGGATTGGCGGGTCATCAGGAAGATTTGCTCGAAATGAGCAAAGCTCTGGCGGTCGCGACCATCAGGGTGCAGGAACTAACGGCCTCACTCAACGAACTGCTCGGTTGGCCGCCCGAAACAGAGCTTGAACTGGTTCCTCCCGAACCCCTGTATGAAGCGATTTCCCTCAAACAAGCCACCGCTCAGGCGTTGGCTGGGAACCCGGAGGTAGTCGAGGCGGAACAAACATTGGTTAAAGCGCGAGCCGCCTCCTCATTGTCGAAGCTGGATTATGTTCCCGACGTTGCCGTTATGGGCGGCTACGTCTATAACGGGAACGTGGCGCCGCTCCTGCCGAGAGATTTCTCCCTCATCGGTGTAATCGCGACCTACAACCTGTTCGACTTCGGCAAGCGCGAGCACACCATCAAAGAGCGCCACGCCCAGGTTGGAATGGCCGAGACTGCGCTGCAACTCACCAAAGCCAAAGTTTCGGCAAGCGTCAAGAGCAGCTATCTCGAACTGGAACGCTTGCGACAACTCAGTGAACTCACCCACCGGCTGTCTTCAGCAATTCGGGTACGGCAAGCGAGTGACAGAATAGATAATCCGGAGATTGCCGCGTCAAGAGCCAAATTCGAAACCGAGATGTTCCAAGCCGACCTTGATTATCGGCAGCAACTGGTTCGGTTGAGGATCTTAATGGGCGGACGATAAGAGTCTTGTCTCTCTATCGAAAAGCATCGGCGTAGGCCCCTCGACTTCCTGGAAATTTCTTGGGCCGAGGCCCCTTCCGATCAAGGCTAGCCACTATCGGCCACAATCTAATCGGGAATAGGGAGGCCTGCGACCTCTGCCGTGTGAGAGGGGCGGTTAATTCCTTAGTGCAATTAGGGTTCGGCAGCAGTTCCCGAGGGTTACTTTGAGCGCTGAAGCAGGCAATCGGCCCTGTTGATTTTCAATCCGTTAACATCCTCTGTCACTGCAACCGCCGCACGAATTCGCCAACAGTGCCCCAAACGGATCGAGGCCCCGAGGGGCGGCACAGTGGGAATGCAGCTCCCACATGTTCGTGGAGGAGGCAAGTTAAAAGACGCGACTTGCTGAGGAACACCTTGAGAATCTACAAAGGGCTTACGGGGCCACACAAATATCCACTGCTGCGCCCAGCTTCTGTGTGTGTCGCCCCGCTGGGGCTCGAGATCAGGTTGGGCCTTGACCCACCCTTCCCGGCTCGCGGCTTTCGCCGCTCCCCTCCAGGGTGGGCTAAA
>Ga0209648_10001156_pt1 | contig 21033 bp, 15 predicted proteins | sample GraSoi2013_115cm_FD_185830 | JGI IMG/M metagenome (GOLD analysis project Ga0209648, IMG submission 185830) | Grasslands soil microbial communities from the Angelo Coastal Reserve, California, USA - Sample 9_17_2013_115cm (SPAdes) (version 2) | ecosystem: Environmental > Terrestrial > Soil >... | reverse complement strand
GATCGAGCGGCGCGGCGCGCGAGACTGGGTTTCCGGGAAAACGAGATCGTGTGCATCTACACGGGCCGGTTCAGCGGCGAGAAAAACCCGCTCTTGCTGGCACACGCCGTTGCCGAATTGCGGCGCCAGGGAATGCCCTTCGCTGGACAGTTTGTTGGGAACGGAGAACAAGCAGACGAGATCAAGAAGTGCGCAGGATGCGTAACTCACCCATTCGCGCGCGTTAAGGAACTTGGCGCGCTGTACCGCGCCGCGGACATTGGCGTATGGCCAACGCAGGAGTCGCTCTCCATGCTGGACGCGGCCGCATGCGGCTTGCCGGTGGTTGCCAACGACACGATGACCGCGAAAGAGCGGCTGGATGGAAACGGCGTGACGTACCGCCTGAACGACCAAGCGGATTTAGTAAGGGCGCTGTCAGGTCTGCACGACCCGGAAACGCGGAGAACCATGGGAGAGCGTGGCGCGCGGAAGATGGCTGAAGATTTCAGCTGGGAATCCATCGCGCGGCGCCGCATCGGGGATTACGAAGCGGTGCTGCGCTCCAAGCATGGGATTGCAGAGAAGCAAGTCCCGAGTCGGATCGAAGGCTAACCGTTTCTCACGCCACCCTTTCTTGGACACGCGAAATTCAATGAGCGCTGAATTCAGTGAGCGAAATTCTATCGTGATCGACTCCGAACATCCCTACAGGCAGCGCGTTCTGCTCATTTCTGCCGTTCTCGGATATGTCGCTCTCTTCCAGTGGATGTACGAAAACTACTTGTATCCTACATGGGACTACTTTGGATTCCATTACAACCAGCCCCTGACGAGTTACATTATTCTGGCGTGGATCCTGAGTGTGACGCCGAGCTTGTGGATGCCAATGAGGCTCACGCGTCCTTCTCAGTTGGCGTACTGGGTGCTGTACATTACGGTGTTCATTCCCTCGATGTTTGTGCCACTTTACGCCGGGCTCGATGCGCCTAGCGAGATCAACTTGCTGATCCTTACGCTCTACGCCGGTTTTGCGATCATGGGCAGCTGCTACCGAGTGCCGCTGCTCCGGTTGGGCTCCGCTCGCGTTTCGCAACGAGCATTCTGGGAAGGGTTCGGTCTGATTGCTGCCGTTCTTGCGATTTGGATGATGATTGTTTTTCGGGGTCACATGCAGTTTCTTTCCTTTAACAATATCTACGACCTGCGGGACATTCAGAACGATGTATCCGAGGGAACGCTGGTGAATTATGCGTTCATGCTGCTGACCGGCGCATTCAATCCTTTCCTGATGGGCTGCGGGCTGTTCTACCGGCGGAAATGGCTGTTCCTCGCAGGGGTCTTCGGACAACTTCTTGTTTACATTGTCGGGGGAACAAAAGGCTCCATTCTTTCCATCGCGTTTATCTCTGGGTTTTACGCTCTATTCAGAGTTGGCCGTCATCCTTTTGCGCTGAAACTTGTGTTTGGCACGCTCGTGCTGGTGGGCGGACTTTGCGCGTCTTACGCACTTGCTGGATACGATCCCGAGCCGCTGAAATTGCACTCGGTGACCTTGTTTGTGGTGCTCATGCGCACGTTCAGCTCGAATGGCCTCATGACCGCGTGGTACTTCAATTTTTTTCAAAGCAACCCGCATACGTTCTACTCGCACGTTCGAGGGGTGAACTGGTTCGTGCACTTCCCTTATGAGAGGACCGCGGCGCTGGAAATCGGCTCGGTCTTCATGGGCGGAAACGACGCCGATCCGACTGCACATTTCTGGGCCATCGACGGGATTGGCGCACTCGGGTTGCCGGGTGTGCTGCTAATCTCGGCCTTCTGCGCGCTGGTCTTTTGGGCGCTGGATTCGGCAGCCCAGAAACATGACCCGCGGCTCGCAGCGCTGGTGACGTGTTACGCGGCCTATAACATTGCCAACATTTCGGTCTTTACCAGCCTATATTCCGGAGGCCTCGCGATTCTCATCCTGGCCCTGTACCTCATGCCGCCGCAAGCAATCGCGTCCCTGAAAGAACCAGCGCTGGCGGCAAACCGCGATGCGCTCCAGTCATCCCGCAGCAGACCGCTGCCCATTCCGGGATGAGAATGGGGTTGCAAGATACGGCGCGGTTCGCAAAGCGCGCGGTGCGAGCGCTTTGCAGGCAGGAACTATGGCAAGGCGTGCAGATAAGATGCGAACGAATAAGGATGGGAAAGGAAGGCGCCTGCTGGTGCGTTTGCCCCCGGGACTTGTCGGCCTCCAGTGTCGTCTATTCGATTGGCGTGGGTGAGGACGTTTCATTTGATCTCGCGCTGATAAAGCGCTTCGGCTTGCAGGTCCACGCATTCGACCCCACACCGCGGTCTATCGAATGGCTACAAAAGCAAATTGTGCCGCCAGAATTTGTATTCCACACCTACGGCGTCGCCGGTTTTGACGGCAACTGCGCGTTTCTGCCTCCTGAGAATCCCGCGCATGTTTCGCATACCATGGTGCCGCGGGAGTCATTGCGGCCGCCCATTGAGGTTCCGGTGCACCGACTGGGAACGATCCTGAAGATGCTGGGGCACGAGCAAATCGACTTGCTGAAAATGGACATCGAAGGCGCGGAATACGGCGTCCTGGGGGACATGCTCGCGTGCGGCATCCCGGTGAAACAACTGCTGGTGGAGTTTCATCACCGCTGGCCGCACATTGGGATTGAAAAGACGAAGCAGGCGATCCACACGTTGAATGGGGCCGGGTACCGGATCTTCAGTGTGTCGCCTAGCGGCGAGGAGTACGGGTTTCTGATGCTTCCCGCGGCGTGAGTCTCGGTTAGTGGGCAGGAGGTAGTGAGAAAGAGGGGGCCCCTATGTTTTTGTAAGTGTTGCATCTAAAGGAGTTAGAATTTTCGTAAGCTCTTTATTTTCAACGCTTATGAGAGAGTCCATAAGTGTTAACTCTAAAGGTAGTTACGTTGCATTAAAATTGTGCAAAATGGGCAAATGACGGGGAGATTATTACTCGGAGAGGTTCACGGCTTATCGTGCGCCAGGGTTGGGCTGCAAAAGAAAAAGCGGGAGCAAGCTTCCGCACTCAATACGGAGTTATCTACAGGGGTAAGTATAGCAGAGGGCGAGGGGAAAGTCAAGGAAAACTTTGCGGACCGGGCAATTGAACAAGAGCGAGAAATGGCAAGCGTTTCTGTTTTATACCTTGCGCTATTTCTTGGGAGTCGCCACGACGGTCCAGGAAAGGCCCCAACGGGGGCGATAGACACCGGGAGCGTGCAGGGAAATCTTGGGGACGGGGAGCCAAAAGCCGCGCGTGGTGGCTTGGAGGACCTCAAATTTGGCAGCGAGCAGAGCCGGAAGGCTCTGGCGGTTGAAGCGCTGCAACTGGATTTGCGGAATTCCCTGGCGCCGGTACTTGAAGGACTCGTCGTTGGGCACGGTCAAGAGAAGTTTGCCGCCGGGTTTTAGGACACGAGCCATTTCGGCAAGCGCGGCTTGCGGACGGTCGAGGTACTGCAAAGCCTGAAGCGAGAGAACGGCATCGAAAGCCGTACTGGGAAACGGCAGATGATTGAGATCGGCTTGAAAGTACGTCGCGGGACGGTATCGCTGGGCGCGGACCAATAGGCGGGTCGAGAAATCAATCCCTACATAAGCATGACGGTTTGGCAAGTAACGCCGCAAGATGCCGTCTCCACAAGCCGCGTCCAAAATAGCGAATGTTTGACCGCCGGTAAGTTTTTCGAGGGTGCGGAAAGTCCAAGAGTAGAGATACGCGTTTCCCAGTAAGTTTAGGAACACCCCAAGTGAATTGCGCCAGGCTCTTTCAGGGCGATTCGAAAAACTTGCACGGTAGGCGTTGAGCTGAGAGTTCTCCGGGGAAGTCTCCTGGAGGGCTTCGCGGGGCAGCAGCTCAGCAATTCCGTCAACCGATGGGAAGTGACGTCCACACGAACAACATTGAAAGCCGCCGACAACACCCTGAAGCTGGCCGAGGTCATCGGGGCAAGCGATGTTGATGCGAGATGAGATCTCCCCATTCATAAAGGTGGAATATTAACTTCATTGTGAGTTTGCTGGTAGCGTCTTCTGGCCGGTGCGGCCAACGCGATAAAGGATGGAAATGCAAAAGCGCCTGAAGGCCGCCATCCTCGCACTTGAAGCGACGATGACAAGCAAAGTTCTTCCCGCGACTCACGAGGAAGGTACGCTTCTGAGCTTCTTGTTCCATGGACTTTTCGAAAACGATGAGGAGGTGCGGAGCGGGATGCTGGATCCGCAACAGGGGGTCACCGTGGAAATGTTCAGAGCGTTTCTCGAACACTTTCAGGGGCAGGGTTACCGGTCTATATCCCCCCGGCAGATTCTGGAAGGGCTGGAACCTGGCGGGAAATACATCCTGCTCACATTCGACGACGGCTATTTCAACAACCTCCGCGCGCTGCCGGCGATGGAGGAGTTCAACGCGCCCGCGGTGTTTTTTGTATCGAGCGATCATGTGCGCGAGGGAAAAGCTTTCTGGTGGGATGTGGCTTACCGGGAAGGGCAAAAGCGTCGGAAGACGGAGGGGGAGATTGGCGAAGCCGTGGCGGGCTACAAGCGGATGAAGACCGAGGAAGTGGAGTTTGATTTGAAAAAGGAATTTGGGAAAGACGCGCTGCGCCCGGTTGACGATTTGGACCGGCCATTCACTCCCAGCGAATTGCGGGAGTTCGCGGAACACCGGCTGGTTTCCATCGGGAATCACACGAAGAATCACGCGATTCTGACCAACTACAGTTTGGCGGAAGCGCGAGAGCAGATTCAGGGCGCGCAGGACGCGATTCAAGAGATGACGGGCAAGATACCGGAAATGATTTCCTATCCGAACGGAAATAGTTCGACACAGATTGAGCAAGCAGCACAAGACGCCGGACTGCAGCTTGGCGTGGTCGTGCGAAGGGGCAAAAACCGATTGCCGCTGAAGACCGGAGCGCATGAAGCGATGTCGCTGAAGCGCTTCATTCTGTGGGGCGACCGCGAGATCGAAGCACAGTGCCGCACGAGCCGCGCCAACATTTCTTTATACCGGCTTCTCGAAAGCCTGAAGATGAGAGCCTCGGCGGCTTTCCGGTAGGTCGGTCCGAAACGCATGCGCATTCTTCAAGTCCACAACAAATACCGTCCTGGCTGGGGCGGGGAAGAGACTGTCGTTGCCCTTGAGGCCGAGCTCCTGCGAAGCCACGGTCACGAAGTCGAGCAATTGTATGCCTGGACGAAGGAATTGGACGGGGCCAGCGCCATCCGGCTCTTTTCCGCGGGACTCGGGACCGTGTGGTCCTTTCGTGGCTATTCCATGATGAAAAAAGCCATTGCGCGTTTTTCTCCGGATATCGTGCACGTACACAACACGTTTCCACTTTTGAGTCCGAGTGTTTTCTGGGCGGCGGACAAAGCGGGCGTGCCGATCGTTCAGACTTTGCACAACTACCGGCTGACGTGCGCGAATGCGCTCCTTCTTCGGCAAGACCAGCCCTGCCAGGAATGCGTCGGCCACTTTCCATGGCCTGGCTTGCGGCATCGATGTTTCGGTTCGTCCTTGCCGCGGACGGCAGCGGTAACGAGCATGAATGTCATGCATCGCTGGCTTGGAACATACCAGAACAAAGTCCACGCCTTCATCGCGCTCACGCCATTCAGTAAAGAGATCCTGACGCGGGCTGGACTACCCCGCGAACGTATCCATCTAAAACCGAATTTCAGCCCGGCGACAGTCAGACTGACTTCACCGCGGCTTCGCCGATTCGTCTTTGCAGGCAGCATCGCGCGCTTCAAAGGCGTGCATCTGTTGTTGGAAGCCTGGGGGCGCCTCGCCTCCTCAGGGCATCAACTCTTCATGGTCGGGGATGGACCGGACCGCGCGGAACTTGAGCTACGCTTTGTAGCGCATGAAAACATTAAATGGTGTGGCAATCTGCCTCGGGAAAAAGTACTCGACGTCATCGCTGCAAGCCGGTGGCTGGTGCAGCCATCCCTCGCCTACGAAAATTTTCCGATGTCGGTGCTCGAAGCGCTTTCCTTAGGCACCCCCGTTATCGTCCCCAATCATGGCGCTTTCGCCGCGATCGTCTCGGTCGGCATGGAAGGGCTGCTGTTCTCCGCGGGAGACAGCGGCTCATTGTCAACGGTGCTCCAGACTGCTCTTGAAGCGAGCGAAGGAGCGTGGACGCAGTGCTCAATGAATGCGCGGAGCAAGCATCTGTCGGAATACACGGCGCGGAGCAACTACGCGCAACTGATGTCCATCTATGAACAGGCGGCGGAGTCCTTTCGAGAGGTCAAAAGCCGCGCCGGCAATCCGGAAATCGCCGAGGCAGCCGGAGCGCTCTTAAAGGAACGTGTTCGGGAGCAGTAGCAACACGCGCACTGGATTTTATTCCGTCGGAAAGTTTCTGTACCTCGCCTTTCCATCACGTGGAAGTTCTTCTCAATAGTAAATTCAATCGAACGGATAAATAACAATGTCAAAAAATGCTCGTATTCTCGTGACCGGCGCTGGTGGATTCATCGGTCATCATCTGGTGAAGCGGCTAAGGAAGGAAGGAAACTGGGTTCGCGGCGTTGACCTCAAGGCTCCGGAGTACGAAGCGACGGACGCCAACGAGTTCGAGATTCTGGATCTCCGCCACTTCGATGATGCACTTCTGGCCGTGCGCGGAGGAATCGACCAAGTCTACAACCTGGCAGCCGACATGGGCGGAATCGGTTTCATCACCGCCAAGCACGCGGAGATTGCCCGCAACAATATTCTGATCAATGTGCACATGCTGGAAGCAAGCCGTTTGCAGAGTGTGAAGTGCTTCCTCTTCTCTTCCTCGGCGTGCGTGTATGCCCAATCGAAACAGAACGACGCGGACGTCACTCCGCTGCGCGAAGAGGATGCCTATCCCGCGGATCCCGAGCCCGGCTATGGCTGGGAAAAGCTTTACGCCGAGCAATTGTGCAGCTATTACCGGCAAGACTATAGCTTCGAAACGCGCGTGGTGCGCTTTCACAATGTTTACGGGCCGCTGGGCACTTACGAAGGCGGCAGGGAAAAAGCCCCAGCGGCAATTTGCCGCAAAGTCGCGCTGGCACGGAATCACGGGTCCATCGAGATCTGGGGAGATGGCGTGCAGACGCGCTCGTTCATGTACGTGGACGATTGCCTCGAAGGTTTGATTCGCTTGATGGCGTCGGACTACGTTCACCCTCTGAACCTCGGCACTGATCGCTTGATCAGTATCAATGGGTTGGTCGACCTCGTCTGCGGAATTGCCGGCAAACAGCTCGCCAAGAATCACGATCTCAGCAAGCCACAAGGCGTTCGCGGAAGAAACAGCGACAATCGCCTGTTGCGCGAGGTGCTTGGATGGGAACCTGGCATTTCCCTCGAGAAAGGCCTCTCTATCACCTACGCCTGGATCGAAAACGAACTCGCAATCGCAGGGCGCATACAAAACATGGTCTCCGCACAAGCTTGAATGAAAAACAATTCGAATATCGCAACTTCGACCTATCAAGGAACTCTCCATGCGTCTTCTCGTTCTCGGCGTTAATTACGCCCCGGAAAAAACGGCGGTTGCCCCCTTCACCACCAGCTTATGCGAACACTTGTCCGCGGAAGGCCATGAAGTGTCCGTCATAACGGCGTTCCCCTATTATCCCGAATGGAAAACTTGGGAGGGTTATCGCGGACATTGGTTTCAGGACGAGCGCATAAATAACGTAGCCATTCGGCGGGTCTGGCACTATGTGCCGAATCGCGCAAGCAAGTTGATGCAACGCCTGGCGCATGACATTTCTTTTACACTAAGTGCCTTCGCCGCCGGACTATTCGCCGGTGAGTTTGACGCCATCTATTGCGCCTCTCCGCCCCCAACTTTGGCGCTTACGGCATATATCCTCGCAAAGATTCATCGCAAGCCGTACCTCATCAAACTGACGGATCTCGCATCCGAAGCCGCGCTGGCAACCGGAATTTTGGACGAGGGAATACTTGTTCACCTTGCGCGCGCTATAGAAAGATTTGTGTATCGCAAAGCCGAGACCGTTGTCTGTCTGTGCCAGCCATTTATTGAAAAACTGACGTCCTTTGGGATACTGCGCGAAAAGTTGCAATTGATTTCTGATTGGGGAGATACACAAAACATTTACCCTATTGCCCAGCCGGTGGCATTCAGGAACGCTAACGGAATTTCAAATGAACAATTTCTGGTCATGCATACCGGGAATATGGGGAAAAAGCAGGACCTTATGAATGTGGTTCGCGCCGCGGAGCTGTCGCGAGATACTCCCGGCGTATTGTGGCTGCTTGTCGGCACCGGTGAAGAGCGGCCCTTGATTGCAGGAGAAATCGCCCGGCGCAGGCTGGAAAACATCCGTTTGTTGCCGCTGCAACCGGTTGAAGGGTTGGCGGAAATGTATTCGGCGGCCGATATCCTTCTCTTGAACCAAAAAGCTGCCGTGAAAGACGCCGTCATCCCTTCAAAGCTGCTGACTTACATGGCAGCGGGACGGCCCGTCCTCGCAGCGGTGAGTGAAAAGAGCGAGGCCGCGCGGCAAATCCAGAATGCCCAATGCGGCGTGCAAATCTCCGCCGAGGATCCCGCGGCGATGGTCGAAGCCGTTTCCCAGTTGAGGCAGGACGTGTTGTTCCGGCGGAGACTCGGCTCTAACAGCAGAGCTTATGCCATTCGAAATTTTACAAAACAAAAAGTACTCCTCGAATACGACGCCCTCTTCCATCGGGTCACCGGCGGAAAAACGGCCGCACTCGAGATTTCCAAGAAGGCTGCTGCGGCAGGTTAGAGGACTCGCGTACTCTGGGGCCGGCAGTTCCGTCTTTAGTGCTATCCAAATTCAAATGACCAGAAGATCGATCAATTTGCTTCAATACTGGCTGACCATCGGGTTGTTTTCCGTTCCAAGTGTGGCCTTCATCTTGGCCGGTTACGTCCGGTTCGAGTCCGGGTATTTCGCTAAGGCGGATTTCGATCCTTATGCCTATATCATTCTCACCGTGCTGGTCACACTTCTCTGGGCTTTTGTCGTTGAGCACTTGGGATTAAATAAACTTTCCACGTTGCTCACTCTCCAGACAGGGTTCATCACCACCACCAAAGCGACGCTCTATTGCGCATTACTGTCGCTGTCCGTGCTGTTCTTCTACAGGCCGACCAGCTTTGCGCGCATTTTCGTGGCACTGGGTTGCCTTCTGATCCTGATCATAAGTTTCGTGATGATTCATTTCTTTCGGGGAGCAATGCATGTTCTGGAGCAATCGCCAAACGGCCGGTTTCCGATCGCAATCTTGGGGGCGGACGAATTTGCGCAAAAAGTGGGACTTCATCTCGCCCATAGTCCGCCGGCGCGCTGCAGAGTGGCCTGCTATGTCGCTTTGCCCAATCAAACCGTAACAAGCCTCGATTCACCTGTTCTGCGGTGGGATCATTTGGAGGACGTCGTAGAGGCGCACCACTGTATGGAGATTGTCGTCGCGCTGCCACCGTGGCGGCTTGGCGAGGCGCAAGAAATTCTGAAAATCGTTCAACATCTGTGCATTCCAGCCAGACTGGTCCTGGATTTGGGAGATGGCGTGTTCGTCCCGGAGCGAATCTTCGACTATTATGGAATTCCACTGCTTGACGTCCAACTCTACCCCATTGACACCGTTAGTTATGCTCTTGGCAAGCGAGTTTTTGACGTCGTTTTTTCTTCTCTCGCACTTCTTCTTACCGCGCCGATCATGATTGTCACTGCCGCCCTGATCAAGCTGACTTCCAGAGGACCGATTCTCTTTATGCAGGAGCGCGTGAGTCTCAACGGCAAGCGATTCAAGATGTTCAAGTTCCGGACGATGTTCGTGAACAATTCCGAAGCATCCAATTCCCAGCATACCTGCCGTTCTGATGCCCGGATCACACCGTTTGGCCGTTTTTTGCGCAAAACGAGCCTCGATGAATTGCCGCAGTTCCTGAATGTTCTGCAAGGAGATATGAGCGTTGTGGGGCCACGGCCGGAACTGACTTTCTTCGTGCAAAAATTTCGCAACGAAATTCCCTGGTACATGTCGCGGCATAACGTAAAGTGCGGCATCACCGGATGGGCGCAAGTAAATGGGTTACGCGGAAGCGATTCTTCAATTCCGAAGAGAATCCAGTATGACTTGTACTACCTCCAGAACTGGACCTTCGGCTTGGACCTGCGAATCATTGCCATGACCATCCTGTCCGGCCTGATCAACCGGAACGCGTACTGAGAGGTTGGCCACTGCCGGCTTGATCCGGCACGCTTAGTCTCAAAGCGCATTCCGCGATCACGTTCGTCGATTGGTCTTCACCAGCGGTTCCTGCCGAATCTCTTCAGTTCTACTTGATACTTCCTGCCTGAACTTGCCCGGTCCGTCCGTTATCCGACGTTTCTACATGGAGGGTAATTGAGAATACGTGCCTGCGCGCGATTGGCAGAGCCCTTTTTGCGGTATCTGATGATTTCTAATGATTTGGTAGCCCGGACGGGAATCGAACCCGTAGTCTCCGCCTTGAGAGGGCGGCGTGTTAAACCGATTACACTACCGGGCCACTTTGGACAGTCTATCGTGAAGCGGGCTTTTCAGCAATCGGAGTCACGGTTGCGAGTTTGTACTTGCCGGCCTCTATAAGCCACCCCTCACCTCAAGATCCGGTTTCGAATCCCAGTAGCTCTACCAATCTTTTACTGGGTTCTCGCGCCTCAAGCCAATGTGGACGGCCGGTGTTGCAGAGTTTTGAATTCTTTGCATCGGGTCTTTCGATTGACGGTCGGAAGAGCCACGCGATACCCTATTGCCGGGCCGGCGGTCCCTGGCCGGCGAAGAATTCGCCCCGAAGGTTGCGTCTTATCCCACTTTGAGGAGATTCATGTCGAACGAACTGCGTAATTTTCTTGCCCTTTCCTATGATGAGCTGGAGCAACTGAATTTGAAGGCCAAGGAGCAACGTCAGAAACGAGTTGACACGCACAAGATTCAGGAAGAACGCATCAAGTATTTGACGGACGAAAAGCGCATCAAGGCAGTCACCGTGCTGTTCAGCGACCTCGAAGGCCGGCTTCACATGCTCGATTACGACAAAAAGTTTCTGATCAAGAGCTGGGACAACCTGACTTTCGATGGTTCCTCGATTCGCGGGTTCACGGCGCAGCGCGAAAGCGACTTGCGGCTGGCGATGGATTGGGGCGCTTTCTACTGGGCGCCAGCGGATGTGTTCGGGTCCGGCAAGGTTCTCATTTTCGGCCACGTGATTGACAAGGATGGCTCGCCGTACACCGCCGACATCCGCGGAGTGCTGAAGGGCTATGCCGACAATCTTTACGAAAAGAAGGGCTACACGCTCAACGCCGCCAATGAAATCGAAGGATTTCTTTTCAAGGGCCACAATGCGGAGCGCAGTTTCAACGAAACCGGCAAATTCGAATACGTCAATACCGGAGGCTACTACCACTCTCTCCCCGGCGATCCGCTGCGCACTTTTATTGATACCACAGCGGAAGTGCAGCGCGCGATGGCGTTCCAGAACGAAAAAGATCACCCTGAAGTGGCGCCCTCGCAATTCGAAATCAACTACGGCTACGGAGAAGTGGTCTCCGCCGCCGACCAGATTCAGCTTTACAAGCTGATCTGCCGGCAGGTCGCCACCAACATGGGGTTCACCGCCTGCTTCCTTCCGAAGCCCGTGGTCGGCGTCAACGGCAGCGGCATGCACACCAACGTCTCCGTCAGCAAGGACGGCAAGAACCTCTTCTGGGACCCCAAGGGTGAAGAAAAGCTCAGCAAATTTGGGTGGGACTTCGTGGACCGCATCCTCACTCATGGCAACGACATCTGCCTGCTCTTCAACTCCAGCGTGAATGCCTATCGACGCCTTGACCCCCACTTCGAAGCGCCCAATCAGCTCAATGCTTCGGCCGTCAACCGCGGAGCGATGGTGCGCATTCCCATAGGCAACGAGCGCAGCATGCGCACGGAAGTGCGCGCGGTCGCTCCTGACGCCAATCCGTACATGGTGATGTATTCGATCTTCAAGTCCGGACTAGACGGCGAGATCGCCAAGATCAAGGATCTGCGCTCCGCGAAGCGCTTTCTGCCGGACAACATCTACACGGCGCTCGAAAACTTCGAAAAGGCCGACTGGACCACCACGCTCCTTGGCGCCGACGTCAAAGGCCGTTACGCGGAGCTGAAGCGCGTTGCCGCGGATCGCTGTCCTCGTTCCCTCGGCACGGTGGTAAAAGCTCCGGAGGTCCAGTTCCACCACGAGGTGTACAACCAGTTCCTCTGGAACTTGTTCTAGGACGGCGTTGGTGGGAGCCCCCAAACGGACATTCACAAGTTTTTGGAGCTAGCTTCGCGCATCCGTGCCGAACCAAAGACCTGACCAAAAACCACAACCCGTGGCTGTCTGTACCCGCTGTGGGGCCGTCGCGTACTCCCAGGACGTAATCAATGGCCAATGCGCGCAAGTCACCGCCGGCAAGCGCTGCGCCGGGGTGAACGGCAGCGCCCTCAATAAAACTGATTGGGAGGCGTGCCCCGCATGCCTGGGTACGGGACATGGGAATGAGAAAAGTTGCGGCCAATGCGATGGCGCAGGCTGGCTCTACGTCCGCAACCGAAAGCGTTGAGCAGCAAGGGAGCTGCTATTTCCCGCGGGGATTCCCGCTGTAACCGGTTTTCGATTTCTGAATTTTTGTTTTCATTCCGGTTCACGGCTTGCCGAACTTGCGCGTCATGGTGATCGCTTTCCCTTCGGTTACGCTGATCGTCGCTCCCGCTGCGACGCTCGACAGCCGGTCCGTCTGTCCGCTGGGCCAGCGAATTTCGATCGTGTCGGCTTTCTCATTGCGTGCGAGCCCGAATGTCAGAACGAGTTCGCTGGCGGAGAGATAACTCGACCCGCTGCGGAGCATTTGCGTTTGTGTTTCACCGCCCGCAGTTAGTTTGACGGTCGAGCCGATGCCGTCGTGATTGGATTTTGTGCCGATGAGTTTAATACGCAGGCTGCGATTCGAAGCGGCGGCGCCCTGCGCTTCGTTCCGAAACAAATACACTGGGCCGCCGTTGGTGGAGAGCAGCAAGTCCAGCCGGCCATCATTATTGATATCGGCGTAGGCGGCCCCGCGCCCCACTCGAGGAGAGGCGAACGCTTGGCCGAGTGAGTTTGTGACTTCTTCAAATTTTCCCTTGCCAATATTGCGGAACAGATGTGGCGGCATGGCGTATTTTACATTCGCCTGAACGTGCTGGATGTCGGCATCGATGTGGCCATTCGCCACCAGAACATCGGGCCAGCCATCGAGATCGTAGTCGAAGAAAAAACAGCCGAAGCCGAGAGTGAGCAGGGAATCGCGGCCGATTTCCGAGCGAGGAGCTTCGTCAACGAAGAGCCCTTTTCCTTCGTTGTGATAGAGCGAAAGCATCTGGTTCGAAAAATTCGTTATCAGTAGGCTCGGAAAGCCAGAGTGATCGTAGTCGGCGGCGTCCACGCCCATTCCCGCGCGGGCGACGCCGTCTTCGCTGAAAGCGACGCCTGCGACGACCGCTTTTTCGGTGAACGTGCCATTGCCATTGTTGCGATAGAGCTTGTTGGGCTGCGTATCATTCGAAAACAAAAGGTCGGGCCAGCCGTCATTGTCGAAATCAAGCACGGCCACACCGAGGGTCTTTGACGTGGGGTCGCCAAGACCAGCCTTCTGCGTCGCATCTTCAAACGTGCCGTTGCCGCGATTGTGCCACAGACGGACGGAAGTTCCTTTGTAGGATTCCGGAGTGCAGTACGATTTACTTTTGCCGTCAAGCGAGCAATACAGATCGGTCTCCGGCGTCCATTGGACATAATTGCCGACGACCAGATCCAAGCGACCGTCCTCGTCGTAGTCGACCCAAGCGGCGCTGGTGCTGAATTCCTTCGGTCCGAGCAGGCCTGCCTTCTGCGTAACATCCGTGAACGTGTGGTTGCCGTTGTTGTGGAAAAGGTGGCTCTGTCCGTAGGAGGTGACGAAAAGATCGTCATAGCCGTCGTTGTCGTAGTCGCCGACGGCCACGCCCATCCCAAACATCTCAACGTCGAGTCCAGCCAAGTGCGTTATGTCGGTGAAGGTGCCGTCATGATTATTGTGATAGAGCTTGGGTGTCGAGTGTTTCTCGACGTGGCCGGGCCAATCCATCCCATTCACGAGAAAAATGTCCGGCCAGCCGTCCCGGTCACAATCAATGAAGGCCACGCCCGGGCCCATGGTTTCGGGCAGGAATTTCTTACCGAACGCGCCATTGTTGTGGACGAAGTGAATTCCAGAAGTTCGCGTGACGTCCCGGAACTGAATCGTTGAGGTTTCCGGTGTCGCCCCGTTTCCTGTGTACTGGACCAGCAGTGTTGCCAAGGCAAGAGCTAGAATCGTTGCGAACGAACGCTTCACCATTCCCCCCAGGTTTCAGTCGCGGCCCACGCCGAGCGCATCGGCCGCGCGATTGATGTAGTTAAACCACGACGCGATCAGCGTGATCTGCAGGATGCCGCGATCGTCAAAGCCACCGGCGCGCAGCTTGGCATGATCTTCAGGGCCGCATTTCGTCGCGTCTTTCGTCAGCTTCACTACATAGTCCAGCATCGTGCGATCCTGTTCGCTGATTGGCGCAGTTTGATAGTCAGTGCGCAGCGCGTTGACCATTGTCTCGTCCAGCGTGACCCTGCGCAGAAACTCTGCGTGTGACTCGATTCAATAGTGGCAATGATTCGTCACCGAAACCACGGTAGTGATCATTTCGTGCTGAGAGCGCGTGAGCGGCAAATCCGGCGACAGGAGCGCGCCAAACGTGCTGAAAGCGTGAAAGAGCGCGTCCGGAATGAGTGAATGGGACGCTACGATGCCAGATGTTTGGTCGTCATTCACGGGATGAACGGGCGTGGCGTATTCGATAGGATAAAGCTTGCGCTGAGCTTCGATCGCGCTCTTGACGCGATCGTCGTCCTCCATTGAGACAGTTTTGATCCAGGTCATTCGTCGCAACTCCTTGAACAGTTATGAAACAAAGAATTATTTCGAACCGCCGGAACGCGCGCGCGGCGGACGGATACCTGGAGCCGCCGCACGTCCAGCCATCGCTTTCTTGGTCGGCGTGGCTGCAAGCGCGACGCTGACGTGTTCGTGAATCGCCTGCCGCTCGTTGTTGTCCTCAGGATGCGTCTGGCGATAGGGACCCGTGATAGCCTGCGCCGATTCGTCAGCCTTGAACCGCAGATAGCGCGCCTTGTGTTCGTTCGCTTTGGCATCGTCGCCAAGCCCGTTGTAGCACAACATCAGATTGTAGTGCGCTTGCAGGTCTTCGGGATCGATGGAAATGGTCTGTTCAAATTCTTTCACCGCATCAGCGTAGCGCTTCTGCAAGAAGAGTACGCGGCCAAGTTCGTTGCGCACAACACGGTCGCGCGGAAATTGCTCAAGCGCGGTGCGTAAGTGAGTCATCGCGCCGTCGTAATCTCCATCTTCCTTCAGAGCGCGCGCGTAAAAGAAATTCGTCCGCGCCAGCCGCGGATCGATCGCCAAGGATTTCTCCAGCACCTTTCGCGCGCCTGCGGTGTCACCTTCCTGCACCAAAACGCGGCCGATGTTGGTCCAGCCGTCGGGATTCTGCGGATCGCCCTCGGTGATTTTCTGGAAAGCTGCGGCAGCAGCCTTCAAATCGCCCTGCAAGAAGAGGCCAATTCCGTAATCGTTCCACCGTGTCCAATCTTCCTTGGTGCTGGCTGTTTCGGGTCGCGGAATGGCAGAGTTTCGGGTAAGAACTCGGAGAGTCTTAGTGTCCTCGGCGATTGTGGTGATGGGAAGATCAGGGGTCGTCTTGAGATTGCCAGACACACGCGAAGTATCGCCGTTGAACGCCCATTTGCGGTCGTCGTAATCCGGCGTGGCGCGAACGTGGCCGCTAGGTTTGGCGACGTCTTCTTCCACGCCAGCGAACGAAAAATGAGTATTGAACCAGCTGAACTTCCGGTAGTTGAGCTTCGCGTGCAGCGAAATCTTGTCGCCCACATTTTCCGGAATGTGTAGACGATAGTGCGCCGTGTCCGCCGCGCCCGGCGGAATCAGATGCACGTAAACCACCGATCGCGTCGCCCAGGCGTTCCGTTTGTTGATGGGATTGCCGTGCCCATCGATCTGCAGCGAACGATAGAAGTGTGCACCAGGCTCGACGGGTCCCTTCCCGTCCTCTTCGACTTTCCCGCTCCAAAAAATCGTCTGTCCTTTTTCATCGGTGGCTTGTAGCTCAAGCCACACATCGAACGCGTCAACAGTGCCGCCCGGGAAGAAATGACCGACCTTGCGCGTGCGCACAACCACATCGACGCGAACGTCATCGCCTCGCCGCACTGCCGCGTTGGTGTGATCAATCGGAGCTGTAATCGGCCGAACTTCTCCCGCAGGGCCTTTCGGCAGCGAAAGATCAGATTCTTCACCAACCGCGAAAGTCGTCGAGAGTTCGGCCTTCCCCATTTCGCTTCGCGCCGGCGCGTTCTCTTCTTTCCCCGCCGGAGAAATCGCGAAAATATCCACGCTCAATTGCTTGTCCTGCAAAAAGTTCCTGGCGAACTCGTACTGAGCCTGGTCCTGATTCGCCGTGGGCACCGCCGTATTCGCTCCGGGGAAGCGATGCGAATGCACCAGCCCGTTCACATTGCCGTCATCGGCCGAAGGAACCTGAGGCATGTGACAATCCGCGCAATTCATCGGCGACTTCGGATAGTAAAACGCGCGTGCGCCCTGCCCGGAGACACCGCTGGCTTGCCAGTTGTCATATTCATTGAAGCCGCGAATCCACCGGTAACGATTCACGGGGACATCCAGATGAACCTTGTGGCACGAAGAACAGAATTCCGCGGTGTCCGCGCGCATGAACGGTTTCAGGAAGGTGCGTCGATGCGGCTCGGGGTTCAGGCGAACCACGAAGTCGTGCAGCCTGCGGACGAGCGGATTTTCGCTCGCGGCGAGTTCATGGAGCTTCGGATACTCCAGGAAGAAATCGCCCTGGCCCATGGTGCTTTTCACTTCCACAATGCTGTGGCACATCAGGCAGCCCAGTCCGGCGCGGGCTTCTGGCCGGTCAACGATCTGCTTGACCGGCGTATCGAACAAGCCGCTGTAGAGCAGCGCCGGATCGTGGCAGCCCGCACACCACTTCGACGAACGAACGCCGGCGACTTCCTGCATGTACTCGATGCTCTTGCGATACCACTGATTGTTGAAAGAAGAAAAGTGATGCATCGAGCTGTCCCACTGTTTATAAATATCCGCATGGCACCGCTGGCACGCGTCCGATTTCATGAAATACCTCGAGGGAATGTTGCCGCCATGTTTTGTTTGCGCGGAACTGGGGAAGAATTTTCCTTGCGGCCCATCGCCTTCCGCATCCATGGATTCCGGCGGCATCAGCGGATTGGAGATGCGATTCACGTTTTTCCAGGCGACCTCGCGCGTCCACCACGTGCCTGCCGCAATGCCGACCGTCACCAGCGTCAGCGTGGCAAATCCCAATCCGCGGCCGATGATACCGTCGCCCTGCCACTCTTTGGAAATGAGCCATGAAGTTGCCAGAAAAAAAGTGCCAAGAACGCACAGCGCAATGTGTGCGTACAACCACGGCTTCAGCCGAAGTGGCGTTCCGATTTTGATCAGCACGATTCCGAGAAGCGCTCCCGCGAAAAGCAAAAACCATCCCAGACGGGTCAGCAGTGATTCGTTGCGGAGCAAACGCGCAATGTAAAAAATGAGGAGGATCGTTAGGACGATTCCTATGGCGATATGCAACAAGTCCACAACAACGTAAGAAATCGTTGCAGCGGGATATCCGTACAAATAAATCGCGCTGGCCGCCAGCACTACAAGCATTCGTGATAACCACCGCTTTACCAAATCAACTTGCATTATCTTCACCTGAGTGCGCGGTTTTGGTTATCAAAACAGCGGCCGGATGTCTGAGAAACATCCGGCCGCAATTCAGTTTTGGGTGCCTCGAAGCGAGCCAAGAACTGGCAGTGCTGGAGACGATGTTGCTTGTGGGCATATTTATATGTGCTGGCGCAGAGGCTGGCAATACTGCAAAAGCATTAGAAACCCGCCCATAATGCAAAAGGATTAGAAACCTAGCAATAATGTAAAAGCATTAGAAGCCCTCTTGCGGCTCTATCCCTTTAGTTTCCAGGCAGTTGTACGTCTTCCCAGCCCGCAGATCTTTGTACTCCTCGGTGCGCCCGCTGGACCAACCAATCACAACGCGGTCGATTTTATCGCGCGCGCCGAGACCAAATGTTACCGGCAATTCCGATTGAGAAAGATAGCTGGAGCCCCCTCGGACCACCCTCGATTGCGTCTGCCCACCGTGGAAAATACGTACGACCGCCCCGATTGCATCGCGATTCGACTTCGTACCCTTAAGATGAAATCGAATGCTCTGAGATTTCGCCGTTTGATCGTTGCGATACAAATATGCCGGCCCATTGTTGGTGGTCAACAATATGTCCAAGTCACCGTCACGGTCGAAATCTCCGCATGCCAGCCCCCGCCCAACTTTCGGGGAATTAAATCCTCCACCGACTGCATCCGCTACGTCTTGAAACTTTCCGCCGCCTCGATTCAGGAAGAGTTGCGGGGCCTGCGCGTATCCGGTGTTGCCGCGAATATTCCGAACGGTTTCGTCGATGTGGCCATTGGCTACCGCCAGATCAAGAGCCCCATCCAGGTCGACATCAAGGAACATACAGCCAAAGCCGAGTGTATTTTTCGATGCCGCCCCGATGCCGGAAGGAATGGACACGTCGTCGAAAACTCCCGGTGTGGTTGCGCGATACAAGCCAATCATTTCGTTGTCGAAGTTGGTGATGGCTACACCGGGTTTGCCTGAGCCATCGAAGTCTCCGGTGTCGACGCCCATCCCAGCGCGGGCTTTCCCTTCAGTGCTGAACGCCAAGCCGGTCTCCACGGCAACATCCTTGAATTTGCCGTAGTGCAGATTTTGGTACAACTTGTTGGGTTGCGTGTCGTTGGCTACCAGCAGGTCCGGCCAGCCGTCCTGGTCGTAGTCGAACATGGCTACTCCTAGGGATTTTGAGCTGCTGTCAAAGATGCCACTCGTGGCAGTTACGTCTTCGAAAGTTCCATTGCCGCGATTGTGAAAGAGCCAGCAGGTGTCCCCGCGATACGCTTCCGGCGTGCAATACGACTTGTGAGAGCCGTCGAGGCTGCAGAAGACGTCGTGCTCTGGAGACCAGCGCACATAATTGCACACAAAAAGATCCAGCAGGCCGTCGCGATCGTAATCAAACCACAGCGCCGAAGTGCTGAAGCCCTGGTGCCCGAAAAGACCGCTTGAGCGCGTGGCATCCACGAAAGTTCCTTTGCCGGTGTTGCGAAAAAGACGGCTCTGCCCCACGCAGGTGATGAAAATGTCGGGGAAACCGTCGTTATTATAATCGCCGACGGCAACTCCCATTCCATAGAGCTCGACGTCGAGGCCTGCGCTGCGCGTCACGTCGGTAAACGTGCCGTTGCGGTTGTTGCGGTAGAGCCGCAGAGTGGATCGCTGGCGTTTGCTTGCACTGAGCGGAGCGAGTGTGTGCCCGGACCAGTCCATGCCGTTCACAAGAAGGATGTCCTGCCAGCCGTCGTTGTCGTAGTCGAGGAACGCGCAGCCCGAGCCAAGCGTCTCAGGGAGCAACTTGCCGCCATAAGCGCCGCTATTGTGTTGAAAGTGAATCCCCGCCGCATTCGTAACATCGGTCAGGCGGAATCCAAGAGATGCGGCTGGATTTTGGAATGCCCACCCCGGCACGGCTGCCGTACTAAGCCCTGCACCCAACGCCGTGAAAAGAAAATCGCGCCGCTTCAAGGCAAGTTCACCAAGCCGTTTCGAATCGCGTAGACCACCAGCTCTGCCGTCTTGTGAATTCCCAGCGTGTCCATAATATTGGCGCGGTGAACCGCAACGGTGTTCACGCTAAGATGCAAATCCACCGCAATTTCCTTGTTGGACTTGCCGGCCACGATGTGGGAAAGGATTTCCAGTTCTCGCGGGGTCAATCCACCACCGCGCTCCCCTCTAAGATTTTCCGGTCGCGACACCTGCGGGTCGAGGACCGTCATGCCTGCTGCGATGCTTTTCACGGCGCTGACCAGGTCGAGGTCAATCGCGTTTTTCAGCACGTAACCGCGCGCACCCGCCTCCAGCGCCTGACTCACCAACGTCTCCTCGGAATGCATGCTTAACATCAGGATTCCCGCTTCCGGAAATTTCTCCAGGATTTTCCTTGTTGCTTCGATGCCGCTCAGCTCCGGCATCGCACAGTCCATCACTGTCACCCTGGGGCGCAATTCGCAGGCCAGGCGCACGGCCTCTTTTCCGTCGCTGGCTTCTCCAACAACGGAAATATCCGGGTCATCTTCTAGCATGCGGCGAAATCCGCGGCGCACCAGCGCGTGATCGTCCGCGAGCAAAACCGTAATCTTAGGCGCCATTGGCATCCACTTTTGTCCTTGGAATTTGGAGGCGGACCTTTGTACCACCTTGCGGACGCGGCGAAATGGCCAGCGTGCCCCCAATCAATTCGGCGCGTTCCCGCATAGCCACTAACCCGATCCCGCGTTGCATTTTGTCCGCTACGAATCCTTTACCGTGATCTTCCACTTCGAGTTCCAGCAAGGCCGTTGAGAATCTTAGCCGGATCCAGGCGTCAGTGGCCCCGGAATGCCGGCTCACGTTGTTCAGCGCCTCCTGCAGCACGCGGTAAATATGCACGCCCGCGCGCGTCTCCACCGGAAATGCTTGTCCGGTCTTTTCGTAATGCAGCGCAAGTCCGGTTTGCCGCCCGACTGTCGGAATATACCAGTCCAGAGTGCTCTCTAATCCCGCCTCTTCGAGTAGAACCGGGTGAAGCGCCTGCGAGAGCGTACGAATATTGTTCAGCGTCGACTGCGCAATCTCTTGCACCTCCTTCAAATCCTGGCGCAGCGGCGATACTTCCGGGGCGT
>Ga0209648_10001155_pt1 | contig 21084 bp, 16 predicted proteins | sample GraSoi2013_115cm_FD_185830 | JGI IMG/M metagenome (GOLD analysis project Ga0209648, IMG submission 185830) | Grasslands soil microbial communities from the Angelo Coastal Reserve, California, USA - Sample 9_17_2013_115cm (SPAdes) (version 2) | ecosystem: Environmental > Terrestrial > Soil >... | reverse complement strand
GGCGGCGATCGAGCGGGACCGCCGTGCGGGGATCCCGGCGATCGCGATCGTCGCGACGGCAGGCACGACGAACACCGGCGCTGTCGATCCGCTGCGCGAGATGGCGGGGATGGCGCAGGACCGCGGCCTGTGGCTGCATGTCGACGGCGCCTACGGCGGCCTGGCGGCGATGGCTGCTCCCGAGCTCTTCGCCGGCCTGGCGCAGGCTGACTCGATCTCCATCGACGCCCACAAATGGCTGTACCAGCCGCTGGATTGCAGCGCGCTGCTGTACCGCGACCCCGGCGCCGCGCGCCGCGCCTTCGCCGACACCGGCGAGTACGCCAGGCCCCTGTCCGGCGACCCGGTCGAGGGCTTCGCGTTCTTCGAGGAGTCCCTCGAGCTGTCGCGCCGGTTCCGGGCGCTCAAGCTGTGGCTGTCGCTGCGCTATCACGGCATCGGCCAATTCCGCGCCGCGATCCGCGCCGACCTCGACCACGCGCAACTGCTGGCACGGCTCATCACGGCCGAGCCCACGCTGCAGCTGCTGGCGCCGGTCGAGCTCAGCACGGTGTGCTTCCGCTGGAAGGACGCTACCGAGGCAGAGCTGGATGAGCGCAACGCCGCGATTTTGCGCGAGGTATTGCGTCGCGGGCGCGTCTGCCTGTCCAACACCAGCATCCACGGCGCCTTCGCCCTTCGCGCCTGCATCATCAATCACCGCACCACCGACGCCGACATCGCCGCCGTCGTGGAAGAAGTCGTGGCCGCAGCAGCAGGCATAGCCTGACCGCGCAGAAGATTGAGGACCGGCCAGGCCGGTATACGTCAGCAGCTCTCAGCGCAGCCGATCAGGTCACCGGCTCCGAGCAGCGCGGAGGCGGCTCACACCCCCGCTGCACGGGTGTGGCTACCAGCCACGCGCCAGCGCGAATGGCGCGGCCGGGGAGGGACAGGTCTGGCGCAAACCGAAACCACGGCCATCGGGTTATTGCCGATCCGCCAGGCCGCTGCAAGGGCACATAACTGGAAGATCTGGCGTGATATTCAGAGATCTCGGCCCACCTTGACAGTCGCAAATAATCGGCATCGCTCGGCGCTCGGCGCTCTCCCGCCAATGTCGATGGGTCGTAGGCGTGGTCGCGATCCGTGACAGGCCAACGGCGAGGACATGCGGGTAGATCCGCCTGATGCGCGGGCGCCAGCTGGGTGCTAACCGAGACTGTGGCCATCCAGATGGGTACGTTGTGCGCGCCGCCTGCTGGCTGCGGTTCTCGCGGCGGGAAGCGGCAAGACGCCAGATGCCCGTGCCGCCTGTAGGCAGTCTTCCGAAGGAAGGCCCACGGCGCGCGGCCCGCTGCCAGATGGGCGGAGCGCCTCGGCCGGGGGAGGCAGGGGCCGGGGCGCGCGGCGGTCACTGCTGCGTCGGGTGGTGCCGGTAGGTGTCTGGTGGCAGGTCTGCGAGCTGGTGCAATATGTGATCGCCCTCCGAGGTGTAGTCGAGAGCGTCGGCGTGCGGGTTGCTGATGAGTCTGCCGATGCTGGCGCGGGCGAGACGGGCGCGCTGGTCCAGCAGCGTCAGGTAGGGCCGCTGGTCCCGGGCGCGGTGCGGCGCCGGAAGGCCGAGCGCCTGGTGCACGGCGGACAGGAAGTGCACGGTGGCGCCTCCGTTGGGTGGCGCGGGCCCTGGCGTGGTGGCGGTGTCGGGCACGGTGGCCTCCTGGGAGCGGGCAGGTGGCCGGGCCAGGGAGGGTGGCGCGCTCGCCGGTGCCCGCTTGATGTGCTGTGGGCCCGGTGTCACGCTGCCCGGGGCCGAAGCCGGCAGATGCCCGGTACGCCGGATCCCGGTCGACGGGAGCTAGCTGGACCTTCTCACGTTACGCAGTCGAGTGATAGCTAAAAGTAAGCGTGTCGGGCCAGGAATTCCAGGTAATCCGCGTCCTCGGTCACCAGATTCGGCGCGTCGAACGCGGGTCGAGGGAGCCACGCTAGTCACGAGCTATCAGAGGGTTTGACACGTGCCGAGCCGCCGATAGGTACGCGCGCTGAATCAAGTCCAGGTGGACCGGCGGCCGTGCAGACCGGGTTGATCGGGTTGTCGCCCGCCGCGGGGGCGGTCACCGGGGGCTCTGGGTTATTGACTGGTCGCGTTCGCGTCGTGGTACTCGTCGTGGCGGCGTATCCAGAGTTGGGGCGGATCCCCCCCGTTACGGATCGCGACCGCCCGACACCGCAGCTCGCCGTTCAACGGGCGGCGATCCGCTGCACGTGCCAATTTGCGGCCGCCAGTTCAACACCGAACCGGTATCTGCGGATCACCCTCCTCCACCAGGCCGGTCTGCTCAGGGGTGGTCACAGCGTCGCGAACAGCATCGCCGCCATCGCGGCGCTCATCGCGGCCTGGCTGGCCGAGAGCGGGTCTTTCACGCGGGGCCCTGGGCCGATGGCCCGCGCCAGCCACGGGATGGAGGCGGCCGCGCAGGACACCGCGAGCAGGATGCTGACGACGAGCACCGGGGCGGCCGTGGCAGCCCGGGACATCGGCGCCATCGCGCGGTCGGACCCGGCCGGCGGCATCCCGGCAGGGGCAGGCATCGCGGTGAGCATCCAGATCATGGCACCCGCCATCAGCGTATGGAGAAGGGCAGGCAGGCTGGGCCCCCGGGCCCGGCCGGAGCGGCTTAGGCTGGCCAGCCCGAACCAGAGCGCGGCGCAGCCGAACAGGGCCGCCTGGAGCCATGTCGCGGCGGCGGGCTCTGACCGCCAGGTCATGGCGATCAGAGCCGCGCACATCGCGGCGCAGAAGACAGCCGAGACCCGGTCCGCCGGGCGCGCTGACCCCGCCGGTTCGCGCGGCGGCAGAACTGCTCCCAGCCCTGCGGCGGCGAACACCGCCGTGAGCACCCATCTGGCCGCCACTGCTCCCACCATCACGTCTTCTGGTCATAGGTGTCGTGGTAGGGAAACCCGGTTACATGCCGCTGCCGGCCCAGCGGGGCCAGTTCAAGCCACCGGTAGGTGCCGAGCAGCAAGTCCAGGCCGCGCTGGTAAGCCGAATAGGTGTGGAAGACCCGGCCATCCTCGCGCAGGAAGACGCTCACCCCGGGACCGTCCGCGCCGGACCGGATGTAGGGAGCCTCGCGCTCCAGGGTTTCCTTGTCCTTGTAGTTGTACTCCAGCGGGGCCTTGTCCTCGTCGAAGCTGACGTGGAAGTCGTAGTTGAAGTCGCTGCCGTAGCTGGAGTACCACGGCAGCTGCCAGCCCATCCGCTTCTTGAACCGCTCGATGCTGGCGATCGGCGCCCGGGACACCAGCGCCAGGGTGGTGTCGCAGGCGTGCAGGTGGGACAGGTGGCCGATGCTGTCGGCCAGGAACGAGCAGGTCGGGCAGCCCTGGTCTTCGCCGGGGAACCCGGACTCGGCGTGCCGCCACATGAAATGGTAGGTGATGAGCTGCCGGCGACCGTCGAACAGGCCGGCCAGGCTCAGCTGCCCGCCCGGCCCGGTGAAGGTGTAGTCCTTGCTGACCTCGGTCACCGGCAGTTCCCGGCGCGCTGCGTCCACGGCGTCCTTCGCCTTGGTGACCTCCTTCTCTTTGGCGAGCAGCTGCTTGCGCGCGGCAAGCCACTCCTCTGGCGACACAACCTGCGGGTTGTCCATCTCGCCCTCCTTGACTTCATGGCTCACCCTCTCGACGGCTGAGCGGCGCCGGAATCGACAGCCACGGCACGATTCACAGTGCAATTCGTTCACCGCGGCGGGCGGCGTCTGCCGCTGCGCGTCGATCAGGTAGACACCGGGCAGCCAGGGAACTGGGCGGCGGTGGTGATAGCCCCAGAAACCTCGCTCCGGCCGACCGGGATGCCCGGACCGGGGGCGGAGGCGGACCGTGAGGCCGACGGGCAGGCCGATCGCAGCTAACCCGGCCAGAGCAAGGCAAGCAGCGCAGGCCGCAGCCCGGCGACGAAGTCACGCAGGCTTCGGCCCACACCACCCTAACGCCACCCTCGCCGTGCGAGAACAGGGCCGCCAGCAAGTACGCCCATTACCGTCCACCGCGCGAGCCGGAGTCGCCGTTCTGTATGCAAGCGGTGTGGTGGACTACCTGGACGCGGTCGCCGGCCTGATCATCGCCGAGGTGCGGGATCGGCCGCTGTCGGTGATCCGGGTCCGGCCCGGGCAGGCGCCGTTCATGCAGAAGAACGTGCCCAAGTACACCCGCCGTGGGTTCCGACCGTGTCGCTGTGGGCCGAGAGTTCCCGGCGCGAGGTGTCCTATCCGCTGTGCAACGACCGTCGTACCCGGCTGTCGTCAGATTCCACTTCCGCCCCTGCCGGTGCCTCAGTGACCCACCGGCCATCAGCGGTCGGCCATACCGTGACCCCGGGGCCGCCCTCACCGAACAGCGTCACCGGGACAAGCAGCGGATCCTGGTGCGGGCTGAGCGTCAGCCCCCGCGCCTCGTCCCAGGGGTCGACCCGGCTGTTGATGCGCAAGTGGCATCCGCCGTATCTGTCGCCAAGGACGGTGATCAGGTTCGCCGGGGAGTTGTCGCCTCCCTGGCTGCGCGGCTTGCGGTACTGCAGGGTGTAGGGCTGGCCGGTGACGGACCCGCCGCAGCAGACGCACGCCCAGCCGTCGCGCTCCAGCACCAGCAGCCGCGTCCTACGATCCTGATCTTGCCTGGCATACGACAAGCTCATGTGACGTCCCCCGTTCCGGCCAGCCCCCGCCGTCTGCATCATCGCATCACATTGAGTATCCGCAGGACTACGAATTGTAGATCCTAGCTCACAGCCTGACGCGCCGGTTCGCGATTCCCACGACCAGGAGCCGCGCGTGCGCTGCGATCGCCCGGTCCCATCCATGGCCCGCGACCGACGCGCTTCCGGCGGTGTGCTATCTCGGCGTCCTTCGTGGATGTGGGGTCGCGGTTTGCGGCCGGACTGCTTCGCGTGCTCCAGGCGCGGCAGCGGTGCGAGCTGGACCTCTAGGCCTGCATGTCCCTGACGGGACGCCCGCAGGCTGAACCAAGAGCCGGGTCACGACACTCGTCGCCACCCCTGGGCAGTCAAGCGCTACCAAGGCGACCACGCCGACACTGCGGTTTGTTCGCCTTGTTATAACGTAGTGATCATTTACTTATTTACTTGGCAGCCGTCTACCTGTTTACTGTGATTCGCGCATCGATGTGAGAGTTCCGGGGGATACCGGCCGCGCAGGCGCCGCTGGCGCGTGGCGAGTAGGAGAGACATGAACGGCAGACCTCGGACAAGGCTCAGGTTGGCAGCGCTCGCGACCGCGGCCCTGACCGCTACCGGACTAGCGTTGGTCCCGGCGATCTCGGCGTCCGCGCAGAGCACCGGCCACGATGGCCTGCCCGTGCCGCCCGGCGCGATCAAGCACATCATCGTCGTCGAGTTGGAGAACGAAAGCTTCCGTGCGACATTCGGCCCCTCGTCGCCCGCGACCTACCTCAACGACACGCTGGTGCCGCGGGGTGAACTGCTCAAGAGTTACTACGCAACCGGCCACGTGAGCCTGGACAACTACGTCGCCCAGGTCTCCGGCCAGGCTCCGAACCAGGTCAGCAACAGCGACTGCGCGGGCGCCTACAATGACGTCATCCCCGGAACGCTCGACCCAGATCAGGCCTTGTACCCCGGCCAGGTCGACGGCCAGGGCTGCGTCTTCCCGAAGAACGTGCAGACGATCGGCAATCAGCTTGACCGCGCGTACCCGCGGACGATTGGCAGCGACTGGCGCGAGTACGCCGAGGACATGGGCAACGACCCGGCCAGGGATGGCGGCCAGGCAGATCCGCTGGGCGGCACCGACTGCGCGCACCCGGGCCAGACCAGTGGCCTCGCGGCCGACGACACCAATAACGCGGAAGGCCCGAACGCCACCGGTTCGCAGGTCAAGTCCGCAATCGCGGACCAGTACGCGAACCGGCACAACCCGTTCGCCTACTTCCACTCGGTGACCGGTAATGCCTGGCTCTGCGACCACGACGTCGTTCCGCTCGGCAGGGCCACGACACAGTCAGACGGCACGGTGGCCTACCAGGGTCACCTGGCCCAGGACCTCAAGCACGAACGGACCACGCCGAGGTTCGCGTTCATCACCCCGAACTTGTGCGACGACGGCCATGACGCCACCTGCGCCGGCACCAACGACGCCGGCGGCACGACCGGCGGCCTGGTCGGCGCTGACGATTTCCTCCGGACGTGGATGCCGCTCATCCTGAACTCGCCCGCCTACCGCACCGGTCACACACTCGTCGTGATCACCTTTGACGAGGGCAGCGTTGCGGACACCACCGCCGGCGACAACGAGCAGCCGGGGCCGAACAACGCGAACCCCGGCTACTCACCGTTGCTGAACACGCCGATCGCGGCCTTCGGTGGCCTGACCTTCTACGACCTGCTCGGCGTGACGGGACTGACCCCTGGCGTGGAGCCTCCGACCGGGACCATGCCGGGTGGCGGCCAGGTGGGCGCCGTACTGCTGAACCCCGACTGGGTCAAGGCAGGCAGCACGGACGACGCGGTCTCCTACAACCACTACTCAGCGCTGCGGACGTTCGAGGACCTGCTCGGCATCAGGTCCGGCGGCGCCGACGGGCGCGGCCACCTGGGCTTCGCGGCCACCGCGACGGACTTCGGCCCGGACGTCTTCAACTCCCGCCCGCAGCCTCCCTGGTAGCCCGCAGAATTCTAGAGCCGTGGGTGCCGAGTTGCGGGCCGCGTCACGGCCCGCCGAGCGCGCTCTCGCGGGCACCGGTCATCCTGCCGGCGCTCCAGTTTTGAGCCGAGCCAAGATCGCCGTCAAGGGCGGCCCGCCCAGGCACCTCAGCCTGCTCAGCTGGAACCATTTGCCGTGCCCAGCCGAGACAGGTAAGTCTCCCGATCAAGGAAGCTGCCGCCAGAAGGCGTCGCGGCGGCGCAGCTCGCACGCGGTGGCGAGGGCGGGTAGTGCTCGCGTTCGGGCGGGATCGGTGGGAGGGTGGCCAGGTGGCTGGCGGCGGCGAGGTGCGGGACGGCGTGGCGCTGACCAACCTGGACCAGCCGTTGTTCGACGGGGCCGAGGCGACCAAGCGGGACCTGGTGGACTACCTGGACGCGGTCGCCGGCCTGATCATCGCGGAGCTGAGGGATCGGCCCCTGTCGGTGATCCGGGTCCGGCCCGGGCAGGCGCCGTTCATGCAGAAGAACGTGCCCAAGTACACCCCGCCGTGGGTTCCGACCGTGTCGCTGTGGGCCGAGAGTTCCCGGCGCCAGGTGTCGTACGCGCTGTGCAACGACCGGCGAACGCTGATGTGGTTCGCCAACCAGCGGGCGGTGGAGTACCACCCGACGCTGAGCCGGGTCGATAACCCGGGCCGCCCCACCTACCTGGTGCTCGACATCGACCCGCCGGACGGCGGCGCGTTCACGCTGGCGGTCCGCGCCGCCTGGCTGGTGCGCCAGGCTCTGGCCGATGCCGGCCTCGCGGGCGCGGTCAAGACCAGCGGGTCTAAGGGCGTTCATGTGCTCGTGCCGGTCGACGCGAGCGCAGGGATCGAGGACGTGGCAGCGGCCACCCGAGCGCTCGCCGCGCGAGCCGAGCGGCTCGACCCGGCCCTCGCCACCACGGCCTTCATCCGGGAGGACCGCGCGGGCAAGGTGTTCCTCGATTCGACCCGGGCGGGCGGGGCGACGGTGGCGGCCGCGTACAGCCCGCGCGTCCGGCCGGGCGCGCCGGTGTCGTTCCCGGTGGCCTGGGAGGACCTCGATAACGTCCAGCCCCGGGACTTCACCCTGCGCACCGCGCCGGGGCTGATCGCTGAGCGCGATCCGTGGCTCGATCGGCTGCCCGAGCAGGAGCTGAGCCGCGACCTGATCGAGGAAGGCCACGCGATCCCGATCGCCCGAGTGCAGGCGATGCACGAGGGCAAGCGGCGCGCCCGGGCGCGCCGGGCCGACGCGGCAGCCGACGGGATGCGCTAGCCGGGCGCTCGCTGCGTTCAACGGGTTGGTACCGGCGCAACTTTCGTGAACAGCGCGCGGCTGCGGCCGGCTGATATACCGGGAAACATGAATCCCCACTCGGTGGCCGGCGAGATGCGGTCGGCCGCCGCCGTTCTGCTGAAGGCCCTGAGGGGCGGGCAGCGTGAGCTTGCGGCAAGGCCGTTCGCCGACGATGCTGCGCGCCGGTGGCTCGAGTACCGCCCCCGGCCCCGGCCGGGCGCCTGCATCGGGGATATGGGCAGGGATGCTCGCAAGGCCGCTCACCGCCTGCTGGCGACCGGGCTGAGCGAGCACGCCTACACGCAGGCGATGGTGATCATCGCCCTGGAGGAGGTGCTCGACCGGCGTGAAGGATGGCAGCGGCGCCGGCACAGCAACGACTACTGGGTGAACGTCTTCGGCGACCCGAACGGCGACGACCCGTGGTCGTGGCGTTTCGAAGGGCACCACTTGTCGGTCACCATGACCGTGCTGGGAGACGAGGTCTCCCCGGCGCCGGTCTTTCTCGGCGCCAACCCGGCCTGCGTAAGATACGGCGGCCAGGCCGTGTCTCGGCCGCTTCCGCTGGAGGAGGACCTGGCGCGGGAGGTGCTGACCGCACTCGACCCGGCGCAGCGGTCCATCGCCGTGGTATCAGACCGTGCCCCCGCCGACATCCTCACGGCGACCAGGCCCCGCGCTGCGGAGCGCATCGAGCCGGCCGGCATCGCCGCGTCCCGGCTCGGGCCGACGCCGCGGGCGGTGCTGGGCCGGATTGTCGCGCTGTACCTCGACCGGCTTCCGGCCGGGCTGGCCGCCCGCGAGGCCGCCCGGGTCGCGGTCGGCGAGCTGTACTTCGCCTGGCAGGGCCCTTCGGTGCCGGGCGCACGGCACTACTACCGGGTGCAGGGCGACGACCTGCTGATCGAGTACGACAACACGACCGACGACGGCAACCATCAGCACACCGTGCTGCGCCGCCCGCGCAGCGACTTCGGCGACGATGTCCTGGCCGCGCACCTGAGCCAAGCGCACAGATCGTCCGATGGGGGCTAGCGGACTCGATGACCTCCCGCCGGGTGGCGGCTACCTGACCACGCAGCTTGTGCTGTGGCCCTTGGCGGGGAAGGCCTTGGCCAGGCCCTCCGCGATCTGCCGGCCGCGGATCGCATAGCCGGCCGAGGTGTAGTGGATCCCGTCGCTGATGAACCAGCCCGGCTGGGCCAGGGAGGCCCAGTCGAAGACTCGCATGTTCCGATAATGAGCGCAGGCCTGACGCAAGGTCGCGTTCCACTGCTGCATGTTGGCTTGCGCATAGGGACCGCCTGCCAGCAGCGATATGACGTCGATCCACATCACCGGCTGGCCGTGCGCGACGGACATCATTTGCTGGATCCGGGCCATCCGGCCGGTGCCGGACCCGGTGGCGACGTCGGCCGTGTCGTTGGTGCCCAGCGCGATGACCCAGCAGCCGCGGTAGCCCTGGGCAACCATGTTACGGGCGGCGTCATAGCCGTTGACGTCGCCGGGAAGGGTCTCGACGACGGAGTTGGCGCCCACGATGTTGGTTCGAACTTGCTGCGCGCCTACGTCCTGGTACTGGGCGGTCAGCCGCTGGGCCGGGTTCGGAAGGTAGCTGGGGGAGATCATGCCCTCGGACGTGGAGTCGCCGATGTGGACGACGGCGCGGCAGGAGGTGCGCAACCCCGACGCGGCGGCCGACGTGCCGGGCCTGGCACTGCCTGGCGGCCAGAGGGCGGCTGCCGGGTTGCTGGCCGCCGCGTGCTTCCGGCCCGTGCTGGCGGGGGCGCTGCTGGCCGAGGTGCGGCCGGGCGGCGAGGGCAGGCTGGCTCCCGCGGCGAGAGAAGCGCCGCCCGTGGCGGCGGCCGGAGACGCGATGACCCCGCTCAGGCCGGCGCAGGCCACGACCAGCACCCCGGCGCTGCCGGTCGCCGCAGCCAGGCCGACGGCGCGGCCCGGCGTGGTGAGCTGGGTGAGCTCGCGGGGCGAGCGGGCCCGGGCCCAGAGCCTGCCCAGGGCGCCGTGGCGGATGGGCTCTTCGACAAAGCGCCAGGACAGGGCGGCCGCAGTGATCGTCGCGGCGGTCTGCAGCGCGGCGCGGGTGAGGTTCTCGGTGCTGTTGGCCGGCGAGGTGAGGACGATGATCGGGTAATGCCAGAGGTAGACGCCGTAGGAGCGGACCCCGAGCCAGCGCAGCGGCTCCCAGCCCAGGGCCCGGCCGGTCCAGGTGCCGGGGCAGGCGGCGGCGGCGAGGACGGCGGCGGTGGCGACCGACAGCAGGATCAGGCCGCCGCGGTAGATGAACGGGGAGTACTGGCCAGCGCGCCAGATCATCACCGCGATAACCGCCAGGCCGGCCACGCCGCCGACGTCCAGCAGCGTACGGCCGACGCGGGCTGACGGCGCGGGGCGGCGACTGGGCCAGGCCATGGCCAGCGCGGCGCCGACGAGCAGGCCGAACGCGCGGGTGTCGGTGCCCTCGTAGACCCTGGTCGGGTCGAGGCCCGGGTGGTAGAGCGCGAGCATGGCCACAGCTGAGGCCGCGGCCAGTGCGAGGGTCGGCAGCGCCAGCCGCGCCAGCCACCTGACCGCGCCCGGCCCCCGGCCCCGGATGTCCCGGACGTCCCGGCCTCGCGCGCCTCGCGCGCCTCGCGCACCCTGGCGTTTCCGCAGGCAGAGCACGCCCAGCAGCAGCAGCCACGGCCAGGCCAGGTAGAACTGCTCTTCCACGGCCAGCGACCACAGGTGATCGAGCGGGGCGGGCGGCGCGAACCGGGCGAAGTACGACTGATTCTGGATGATGAGGTACCAGTTGCTCGAGTAGGACCCGGCCGCGGCCACGGCCCCCCGCAAGCCGGCCAGCCGGGCCCGGTCGGCGAGGGTGACCCAGGCGGTGACCACGGCCAGCATCACGAACAGGGCCGGCAGCAGCCGCCGCGCCCGCCGCGCCCAGAAGTCGGCCAGTTGCAGCCGGCCGCGCGCGGACCACTGCCCGAGCAGGAGGTCGGTGATCAGGTAGCCGCTGAGGGTGAAGAACACCCCGACTCCCAGCAGTCCGCCCGGCGCCCACCCGAGCTGCTCGTGAAACGCGATCACGGCGAGTACCGCCAGCGCGCGCAGCCCGTCCAGGCCCGGCATGTAACGCTGACCGGTGCGTACCGGCTCAGGCATGATGTTCCCCCTCGCCGCGGCCTGCGTCCCCGTCTGGGCAGGTCCTGGTTCCTGTGCGGCAGAAGAGTCAATACCCGGTGTAATGTTTTGACTACACATAGTAATTGGCAAATAAGTGGCACAAGGCTCCCGACCCAATGGATCATCCCCGGCCAATCCGGTGAGATGATCAGGTTGCACGCCCCGTCGCGTGCCCCCGGGCCCGTCGCCCGGGCACCCCGCGCGCCCTGGGTGACGGTGCTGCTGCGGGAACTCGGTAGTTTGGCAGGTATGACGTCCTGCCTTGCCAGCGAGATGGGCCACCGGACTTCGCGTTCTGGGCCTAAGTCAGCAGTGCCGCTATGACGGCGGAGTCGTACGCGCCCGCAGCCGGGCTGATCGAGCGATCGGCGGCGGCCTACGTGTCCGGCGTGCCGGAACACCCTGCCGACGACGGCTTCTTCGGGCCCGCCAGCGTGACCTGGAGGATGAGCGGCGACCTGGCCGGGCCGGTCGCCGGACTGCGGTCGCTGATGATGCAGGCGCTGCATCCGCTCGCGATGGCCGGAGTCGACCAGCACAGCGGCTGGCGCCAGGATCCCGTCGGCAGGCTCGCAGCGACATCGGCGTACGTCAGCACCGTCAGCTTCGGCGAGCGGGCGGCAGCGGAGCAGGCCGCGGCCCGGGTGCGCCGGATCCACACCCGCGTGCGCGGCGTTGACCAGGTGACCGGCCGCCCTTACGAGGCAAGCGATCCCGTGCTGCTGCTGTGGGTGCACGCGGCCCTGGTCGATTCCGACATTGCTGTCCGCCAGCTCATCGGGACGCCGCTATCGCCCGAGGACGCTGACCGCTACGTGGCGGAGATGGTGGTCGCGGCCGAGCTCGTCGGCGTGCCCGCTGACGTGGTCCCGTCGAGCGTGGCCGAGCTCGACCGGTACATCTCGTCGGTCCGGCCCGAGCTGCGCTGCACGCCGGCGGCCCGGGAGTCGATGGCGTACCTGCTCGACCCGCCGGGCCTCGACGAGGACATCGCCGAGATCTGGCAGGACATCCGAGACGGCGCGATCGCGGCGCTGCCGGAATGGGCGCGGGAGATGTACGGATACAGCGCGCCGCCGCTGACCCCCGGGCGCCGGGAGGAGATCCGGCAGGTGCTCGGCGTCCTCGATGCCGTCTTCCTGGGTGAGCCGGGCGTGCTGGAAGCCCGGCAGCGGATCACCGCGCGGATGCGCACCGCGCACCACGCGTGAGGAAGCACGGCGCAGCACGCGTGAGGAGCCCCCGCGCAGCGCGCGTAAAGAAGCCGGACATGAACTCACGCAGCGCAGTACGCCTAGAGACGCACAATGCGGCCCGCGGGAGGCTCTTCGCCGCCACATCGATCGGCGCCGCGCTCGCGGCCGCGGCCTTGCTGCTGCGCCGCCGGATCGGGCCGCTCCGGCTGCGTCGCGGCCTGGCGGCGCTCCAGCTCGTCGCCCGCGGCGGGGCGCGCTACGCAGGCAGCGCACCGCGGCTGTTCGCGGCCGCCGGCGAGAACCGGCAGCGGCTGCGCAACGACCTCGCGCTGCAGACCGCCGAGGACGTCGCCACCACGCTGGGGGCGATGAAGGGGGTGCTGATGAAGCTCGGCCAGATGGCCAGCTATGTAGATGACGGCCTGTCGCCGGCGGTGCGCCGCACCCTCAGCCGGCTGCAGGACAGCGTCCCCCCGATGAGCGCAGATCTTGCCGCGCGGGTGGTGCGGGAAGAGCTGGGCGATCCGCCGGAGCGGGTCTTCGCCCGCTGGGATCCCGAGCCCATCGCCGCCGCGTCGATCGGGCAGGTACACCGGGCGATCACGCTCGATGGCCGCGCGGTCGCGGTGAAGGTGCAGTATCCCGGGATCGCGGAGACCATCGCGGCCGACCTCGGCAACGTGGCCCTGCTGCGCCGGATGCTGCGGATCACCGCGCCGAGCCAGGATGTCGACGCGCTGCTCGCCGAGCTGCGGGAGCGTGTCCTCGAGGAACTTGACTACCGCCGCGAGGCGGACAACCAGCGCCTTTTCGCGGCCTACTACGACGGCCATCCCACGATCACGGTCCCGCAGATCATCGGCGAGCTGTCGACGCGGCGGGTGGTCACGAGCGAGCTGGCGGACGGAGTCCGCTTCGCCGAGCTGGCCAGCTGGTCCCAGGAGGAGCGGGATCTGGCCGCGGAGACGATCTACCGCTTCGTGTTCCGGAGCCTGTACGAGCTCCACGCGTTCAACGGCGACCCGCACCCGGGCAACTACCTGTTCCACGGCGGCGGCCGGGTCACATTCCTGGACTTCGGGCTGGTCAAGCGCTTCACGCTGGCCGAGCTGCAGCCGCTCATGCAGATGGCCCGCTACCTGTGCGTGGATCACGATCCCGAGGCGTTCCGCCGGAACCTGGAGAAGGCCGGCTTCCTGCGCCCTGACGCCCCCGTGAGCACGGAGGCCATCGTCGAGCACATGGCCGTGTTCTACGACACGGTCCGCCAGTCGCGCCCGCTGACCATGACCGGCGACTACTCGTCGGCGGTCGTGCGCCGCTTCTTCGACGTGCGCAGCCCGGTGACGACGTACGCGCAGATCCCGCGGTCCTACGTGATCCTGCAGCGGATCAACCTGGGACTGTTCGGCCTGCTCGGCGAGCTGACCGCGACCGCCAACTGGCGGGCCATCGCCGAGGAGATCTGGCCCTTCGTCCTGGGCCCGCCCTCCACCCCGATGGGCGAGGCCGAGGCCGCCTGGCTGGCCCGGCGGCCGGCGGTAGCCGAAAGCCTGGCCTAAGCACAGTGCCGCGGCGCATCCCCGTGATCTTGGAGAGCGCTCTGGGCTTGTGGCCTGGCCGCAGGCGGGGGACGGGGCTCTGTGGCGCGCCAGGCCAGGCGGGAACGGCCTGGGAACGCCCGGCCTTACCGGTCCGGCTAGGACCTATCCGGCTGCTGCAGCCCGCCCGCGACCTTCTCCGCGATCAGCTCGAACGAGCGGATCCGGTCGGAGATGTCGTAGACCATCGTGGTGAGCATCAGCTCATCGGCGCCGGTGCGCTCGAGCAGCCCGGCCAGCTGCGCGCGGACCGTCTCCGGGGAGCCGAGCGCCTGGCTGGCGAACCGCTCCCGGGCGAACTCCCGTTCTCCCGGCCCGTACGGATAGGCGGCCGCTTCCTCGGGGCTGGCCAGCGGCTGCGGCATCCCGGAGCGCAGTCGCAGGAACGACAGGGCCGCGGGGCCCGACAGCCATTCGGCGCGCTCGTCGGTATCGGCGCAGATCGCGTTCACTGCGACCATCGCATAGGGGCGCTCCAGCCAGCGCGAGGGCCGGAAATTCTGCCGGTAGAGCGCGAGCGCCGGAATGGTATTGGCGGCGCTGAAGTGGTGCGCGAACGAGAACGGCAGCCCCAGCAGGCCGGCCAGCTGCGCGCTGTACCCGCTCGAGCCCAGCAGCCACAACGCGGGCATGTCACCCAGGCCCGGCGTCGCGGTGATCCGCGCCGGGGCGTCTGTGCCGGTGAACAGCCTGATCAGGTCGGTGAGCTCCTGCGGGAAGGCCTCGGCCGACAGGCCCTCCATCGTGCGCCGCAGCGCCAGCGCCGTGAGCTGGTCGGTCCCCGGCGCCCGGCCGATGCCCAGGTCGATCCGGCCCGGGTGCAGCGCCTCGAGGGTCCCGAACTGCTCGGCGACCACCAGCGGAGCGTGGTTGGGCAGCATCACCCCGCCCGAGCCGACCCGGATCGTGGAGGTCGCCGCGGCCAGGTGCGCGATCAGCACCGCCGGCGCCGAGCTGGCGATGGCCGGCATGTTGTGGTGCTCGGCCACCCAGAACCGCCGGTAGCCCAGCTCCTCGGTGCGCCGGGCCAGTTCCGTGGTCTGCCGTAGCGCCTGGCCCGATGTCGTACCGGCAGCGACGGGAGAGAGATCCAGAACGGAGAGCGGCACATCAATCACACAGCTCGCCAACTCCCGCGCGTCTCGCATTCTTCCCAGGCTCGCGGCCGCCCGTGCGCTCAACGGGGACGATTCTCAGGTCCATGCGCGGAAAGACGTCCCAGCTAACGCGATCATGCTGCGGCAAGGGGCGGCCGGGTCGCGGGTCGGTGCGGTCCAGCGGCAGTAAGGGCGGGTCGGCGCTGAACGCCGCGGTTCCCCGGCCCGCCGCGAGACACGGCGGGGCCAGTCAGGGCGGGGACACGTCGAGGCGGCCCTGGAGCACCGCCCGGTGGATGCTGGCGCGCAGGCTGGCGCAGGTGTCGATGAGCGCGGTCTGCTCGCCCGCAGCCACCCGCTCACTGAACTCGGCGCAGGCGCGCACGGACGCCAGGCTCCACTGGACGCTTGTGTGCTGCGGGCTGAACTTTGCCACCAGCGCCGTCGCACCGCACCGCTCGCACTCGACCGGCCGGGATCCCGCTTCCCGCTCGTCGGCTGGCGTGAGCATGTGCTCCGCCCTGGCATGCTGGCCGTTGGCGGCGCTGCCCGCGTGCTCCGCGGCGAGGCGCTGCCCGTCGGTCACGGTCAGCGTGCCTCTGCCTGCTGCGCGGCGAGGTTCGCCGCCACCTCCGTCTCCCATTCGGCCACGGCCCGGCTGGTGTCCACCTCGAACTCGTACCGCGCGACCATGTTGGGCTTGATGTCCTCGACGTCGGTGTAGAACTGCTGATACCAGCGGCGCAGCTGATAGACCGGGCCGTCGTCGGCGCAGAGCAGTGGGTTGTCGACGCGGGTCTTGTGCGTCCAGATCTCGACATCCTGCTGGAACCCCAGGCCGATAAAGTCGGCGAACTTGGCGGCGAACTTGTCGGCCTGCGCGCCGGAGAGGCCGGGCAGCTTCTTGACGATCACGCCCCACTGCAGCATGAACGAGTTGGGCGTGACCGGATAGTGGCAGTTGATCAGGACGCTCTCGGTGATCATGCCGCGGTAATCATGCCACAGCCAGTCGATCATGTACGACGGCCCGAAGTACGAGGCCTCGGACCGAAGCGTGGTGTCCCCTCCCGCGGCGTAGTTCGAGCCCTGCCCGATATCCGGCCGCGCCCGGGTACGCAGGTACTGCGAGGCTATGTGTCCCTCGAGCACGTTCTTGAAGTACGTCGGGAAGGCAAAGTGAATGTAGAAGAAGTGGGCCATGTCCACGACGTTGTCGATCACCTCGCGGCAGTTCGCCCCCTCGACCAGGATCGAGTCCCAGGTCCAGTCGCTCCACTGGTCGGAGAACGCGCCGTCGATCCGGGGAATGGTCACGCGCTCGGGCGGCGGGTTCCCTTGCGGGTCGTTCCACACGAACAGCTGCCGGTTCTGCTCCAGCGCGAGCCAGGATCGGGTCCGCGCCGCGGCCGGAACCCGGTTGGCGTAGGGGATCCGCGCGCACCGGCCGTCCGCGCCCCAGCGCCAGTCGTGGAAGGGGCAGGCCACCTGGTCCCCCTTGACCGTGCCCTGGCTCAGGTCGCCGCCCATGTGCCGGCAGTAGGCGTCCAGCACGTGCAGCTGGCCGGCCGAGTCCGCGAAGACCACCAGCTTCTGCCCGAACGCTTCGATCGCGTGCGGGCCGGATTCCCGGAACGTGTCGGCGAGCCCCAGGCAATGCCAGCCGCGCGCGAACCGGGTCGGCGGCGCGCCGGCCACGATGCTCCGGTACCCGTTCCGGTCGCTCATGGGACCTCCATGCCAGTGCTGCTACCCCCTAGACTAGAACATGTTCTAGTCTAGGGGTACTGCGGTCGGCTCCGGCTGCCGGCGCGATCGGAGGGCATCAGGTGAGCGAGAACGTCGGTCAGGCGGTGATTGACGGGGTCCGCGAGCTGCTGCCGGTGCTGCGGGAGCGGGCGCAGGAGACCGAGGACAGCCGCAATGTGCCGGCTGAGTCGGTCAAGGCGCTGACGGAGACCGGGTTCTTCCGGGTGCTCCAGCCCAGCAGGTTCGGCGGGCACGAGGTCGACCCGATCACGTTCCTGACCGCGGTCCGGCTCATCGCCAGCGCCTGCGGGTCGACCGGCTGGGTCGCGTCGGTCCTCGGCGTGCATGCCTGGCAGCTGGCCCTGTTCCCGCTCCAGGCGCAGGAGGAGGTCTGGGGAGCCGACTCGGGCACCCGGATGTCCTCGTCGTACGCGCCGACCGGCCAGGCCGAGACGGTCGCCGGCGGGCACCGGCTCAGCGGGCGGTGGAGCTTCTCGTCGGGCTGCGATCATGCCACGTGGGCGCTGCTCGGCGCGATCGTGTCCGGCGCCGACGGCAATCCGGCCGACTTCCGCACGTTCCTGCTGCCCGCCAGCGATTACGTGATCGACGACGTATGGGACACGGTCGGGCTGCGCGGCACCGGCAGCAACGACGTTGTCGTCTCCGGCGCCTTCGTGCCCGAGCACCGCTCGCTCAGCTTCAACGACGTCTTCCGCTGCGCCTGCCCCGGCCAGGAGGCCAATCCCGCGCCGCTGTACCGGCTGCCGTACGGCTCGCTGTTCTCCTACGCGATCACGACGCCGATCATCGGGATGGCGACGGGGGCCTACGAGGCGCATGTGGCCTACCAGCGGGAGCGGGTGCGGGCCTCCTACGTCGGCCAGAAGGCGTCCGAGGACCCGCACTCGCAGGTACGGGTGGCCGAGGCCGCGGCGGACCTTGACTCGGCCTGGCTGGCCCTGGAGCGCAACATGGCCGAGCTCATGGAGCACGCCCGCGCGGGCACGAAGATCCCCGTGCCGCTGCGCCTGCGAGTGCGGCGGGACCAGGTGCGCGGCACCGGCCAGGCGATCAGCGCGGCGGACCGGCTGTTCGAGAACTCGGGCGGGCGGGCGCTGCGCAGCGGCACCCCGATCCAGCGGTTCTGGCGCGACGCCCACGCCGGCCGGGTGCACGCGATCAACGACCCGGAGCGCGCGCTGTCGATGTTCGGCCGCGGCGAGTTCGGCCTGCGCATCCAGCCGGACGGGATGATTTGACGGGACCTGGCTGATGACGGCTAAGCCGGTGGAGTTCGCTACGACGAGCCGCTTCGCTCCGGATGCTCGGACGGGATGGGGCTGATGACGGCTGAGCCGGTGGAGTTCGCTACGACGAGCCGCTTCGCTGATGCGGGCGGGATGCGGCTGCATTACCACGAGGCCGGGCCGCCCGGCCCCGCGTCCGCCGGCACGCCGGTGGTCATGCTGCACGGGGGCGGGCCCGGGGCGTCCGCGTGGAGCAACTTCGGCCGCAACCTGCCCGTCTTCGCGGCTCGGTTCCGCTCGCTCATGATCGACCAGCCGGGATTCGGCAGCTCCGCCAAGCCGCCGGTGACCGGCCACTACTTCACGTTCGCCGCCGACGCCCTGGCCAGCCTGCTGGACAAGCTGGGGATCGGCCAGGTGCACCTGATCGGCAACTCGCTCGGCGGCGGCACCGCGGTCCGCTTCGCGCTCCGGTTTCCCGGGCGGGCGGGCCGGCTGGTGCTGATGGGGCCGGGCGGCCTGAGCCTGAACGTGTTTGCCCCGGACCCGACCGAGGGGGTCAAGCGGCTGATGGAGTTCGCCGCGCCGCCGGGCCCCAGCCGGGAGAAGATGGCGGCCTTCCTGCGAACGATGGTCCACGACCAGCGGCTGGTCACCGACGAGCTGGTGGAGGAGCGGTACGTCACCGCGAGCACCCCCGAGGCCATCGCGGCGATGGCCTCGATGGGCGCCTCCTTCTATGACCCGGCTCATGCCGAGGAAGGGCTGCTGTGGCGGGAGGTCCACCGGCTGCGGCACGAGGCGCTGCTGATCTGGGGCCGCGAGGACCGGGTGAACCCCCTGGACGGCGCGCTGGTGGCGCTCAAGCTGATCCGGCGGGCGCAGCTGCACGTGTTCGGCGGCTGCGGGCACTGGGCCCAGCTGGAGAAGTTCGACGAGTTCAACCGGCTGGCGATCGACTTCCTGGAACGGGGTGCCCATTGACCGGGATTGGTTCGCTAGGGTACCTGCGGGTCGAGTCCACCGACGTTGAGGCCTGGCGCGAGTTCGGCGTTCGGGTCCTCGGCATGGTCGAGGGCCGCGGCCCGGACTCCAGCGCGCTGTACCTGCGGATGGACGACTTCCCGGCCCGGCTGGTGATCCTGCCGGGGGAGCGGGACCGGCTGCTCGCGTCCGGCTGGGAGGTGCCCGGCGAGCGCTCCCTCGCCGAGGCGGGGCGGGCGCTGGATGAGGCTGGTGTCGCGGTCAAGGCCGGCACGGCGGCCGAGGTGGCCGAGCGCCGGGTCGCGCAGATGCTGCGCTCCGATGACCCGGCGGGCAACGCCCTGGAGGTCTTCTGCGGCGCGGCCCTCGAGCATCGCCCGGCGATCAGCCCGTACGGGAACCGTTTCGTCACGGGCTTGATGGGCCTCGGCCACGTGGTCCTGCCGGTATCTGACGCGGAGTCAGCGCTGCGCTTCTACACCGAAGTACTCGGGTTCCGGCTGCGGGACTCGATGCGGATGGCGCCCGAGCTCTTCGGCCGGCCAGCCGGCGGGCCGCCGTTGTGGATGCGCTTCCTCGGCTGCAACCCGCGGCACCACTCGCTGGCGCTCGCGCCGTTCCCGGCACCCGCCGGGATCGTGCATCTCATGATCGAGGTCGCCACGCTGGACGACGTCGGCCGCTGCATGGACCGGTGCGCCCGGCGCGGGGCCAAGGCCAGCGCAACGCTCGGCAGGCACGCCAACGACCTGATGGTGTCGTTCTACGTGGCGACGCCGGGCGGGTTCGACATCGAGTACGGCACTGACGGCAGGCTGGTCGACGACGCGACCTGGGTGAGCCGGGAGACCACCGCGATCAGCCTGTGGGGGCACCGGTTCGCCGCCGCGGACGGCACTGAATGACTGCCGCGCCCCACGTTACGCCAATGGCGTTCGAGCCGGAGCCGCGGCGGTTCCGTCAGATGCTCGTCCCCGCTGAAGCGTGTGCGGAAAGTGTCGTGGCAACAGCCCTTTTCGCGCACAAAGGGCTCAGGTGAGACCACCGGGAGGGCCGGGCGGCGGTAAGAGCGCGGAGATTGCGTAATTTTGTCTGCTTGTGTCGACACTCTCGCGGCGGGGTGCGATCAGGCGGGCGGGTACGACAAGCCGATCTGCCGGCGGACCTCGTCCATGGTCTGCATGATCGTGTATGTCTCGTCCAGCGGCATCAGCGGGCTCTCCAGCAGCCCCGCTCGGAGACAGCGGCCCACCTCGGCCGCCTCGCCGCGCAGCCCGCGCCCTTCATACGGCTTCGCATAGCGCTCGAGCTCGGTGCCGTCCCGGGCGATCACGCGGAACGTGGTCGGCGTGTAAAACCAGCCGTCGATCTCCATCCTCGCTTCGGTGCCGTAAATGGCGGCGGGGTTGCCCGATGCGGCCAGCAAGGTCGTGGTCAGCACCGCGTGGGCGCCGCCGTCGTACTGGAAGATCATCGAGGTCGTGGCGTCGACGCCGGTAAACGCCGGATCGCTGACGGCCGTGATCCGCGTCGGGGTGCCAAGCACCAGGCTGGCGAATGAGACCGGGTATATGCCGAGGTCCAGCAGGGCCCCGCCGCCCAGTTCCGGCGCGAACAGCCGGAACTGCGGATCGTGGGGGAACCACTGCCCGTGCTCGGCGGTCAGGTATACGAGGTCGCCGAGCGTTCCCGCGGCGAGGATCTCACGCGCCCGCGCAATGTGCGGCAGGAAGCGCGTCCACATGGCCTCCATGAGGAAGGTTCCCCGCTCGCGCGCGGCGTCGATCATCTCGCGCGCCTGGCCGGCGTCCATCGCGAACGGCTTCTCAACGAGCACGGCCTTGCCCGCATTGATCGCGAGCAGCGCGGCGTCGTGATGGCCGGGATGTGGCGTTGACACGTACACCACATCGACATCCGGATCGCTGACGAGGGCCTGGTAGCTCGCGTGCCGGTGCGGCACGCCGAATTCGTCCCCGAACGCGTCCGCCGAAGCCCGGGATCGGGACCCCACGGCGACCAGCT
>Ga0209648_10001154_pt1 | contig 21085 bp, 22 predicted proteins | sample GraSoi2013_115cm_FD_185830 | JGI IMG/M metagenome (GOLD analysis project Ga0209648, IMG submission 185830) | Grasslands soil microbial communities from the Angelo Coastal Reserve, California, USA - Sample 9_17_2013_115cm (SPAdes) (version 2) | ecosystem: Environmental > Terrestrial > Soil >... | reverse complement strand
AAACTTGGGACAGAAGCCAAGCAAGAGGGCAACGACAGCGGCGATCAGGAAGACGACCGTGGAGTAGATACGCGTCACCGCCATCACACCGATGTTCTCGACTTTCCACTCTCATTCTCTCCGGTAACACAAAGAGCATGAGCAAAAGAGACCGCATCAACGGGCATAAACCATGAAGCGGTTAATTGCCCGCGTCTGGTATTTTCTGCCAGTGTGTTTATTTCATGCCACAAAAATGCCCGCTCTTTCGCGCTGTCGGTATATTGTGCCGCGATTTGCAGGTCTTGGTAACTGACTGTCCAGTAAAAACGCTCTGTTTCTTCTTCTATGTGCCAGTAGTCGCGCTTTACTCCTAACTGCCAGGCGCGTTTTTTTATCTGTGCTGCGGTTTTGTTTGGTATGGCTTGCAGGAGGTCCAGTTGTTGACTGTTCGGGTAAAGCGTTTGTAGTGTTGCTTCTTCTTCCTCCGTCCATGCGGCTAGTATTTTATCTTTGGTTGGATCGCTTCTCCACAAGAGCGCAACATCTTCAGGGACGCTCGTTATTGGCTCTATCCAGGTTATTTGTAACGAGTACAAGTGAGGTGAGATGGCATTAACCTTCACTTCATCTACTAACTTTCTGATAATATCTTGCTTGGCCTGCGGGTCTTTTTTGTTAAATTCTGCCCGCAAGTGAGAGAGGACGTAGTAGAAGTTTGCTATGCTTTTTCCTGGGTCTTCCTTTGCTTCCCTGGCTGCTTCGTCCCGTTGCTTTTCTAAGTTGCGCAAGGTTGCCCGCAATTTCCTATGCTCTACCATAATAGGATCATCGGGGTCAAGGTCTGTCGCTTCCGCATTTTTGTTATTTCCTACATCAAGTTTTGCGGCTTTCTTGGTCAAGGCGACAATGGTACGGGAGAGTTTGCGTAGCGCGGCTTGCGTTTCCGCTATTGAGGTGTCTAGTACCTCTAGCCTGCTTGTGCCGTTTTGATTGGCCTCTGCGAAATATGTTTTGACCCGTTCTACTAACTCTTTGTCATACTCTGCTAAGGCTATGAGGCGGTCAAGTAAAATTCTGTCAACTTCTCTGCAAGGCAGCGTCCACGCTTTTAACACCCTGGATAACCCTGCGCGTGTTTTCGATCCGTTGTATCCCCCTTTCAAACAGGCGTAGATGGGATAATCGTCTTCAAGCTGCGCGAAAACGCTTATTGAACCATCGTCACTGCTAAGCAGCCCATGTAGGATAGCGTCTGTCTCAATGCCCTCTCTTCTAAACTGCCTGCTGCCTCTCAGTTTTTCAAACGGTGTTCCGTCAAGGTAGGTGCCTGTTATCGCGGCGTAGCAAGGTTCTAAGAGGTCAAGGGGGATAACCTCGTCAAAGGCGTTTGCTATTAAAATGTTCTCCCCTGTCTCTTTATCCCGTCCACCATGCGCGTATCCTCCTAACACGAGGTTGGAGAGGTAGCCTAAAATGGTTTTGACAGAAGAAAAGGTATATCCGCCATTGACGCGGCGCATGTTTGTTACGGGTAGGTATTCTTTGAAATGATCTTCCGGCATAAATTTGAAAATATACGGCTTGTCCTCAATATACCGCGCTATTCTGCCTGACTCAAAGTTGAACGCCTTGAATTTTTCAAACAGGTCTAAAGAGGCGTCTTTCCAGGGTTCATAGATAACCTGTACCTGTTCTTCCTTTGGCATCTCCCGCAAAAGCACATAGGGTAAGGGAATACAGCCGCCGCCGTAAAACCCTCTGGACATTTTATGATCCCGTGCCCTGTTCATGTACCCTATCTGGTTATCAACGTAGGCGTAACTAGCTTGCATGTCTGCCTGGAAGTTCTGTAAATCTTTTGTTTTGCTAAGATCATAGACTATTACCCCTTGTGGAGTGGGGACAACTACTTTTACCTTCATTTTCTCCGCGAGGGTGGTAAAGGCGCTGACATTAGCAAAGTGCTTGTCTCTGAAAAGCCTGTCAGCGCGTGCTAAGACAACATCACCGATCAGGTCGTCAACTATCTCATCCATCATGCTACGGAGCTTCTTACGCTTGTCAATGCCTTTTGTACCTGATACTCCCGCGCCTTCGTCAAAAATGCGAACGTGGGATAAATCATCTTCACATCTGGCTTCCATGACAAAGGGTATTAAAGACTCTTGCAACAGCCTGCTTTCATAGTGCGCTACGTCTGAGCCGCGTCTGCTCTGTCTTATGAGGATGGCAGTATCGCGTGAGGTGTCAAGGCTCACATCTTTGTGAAACATCGTCCGTTTGCTGTCTTGCGTGACAATCTTAAATGCCATTGTCTTTGTTCCCTTCTGTCTCCTGTTTCAGCGTTTCCATGTACTGTAAAACCCGCTCCCGTTTCTTCTCGCCTAAAAGTCGTAGCCCTATGAGAAACTTTAAAATCTGTTCTTGCTCTTTATCTGTGCCTGGTTCTCTTTTTGGGCTTGTGTGCTTTTTCGCTGTGCGCTTGCTCTTTCTGGAGCGTAATGGTCCTACGGGGGTTTCTTCAGACATACGAAACTCTCTCCTGCACTTGGAGAAAGGAGCGTAAAGAGGCATGGTGAGGATTGGTGAGTGGTCGTTGCCAGTGTCACCAATGAAAGAGGATACCTGTAGCATATTTTACCCGAAAAGTAATCCATTTGCAACCCTTTTACGCGGCGAATTGTACATGGTCCACCAAGCGAAACACCACAATTGCTACATTGCGTTGTATAATCCCCGTTCATCCTCGTGTACCTCTCTTGAGCTTTTTCTTAAACTGCGTTCGCTGCAAGTGTTCTAATGTTGCCTTATATTCTCGCCAGCTTTGTTCGTCCCCCAGTTCCTCGCAGAGTTGCATGGCCTCATGAAGCAACTGTTGTTTCTTGAAGGGGACAAGCGTAGGTAGGGCCTTGAAGATAGCGTCTATTTCGCAAAGCCGTTCCTTATGGGTAAGGCGTGTCTCTTCGGCCGCATCAGCGGTAAATTCTGGTTCCTGCTCGGGAACATTGCCGAAGAGCCTCAACTGGTCATTCATCGTTTCCTCCTTTTATTGAATAAACACATCCTGTCCTTACCCTGATAGAGCGCGATGGCAAAGCGCCGTTGATCGTTCACTAATGCTTTCAGTTGCATCGGCTCGTCGTCTGGATACACATGTACGAGCATAAGCTACTCCTTCCTGAAACGTTCGTTACTTGTCTCCCCACTCGTCGGCGTCTATGATTACTGCTGCCTCTCCCTGGGAGCACTTTCGGCAGTGACACCGTCTGCTCTCTCGACAGACGTCTCCTGCTGGTCGCGGCGTCCCTGCATCGTAAAGCGTGCGAGTTCGCGCAGCGTTTCGCCACTGAGTTCCATGACCGTATCCAGGTAGGCACATACCTGCTGGTGGAGCCAGTGCGCGATAGCTGTGTGCCTCCGGCAGTAGGACTGCACCAGCACAAGCTGCATGGCTGCCTTCTCGGTGTAGTGCTTGAGCAGGGAGAGTCTGAGGCGCAAGCTCGCAGTGAGCGAGGCCGGGCAGTCCTGCGTAAGCACATATGCATGCAGGGAAGCGGCAAGCTCGTGCATAGTGCGTACCACCTTGATGGCCTGCTTGCAGTGTCTCGGTTGGATGAGAGCTTCACATTCAAAGAGCAAGAGAGCGGCTCCTAGCTGCTCATGGGCCTGGAGCAGGCAGCAGTGCGTCACCTGCACCCGATCAAGCAGGAGCGGCACCTCTACAGAGAAACGGTGTTGCATAGATTCTCTCCTTTTCTCTTAGAACACATGCAGGGCATGGAAGACCTGCGGCACGATGCGCAGCGCGACGATCACCACCCAGGTAATCAGCAGGGCAAAGGCCAACAGCAGGAAGCCCAGTTGTAGGTGTTTCATACGAAGAGACTCCTTAGTGCTTTGGTTTGATCTGCCAATAGCTAAAAGCCTGCGGTAGTTCTCTACCGCCCGCAGTGATCCAGTAGTTCGCTTCCTCCACGTCGATCTCGCGGATCGCTGGATTGTCGGGCCGGATCGTGGTGATGATTCCTACCACACCGGTGTATTCAGGTCCCGCGCTCTCGTTGATGGTTACCTCCGCGTGAAGCGGATGGGGGGCGTAGATCGGTCCGTCGTCTGCACCTGGCCTGGCATTCCAGTACTGGCCATCAAGGACTCTCCCTGCTCTCCTTCTGCCTATCCGATAGAAGGTCGTGCCACCGAGGGTACATGTTTCGGGCCTTCCGCGCTCTGGTCTCATTGTTGCCCACTCGCCCCATTGTTTGAAATGGTACGCGGTGCCAGATACCAGGCATTGATCTCGTAAGCTCCTGGCCCAGTCGGGATGCATAGGCCGGGCGTGCTTGCCTGACTCACCGCCGACGATCACCCATCCGATCTGGTCGATCCACCTGGAAAGGTCAAGAGATCCGATGAGTGGTTCAGCGCTCACAAAAAGCTGGTTTGCTGGCAGCGGTACCTGTGTTAAGAGTGGCAGTCTTTGCTCTGCCGCATCCTGGTCCTCTGCGGATACGCCGACGATGACATGGGGGAAATTCGTCGCGTTGAAATCCCGCCGTCCCTCCGGAGGGTCCTCTTGCAGGAGTTCAAGGAGCCGCTCCGGTCGCTTGGTGAGGATATAGTACGTGTGCCAGCTGTAGTTCCATATGGCGCTGAAGATCTGGCCGATGAATGCACCAGGTACATCCTCGTGAAACAAGTCGCTCTGTGAGCAGACAAAGATGTCCCGGTGGTCCTTCCAGTGTGCAGGATCACCCAGGCGCTCTGGTAGGGTCTTGACCGTTCCTGTCCAGTTCAGGATACCATTGGCTTGTTTGGTGACCAGCCCGCTATAGACGCTGCTGATCTTCGGGTTGGGGTTGCTTTCCATGCGCCTTGCGTCCCGCATCGCATAGCAATCATAGCAGCCAGGTGACACTTTATCGCATCCGACCGTGACGGGCCAGGTCGTATCGGCCCATGAGATGTGTGTTCTATCCGACATAGGTATGTTCTCCCTTTGCTAGTCCTTTTGAGTTGGGTCTTTGCCGCTCGCATTCCGCTTCTTCGTTCGTCTTGTGAGTACCCTTTTCTGTGCCTGCCGCTCTCTGTACCATCTCCCTTGTATACAACGGGACCTAAAGCGTGTCACAAGCGCGGGGTTGGTGAAGTCGTAGACGGTTTGCGAGGTGACAACGACAACATCGTGTTCAAAGCACGCCTTGAGAAACAGGCTTATCTGTAGCATATCTGCATCTTGAAACAGGCGGCTCTCATCTGCCACTAAAACAGACTGTATGCTGCCTTGCTGAATGGCTGTGACAAGCGCTCTCAATCCCTCGCGGCTCATCATGGGTGTCTTGCCGGATACTACTCCAACGTCCTCGTAGATGGTGATGTGCTCAGGCGTATATCCCCGCTCCTGGGCAAGAACGAGTACATCATCCGTCAGAGGGAGGTGTGTTCGTGTTGTGTGTGTTGCACCTCTGGTGTACATTGCCGCTTTGCCGGTGAGGGGCAACTGTGGCTCACTAGCTGATTGATGGTCTAGCATCTGCATTGCTCTCCTTTGCAGTTGTGGACTTATTAAAACATCGGTATATCCGCTCAACCTCTTGTTGAGATAAGGATTTGGCTACACAAACGTCTACGGGGACAATAAGAGGATGCGTTGTACTACTACGCGGCGAAACGATGGACGAAAAAAGTTATGAGCGCAGTGCATTCCTGATCTCTCTCCCGTAGCAGTCAAGCGTTTCGATGCTCTCAATTTCAATGGTGTGAGCTCCTGTCAAAAAGTTGTACCTTCTCACAATGCCTCGCTTAAAGTTGTTCCCCCACTTGTCGCTGTCTACGATCACTGCTACCTCTCCTGGGATGACTTTGGGGAGTGGATATCGTATCTGGTCAAAGAGTCCTACCTGGCAGAGCAAGCCAGGCCGGTTTAGAGGGACAAGAGCATACATGAACTCTTCTTCATTTGCGTTGTTCGGAGGTGCTTCAATCATTTCTCACCTGGCTATTCCCCATCCGTACTGCAATTGTGCGAAACCAGATGCTAAGGCTGAGAAGAGTACGAACACACTTCAAAAATTTCCTCGTTTTCGTTGATGTCGAACGCTTCTAAAAGTTCGAGAATGTTTTTGTACGTACACTGAAAGACCCCGATAGAATAGCTGCCAATCAGGAGGTTTATGCTGACCTTAATGGTGTGGCTCTTACCGCTTGGTTTCATCACACTCACCCGCACGAACGCGGAACGGGTAAAAATGGTTTTCGTGCGCTGCTCAATGCGTGCCCCTACCTCGTTGTAGCTGTAGACTTGTTTCATCTGTTCCCTCACGCTTCCTTGACCGGATACTACTTGCGCTTGCCTGAGTCAAAGTGTGCTTTATCCAGCATCCGTTTCAAAACCTCTGCCGTCTCAAGAATTGAGTCAATGACAAATGCTGGATACTGATCTGTTTCAAGGCTTAAGATACTCTGTACGACGCTGTGAACAACGTCGCCCCGCCGAATAAAGCCTTGCTCGTGCAGCTGTTCGCTAAACCCTTCAGCCCGAAACGCACTATCAATGGCTTGCTTGATTTCTTCCCGCATGGTATTTTTCCAAAGGAGGAGGCTAGATGCCGCTTATCAACAACAGGTGGATGTCTTTTGGGTCTTCTGGCAGTTTGGTATGCTCATCCCATGCCAATGATGCTTTTTCAATACCCGGTAAGGAAAGAAGGATATGCAGCGCTTCCTGGTAGGTTTTGCCTTTTACCAGGTCTTTCACTCGCTGCTGTGCCGCGCTGCTGAGGGCATACGTCCAGGTGCCAGTAAGAGAGAGCACCAGGGTTGGTGTGGTATGGGTGGGGATCGCGTGGGTAACGGTGACTTGGATCGTCCCAAGCAGGCTGTAATCAGGCCCTAATTTTTTGAAAGCCTGAGTGGTAAGCAGGTGCGTTGCTTGCTGTTGGAGGGTAGTTTGGTTGTACGCGACTGCGCTGCATGTGAGCGTTGCGGTGACTTTTACGCTTGACGCTTCCTCATTGATGGCATGATCCGCGCTCACTTGCGGGGCGCAGGGAAGTGTTTGGAGCTGCTCGTTCTCTTTCAGTTGCGTTTGCAATGCTGCGGTGACGCTTTGTATCAACGTGGCTTTCAATGGGATTGCAGCGTTTTCGATATCGGTTTTTGTCACAAACGAGAAATTTCGCTCGTCCTGGCCGCCGCTAAAGAAAGCCGTATTGACTGCCTTAATCGCTGTAGCGCAACACTGTTGGTTAACGTCGTAAGCGGCTATATTTCCGCTTGAACCTGTTTGAACCGCATGCGCGGAAACCGTCCCTATTCCGAGCGTTGGAGGATTTGCCGCCGGTATGACTGCATCCTGGTCTGTCACTACCTGCACTCCGTCACTGCCCGTTAATGTTGTACCTGCGGATACGGTTTGCGCTGAGAATAAACCGTTGTAGAAGGTGATTGTGCCGGTGGCTTGTTTGGGATCTTGATGCCCCCTGCCTGTGGCTGGCACGCTGGCCGATTGCGAAAGCGTAAGTGGGGCAAGTATCTGGCCTGTTTGGAGGGTTGTTGTTGCGCTTACCTCCTGCGATTTCAGGATGAGGGTGATGTGCGCGAGAGGAGGAAAAAAGAGAACGTGCAAAAAGGAGAAGAAGACGAGGAGAAGCACGACACTCACCGGCGCGTAGGCAAGCCATGATCCCCTGTATTCTTTCCCCTGGGGCGGCTGCGGTTCCTGTGTTGCTGGTGCCCCTGCAAGCGTGGTGTCGATTACGCCTTCCTCTTCTTCGAGTGGTTCCTGCTTGGGGAAAACGATGAGTCGATCTGGGAGGTCGAGAACATAGGAGTCTGTGAACTCATGAACGTGAACGGTGCCCGGTTCTTCCTGGGCAGCATAGGGGATGGCCGTGTCCGGTTCACGCTCCTCGTCTGCATCAATGCCGTCTTGTCCGGTGCTCTCCATCCCTGCAAGGATCCTGTCAATATCCTCTCGAAGTTGCTGCGTGTTTCTCTGCATCAGTATACCTCCTCTTTTTTTTTCGCTTGCGCTACAGGTGTACTTTTTCCCCTGCCTTGAGTGGCCGGAAGCTGCCGTTTTCGTTGATCATCACCAGGGTTTGATCCTGAATATGGATCTCCATATCCAGCTTTCCATCCCCGTTCACGTCTTTGAACGTGAGTGTGACCGGGGTTAAATCCTGGCCGTCGCCAAAGAGTGTGGTGATCGGGAATATTCTTGCTTTGGAGGGATCTCCCCCAGGCACTTCGATGACCAGCACATGCCGGTTTAAGTTGACGGCGATAAAATGGCTTGGGTTGCTTGCGCTGTCCCCATGCCCGACCACCGCGTCTGTCTGATAGGTGCGCGGGCGGCTGTAATGCCAGTCGTTGAGAGTCGTCTGACCCCACGCATAAGCGTAGGTTAATGCTATCCACAATAAACCCATGACAATCATGCCCGCACCCAGATACACAAGCGGGTGATAGCGAACGCGGGTGTGTCCTTTTCGTGGTCGTGGTTGTGGTAGTGGCCGTACTGTTTCCTGCTTGTCTTCCTCAATGTCATCAGTGTCCACCTCCTGCTGGTAGTAGGTGCCTTGCGGGAGGCCGCGCACAAGCGTGGATCGCTGAATAAAAGGCTCGTTATGTGTATGGAATTGCACGCCTGGTATCGCTTCAAGATCCGCTCCATTGATTGGCTTGTGCCGTAGTGCGGACCGCGGGGGTTGTGCCGTCGCATAATCAGCATCGTGATTGCGGCCTCTCCCTCGCGGCAGTCCGTCAGGGGGTACTCGTGAATTTGCGCGTACATTGCGCTGTCTCGCCTCTGTTTCCGCCTGGCGCTGCGCTGCGGCTCTCTGAGAGCGGTTAGGCAGAGCGGCGTTGGTGGTCTTGGTAAGCCGTTGCGCATCTCTATGATGCCGGGGTTGTTGCTGCGTGTATTGAAACGCTATTTGTTCTTCGTAGTCTTCGTACATATCATCTGGCACGGTGTACCATCCTTTCTTCGTGTCGCTCGCAAAGAACCGGAACAGCCTTTTCGTCCTGGGGGTGGGCTATGATGCAACAAGGGCAGAATATGTTGACTGCGCAATTTCGCCCCTCCCTCTATATTCCTGGGGTGTGCCTGGTGCAGAAAAACGCCTGCGCATTTTGTATCGGGATCGACGTACACCCTGGGCAATAGCCGCGTATGTGGCAAAGAGCACATTCCTTTACGCCGTAATGTTCTGTTTCCTGCCAGGAATGTCCTAAGAGTTGACAGGCTTCGGGTACACCGGAAAGAAGGTCAACGTGTATCTCTGTCCGGGTTTGCTGTGGTGTTTTGGGAGTAGTGCTCATGGCTGCCTCTCTTTTCTCCATGAGAGCTGCGGCGTTGCGAAGTACAAAACTCCCCTCTGCAACATCCCCTAAGAGCCTGGCTGCCTCATTTCTGCCACGCTGACAGATACACAATGGGTTTGTGCAAAAGGGCGTAGGTAGATCGTGGATGTAGTAAATGGGTAGAGTGGTATGGGGTGTCGCGGTGTCCGTCTCTTGTCGCACAAAAGCCGGATGATCGTCAAGTGGTAGGTTAAAGGGACTGACTTGCATGTGTTGCCTCGCTTGAATTGACAGGCAAGGCCATACGTTTTATACTGTAACTAGACCTCGAGCCTGTCCCGGCAGCAAACGGCCTAACATACCGCCTGCTGCCCTGTTCCACCAGTAAAGGGATCGGTACTTTCTGTCTGCACTGTCGGGAGCCTGGGAGAGTTACACGCAGTACACACAGCCAAAACAGAGGTCGAGGGAGCGCTTAACTTAGGAATGGTTAAGCGTTCTTTACCTGTCCAACGGTATCACCCCCTTTCCGGGCGTAAATGACACGTAAAAAAGAGTGTAAACCTCAAAGCGGGTCTACCGGAAGAATTTTTAATTAGCGCCTTTGCTGGTCGTCTTTCTCATCGGGTATAGCAGGTCTGGATAGTAAATATTCCCTGGGTATTCTCCACTGCCGCCCTACTTGCCACGCTCCTGGGATTTTCCCCGCTCGGCAAAGATTGCGTATCGTTTCAGGTGTCACGTCTAAATAGTTACTAATACTCGGCCACTTCTTCAGGGCGGTAGTAGTGTGACTGCTGCTACAACCAAGTTCTCTAGTACATGCAGATGCTCGTAGCGCAGGATGATGCGGTATTCGTTTCTGAGTATCTCGTTTACCGGCGCATACAGGCAGTGATTCAACATCACCATGAGCATGCGCAAGGATTAGACGCTTTAGTATGAGTATAAAAGAATAACCTACGATGGCAAAATCGATGCGCGGAGGCGTTGCTCCAAAGCAGTGAGGTAAGCATCGGGATCACGGCGGAAGCGGAGTTGACTTGGACAGCTTTATGTCGATAGTCGAGAGGCTTTCGGAACGTTTCGTCGTTTGTCGTGTGAAGTCTGCGCACTGATTCACCCTCCTCCGGAAAAGAGGTCGCTAGACTCTCTTTTCCGATGGGGGAGTACCGCTATTTCAAAGCATTCAGCATCTCCATCACTATTTGATTGTTCAGGTGCGGAAGAGGGCTTTGTAATCACTGCTTGCAGCATCTGCAAATCTCTCTTTCTGTTTCTGCAAGAAGTGTAGCAGGAGAGTGCGTTATCATGATGGCTCCTATGAGCCAAAAAGATGGCACATCCATGTGCCATTCAATTTTTGAGTTTCCAGTCACCATGAAGCTGCATAGTGGTATTTTGTTCTAGGGGCGTGTTTCCATGTACACCGGGTTCAGTTTATGCTATTCAGAGCCAATTTATAGGTGCAGGACTGCAGGAAAATGCTGCGATCAATAAACTTCCTACTTATTTTTCCTCAAGCTCGCCCTCGTTACTGTCTTTTCTTTTTCTGTAGGCGTGGTATTGTTCCTTCGCCGAAAGACTATCAGCGCGTACAGCGAAGCGGTGCGAGTTCTTTCTATCCCACGACCATGGGTAGCTGCCAAGTGCGAACGCACTGACTGACACCCCTTTTGAAAGGGACAAAGGCGTCCCCGGCACGGTGCCGGAAACGCCTTTGTCTGGCTCCTTCACTTTGTGGACTATTCGTCCTCGTCACCTTCTCCATTGCCGCCCTTTTCTGTAGGCATAGCATTGACCTCCTTTAATTCGGGCCGGCGGGACGGCCTCTTACGCGCTATGGGATCTCATCTCACTCCGTAGGACCGCAATCGTGTCGTTCGCACCTCCTTCTCATATAGAATAATGGTTGATCTTACACTTCCTCAAACGCCTGGATGTAGCTGGCCAGCTCGGGATCATACGCCAGCCAGCGCGGCGACTGAGGCGGTTCGACAATGCCCAGTTCTCGCATATCCGGGAGTTGATCGAGACCAACGACACCCACCATCAATCGCTGAAGCACGCTCTGGTCGCGGAGCATAGCCTCTTCCACCTGCAGTCTGCCATGGTGGTAGAGCCAATCCTTCAAATATGCTGCACCCGGTACAGTGAGATCGGGGACGCCCCGAAACGTGCGCAGGCAGCGCTGCCGAGCTAGATCAGGTGCCTTCGCGCGTGCACGCTCCACATCTTTATCTATCAGGAGCACGCCCCGATACAGCACCAGGAACGCTTCGAGAAACCGGTAGAGGTGTGAGAAGGTCATGGGCGTTGTCAGAATACCCGCCGCCAGTCCGGTGCAGAGCAGCCCAAAAAGGCCGCCAGCGGAGAATTCCTCGACAGTTTTTCCCTGCCCGCGTGCCCACTCGCGGTCCTTGTACTCGGCCAGTCCCTCTTCGGTCGCCATGAACCCCCGCGTGCCCGTCGCCAGCAGATCCAGGTGGGACTTCGCTCCCGCAACGGCACGGAACATGTGGGCCTCAACTTCCTCTTTGAGCAACTGGCGCACGCCCGAAAGCGAAAGAGCCTTATCGGGCAAGATGAGGCGCTGGGTGAGTTGCTCGATCCGCTCGACGTTGGCTGTTGCATCGATGATGGTTTCCCATCCGTCGAAACCGTATTCTCGCATCGTCGCATCCAGAAAACGCTTGAGCGTCTGGGACGAGAATCTACGGGGTGGCGAAGAATGGACACCTGGTGGTTTGGGAGTGACCTCGGAGCGCGCGACCTGGCGCGGGATACTGATCGGTGCCCCGACAGCCTGCAGCATCGCGTGGACTTGTTCGCTCACTTCGACGGTATCTGCCCTCTGGCGGCCCTGCGCGATGAGCCGTCCGACAAAGATAAATGCCTGCTGAAGCTCCTCTGCCTCGGGCCGTCCATGAATCGCCTCATTATAACGAGTGAAAGATTCCACCTGACCTCGCTGCGTCGCCAGGATCATCTGGAGATAAGCCAGGTGCTCGTTGAGCACGTCGAGATACAGTTTGCGCACGACAGCATTGGGTTCATCCTGGTTGATCTCTCGCGCCAGGCGTTCCAGGTCGCCGATTTTCTGCTCGACCTCTCCCGCCGGGATGCACGGGTAGCGCAACCTCGGCTCGCGGCCTTCCTGCAAGGCCAGGGCAACCTCGCGGTCCCGTGACTGTGCAACCAGGCTGTCCATACGCATCTGCCGCTCGGCCTCGGGCATGCCACCGCCCCCGTCCCGCAGCGCCATCCACGCACGTTCCTCTTCGTCGGTGAAGGCTGCCTGGGAGAGCCATTGGAAGGGGTCATAGCGCACGATCTTGCGGTAAGACCGCATCCATCTCCAGTCGAGCTGGCCTTTCGGCGAAGCAGGTCGCCACTCGCGGATCTCGGCCAGCATCTCGCGAGCGAGGGCACGGTGGGAGCGGCGGTCATCCCCCAGGTGGTCCTTTGACTCCTCGATCAAGGCCTCTGCCTCCTCCCGCTTCCCCAACCGCAGGTAGAGCTGCGCCCGCTCGATGAAATAGACTGCCACCTCCTCCTGCAGCGTGCTATTCCCGGAAGCGGCCGCACGCTGGATATCCTGCACTGCGAGCTCATCGCATTCGAGGGCCTCCTGGAAACGCCCCAAGGCAAGCAGGCACTGGGCTCGTTCGCTGTAGCTCGTGGCCAGAGAGCCAGGCTCAACGAACCCCTCCCTCTTGAGATCAAGGCTCTGCCGGATGGCCTCCAGTGCCTGGTCGTAACGCCCCTGCCTGCGCAGATAGTATCCCAGGTCATTGAGATGCCGGGCGCAGCGATATTTGTACGTGCTCCGTTTCCCGGCTGGGGCGCGTTCTTCGCAGTGCTGCCAGAGCGCCACGCACCGCTGATAAAGGGCGATGACCTGTTCGCGCAGCTCTCCTGCCTGCGCCGCCCGCCCTTGCTCGTCGGCGTAGTCGCTCCAGTAGCCCAGCAGCATTGCCTTTTTCCCCATCAGGGAGGCAAAGCGGTTGGGATGGGTTTCTTCAAGTCCCGGCAGGCGTTCAAACATCTGGTTGAAGAGCGCCTCCGCCTCGTCGAAGCGCAAAGCATCCATATGCCAGGACATGAGCTGATCTATGACGTAGAGCTGCGTGGGAACCTGCAGCGCAACCCGCTCCTCCAGCAGTGCTCCGTAAATCCACTGGAAGGCCTGCCCTCGCTCCCCCTCAGAAATCTTCTTCCCAAGTTCGGGAGCAAGGAAATAGCGCAGGAGAAGTCCACCACACTCCTGCTCTACTGCCAAGCGCCAGGGTTCGTTGTCCGTGATATCGTAGGTCATGCGTGCGATGCGAGTTGCGTGGCCGAAGCGTGCCAGCAGCCAGCTGTAACGCAACAGGTATTCGGCGGCCTCGAGCAGATGCAGGCGTCTGAGGAACAGCACGATCAACTCGGCCACTACTGCGCTTTTCTCCTGGTCGCCTGGTATGCCCCTGGAGAGCCACTGCCTGTAGACCCTGATCACCTCCTGCTCCACCTCCTCGGTGCGGTCCTGACTGGCCAGGCGCGCAAGCACTGCCTCTACAACGACCGGCAGGAGATGAGCGCGCTGGGCGAACACCTTGCTATCCAGGTCAAACAGCGAGGCATGTTGCAGTTCCTCGGCAGTGTCATCGGCATCGTACCCCATCTCGCGCAGGACATTGAGGGGGAGTGCAAGCGGAGAGCATGCCAGAAGATTCAGCAGACGCGTCGCCGCTGGCGAGAGATGTGTGCTGATGACTTCTTGCAGCATCTGCTGTGTCTCGCGGTCTGCTTCGCTGCCAAACATGCGGGGTCGACGCAGCAGACGTTTAATAAGCTGGGTGTGCGCATTTTCCTGCATGTCTTCCTGCTCCGGTGGGACGTCGTGCTCAGAATCGAGCGGCATATCCTGCAGCGTCGAGGCCCTCAGTTCAATCAACCAGGGATTGCCTCCACAACGTACGCTGACTTGCTGGAGCAATGGCTCTGCGACATCATCAAAGCCCATTCTCCGCCAGATCGCCGCCCCGGCCTCTGGTGAGAGTGGTGGCAGCTTGTTCAGCACAAAATAGGTGTGGTTACGGCCTTTCCACCCCGGCCACTCTTTGGTGGCAAAGAAGAGCGTGCCGGAATGCTGGTACCGTACGGAATCCAGAAAAAACTGCTGCCAACATGTGGCGAGCTGTCCCGATTCCTCTATAAGGACCTCCCCGTTATCGACGAAGAGAATGGTCTGCGTCTGCGTCTGTGCGAGCAGCTTCAGAAGAAGCTGCGTTCGTTGGAAGAGAGAAGGCCGTTCGTCTTCTCCAGATTCCCTTTCAACCCCAAGAGAAGCAAATGTATCAGCCAGGAAGCGGTCCAAGTGCTCCTCTGCAGTCATGTTGGTGGGCGAGGCGCAAGGGAAAAAGAAGAGGTGGTAGCCGCCTTGCTCTTCTAAAGAACGCCGGAGGAGATGCAATGCGCTGGATTTTCCAGCGCCCAGGGCTGCCTGAATGACAACGAGCTTTCTGGGAGGATCGGCAGACACATGCTTTTGCATTTCACGTACCCAGTTGTCTCTTCCAATCAAGTGTCGACGCTCTTCTTCTAGAGAAGACATGTGGGAAACCGGGCGCAATCCTCCAGAACGTGCCCCTGGCCGCTCCGGTTCAGAAAAGCGCGGAAGTTGGTCAAAGGTCGCAAAGTCATCGAGGAGCGTCGTCCAGCGTCCCTCCACTGGGAAAAGATCACCCTCCGCCGGTTCTTCAATGGTCTGCCAGGCGAGGAGAAGGAAGTGATTGCGTTCTGCAGCACTGAAATGGACACCAGCAAGAACCAAACACTTGTAGAGCGGGAGCAATTCTTGAAACCGAGGACGACGCTTTCTCTCACCAACAAGGTGCGTGTAAGTGAAACGATCCCAGGCTTTACCGCAAGTCAGCTCATTGAGATGAGTGGGGAAAAGGTCTATTACCTCTTTGATTTGGATGCGGCAGCGACGGCGAATGCGCTCGATAAATGCTCCAAAATCTTCTTCTGGAGGGGAGAAGGAACCTGTAGTACTATCTTGCTGAATTCGGTGTACCGCCATATATACGATGCGCCTTCCCTACAGGTGTCGGCTTCCCCTTTCATCTTGTCCATTTGAACAGGCTTGTACTCGTGTGCATGTCAAGTGCGTACGCATACCCTTTGCTTCAAGTATACACGCTTTCTGGGTGAGATGCCAGAGGTAGCATAAGGCTGGGTGTGGTTCTTTTTTTGCACAGATCTCTGCTGACCCAGCATGGGTGGAAGGAGGCCGTCTGAGAAAAGGCTGGCGCCAGGAATAGCCAGAGACGGGACGATGAGTTGGGGCCTGCGAGGTTGCCGCCGTTGTTGCATGGTCTCCAACTCATCTATGCTGGTGGAGGACTCACCTTTTATGTACACCTTCCTGCATGTTTCTAACTACTCGCGTCACCATCTTTCTTGGAGCAAATCGTACCGTCTCGACAAGTATTTTATTGCGCAGACCAGGAATGACCACTGTTTTGTTTGTCATTAATCCGCGATACCCAATACGTGCTACAGTTTGCGCATCCATGATCTTGCCGTTGAACAGCTTTGAGGCTTCCATAGTAGCCTTTTTTTGAAAACCAGACGCTGTTGGTCCTGGACAAAGAGCAGTGACGCTCACACCTGTACCATGTAATTCATCGGCAAGAGCTTCGGAAACAGTTCCGACATCAATGACCATTGCGCACGCTCCCAGCAGTCGGCTCCGGAATAGCCGTGTGAAGACGGACGGTGAAGATGGCGCTGAGCTCGAAGAGGGGCGTGATATATCCGACGAGGTCAGGATCGTCGCCGCGAGTGCCAGCGGAGTGGGCAGACAGAGCCTGTGAATCGCTTTAAAACAGATGCCATCATCTGTCTTCTTTTCAGCATCTTACGTCAGTGTATGCTGCGATGCAAAAGACATCAAGTAGAAGCCCACAGTCGTCATTGAACGGGAAATCGCCAGATGATATCGTCATGTTTCCCTGACTTCAATCGTTGGTTGATGACTCCTCTGCTCGACCAGAAGCTGCAGTACATACTCAAACAGGAGCACTATCTCTATCGGTATGCTATCCGGACGAAAAACGCACGGAACTTCGCCTATGTGAACTGTTTCCCAGTCCTCACCTCGCGCAAGCCCTCGGTCAGTCGTGCCACTTCTCCTCGCAGTTGCTGGTTCTCGTATTCCGCTCGACTCGCCTCCCGGCCAGCCTTCTGCAGCCGGGTTAACAGCGTGTTGAGCGAGACACCGACCTGCCAGAGCACGTTGCCCTGGCCCAGGTTGGCCCGCGCCATCAGATCGCCATTCGCGGCACGCACCTGGGTCTGCAACAACTGCTGGATGCCCATCTCAAGCTGGTGTGTGCGCTCAGCATCACGTCGCTTCAGTTCGGCGACCTCTTCGGCACGGTCCGCCCGCGCGATGGCCCGCAGCGCGCTCCGAACCCAGAGGTAGGTTACCACCGCGACAATAATTTGCAGACCGATGGGTTGGACGATGACATCATAGGCCATACCCGAAGCCCGCAGCTGGTTCAAGGCGGACGTATGCGGCTGGAGGCCGATGTCACCGAGAATGAAGAGGATATTCCCCAGCGCGATGGGAAAGACGCTTACCGCAGGCAGCAGGGAAACGGCGATGAGTTCCGAGATGATCAGCAGATCGAATACCGGCAGGTTTGCCACATCAAGCCCCATGGGAGAGGTCAGGAGCATCAGCCCACATCCCAGGTCGATCACGACGATCAGCAGGATGCTGCTGACGATGGCCTTGCCTCCCCTGTTGAATAGCATGGCCATCCCACAAATCACCAGGCCCAGGACGACCGTTCCAAGAGCCAGAGAGCTATGATCGCTAATGGCGCCTGGCAGACTCACCAATTGGAAGCCAGCCACGACCAGTAAGATCGTGCTGACCAGCTGCCTACGCCGCGCGCCCTCGCGCAGTGCCAGGGGAACGCTTCCTGGTAGCTCTGGACGTACATGGAGACGATCCCACCACGGTAAGACGGCCATACGATTCCTCACTCTCTTGCTCGGAGTCTCCCGCCACGCTCTCAAGAGGTCTACAGCACTACCATCTGCTGTTTGCACCTCAGGCTTTCGGCGAGGCTCTCTTTCATGAACACGCTCTCAATCAAGAAGAAGTCCTCTCCCGGTGCAATGGCATCGCATCGGATGAGCGTGGGCGTATCTGAGGATCAGTTGTGCGATGCATCGACTACAACGAACACTCCGTAGACCACTGCTCTACTAGCGTATACGTTCCAGGTAACAGGTGTTCGTAGGAGGAGTACCAAAGTCATAGCTACTGCACTTCGAACACCCTAGATCCGCCCCATCAGGATGGTTGCGACGAGGTCGTCCGGCCCTGACATAATTGGTTTGCTGTGGAACAAGAGACGCGCATAATCCAGTTCCAGGACATCTGACTTGCGACCAAGCTTGGGAGAGTAGTAGATACGCACGCCGTCCTGGACAAACGATTCATAGCGGCTCAGATCACGTGGCTCACGGGTATCGACCGATACCTCAAAGAAGGTGCCACTTCAGCAGCGGAGGGGTTCCAGTGTCACTGTAAGGACCGCACTCCCCATGCGCTGGAGATGGCTTTGCAGTTTCTCGGAGAGTATCGCACGCATAGGAGGTTGCCTCCCCTCTCTTTCAAAACAGAGTGATCGCTGCACGCGCAGTGTCTCTCCATTCTTCCCTCTAGTATAGTGTGCACGGCTCCGCATGTCTGTAGCGTAGGCTACAGAACTCAACATTCACTCACCGGTGAGCGGGAGTAGTTCTCCATTCAGATGGACCTCAAGTGAGACGGGGACGGGCTGGCGCAGGGATTGAGCGGCATGGCAGGCCCGTTCGGCGTGTTCGATGAGGAGGCGCACTTGTTCGGGAGGGGCAGAGCTGCGCACGGTGAGGGTGTAGGTGACCTGCTCGAAGGCGCCGTTGGAACCGCCCGTGATGAACTTGTCGGCCGCGTTGAATTCGGCTCTGACATCGGCCTGCACCTCTTCGAGTGGGACATCGTAGAGGGGCGCGAAGCGCGCCATCTGAGTGATGAGGCAGAACGCGGCCCCGGCGACGAAATACTGCAAGGGGATAGGCCCCAGGTCGGTTCCGCCGCGCACGGCGGGTTCGTCGGATTCGAGATGGAATTTGCCAACGCGGCCCTCGATGTGCATGTCCTCGAGCAGCTTCGCCACGGCGCGGATGGTGGTTTTGCCGAGGGCGGGGTTACCGGCAAAGCGGGCGCGGGTCTGTTCGTAGACCTGGCGGCCCTTTTCCATGTCTACGCGGTTTATGGGTTCGTCGGTCATACCTGTGCTCCTTTTGATCTTGCAAGAAGTGCCAGTGAACGTGGATACAGTGTACCCGAAGAGAGGCCAAAGGAAAAGCTTCTGCTAGCTCTCTCTCCTCATGGCACCTGTGTACAGACCTTTCAGGCGTTCGCCGAGTGAGGGTTCTGGTTCCTGTTAGAAATCCTCCTTGTGTGGTGGTGAGGTGAATGGGGACCCAACGGTGGATCCGCAAGGTTGAGTACACCACCAAGATGAACTATTTCACAGTGCTAAACGCCGTTCTGTAGGCTGGACTACCAACCTGATGGAGAGGGGTGAGTACACAGCCAGGGGTCTAGAAGGAAACGCTCAGAAAGAAGAAGCATTCCAGGAACAGCTCAACGAGGAACGCGATCCAGGACTGACCAGGAAAAGAAGCACGCATCGCGTCCCCGGCGATGCGTCGTAAGTGTGATGTGCGAAGGAGGATGCTTACCTCTCTTTTCGTGCTTCATCACGACAAGGAGGGGAGGGATTTTTTACCTGTTCTATCATAATTACACGATTCATCTGGTAGATATTCACCACTATCGTGGTCGCCTCATCCCGCGGGGTGATCGAATCCTGCCAGGGAGAAAGCGAACAACGTTCGACCTGGCGCATGCATACAGGCGACAAACTCATAACCACAAGCTGGTCTCACGCTGAGGCGGGGACGGGGGAATAACACGTGGCGCACAATAGTTCTCCTCTATAGCATCGTGGTTTAGCGGTGTGTTTTTGATTATTTTGCACCCGAGGAGATCGCATCCATGGTTGATCGCCCGTCGAACGCGCCAGGCTCGTCAGCACTAGAACCGCTTTCGCTTACCGCCTTTGCCGCCAGCCTCTACCACGCCCAGCGTGCCGACAACTCTTTTAAATTTCTCAAAAACTTCTCCGAGGAGGACCTCGCGAACTTTCTCCAGGGAGTGTTACGGCAGGTGGGCGATGCCATCGATGATGGCAGCACCGAGGCGCTGGCCCGCTATGTGGAGCAAGGGCAGGTCGCTGCCTATGTCCCCACACAGACCGCTACGCCGTTCCGCCCGGATTTCCCCGATGCCCCGTTCGCCCCGCTGCGCAGGCCGCTCCGGGAGGCCACTGTGGCCCTCTTCAGCTCCGGAGCAATCTACCTGGACGACCAGGACCCGTACTATCCCGCCGAACTCAGCTATGAGCAGGCGGTGCGCGACGTGCGCAAGGCTACCGAGCGCTTCCCGTCTCTGCGCATCATTCCGGCGGAGACAGCGGAAAGGCGCCTGCGCGCCGGGCATGTGGCCTACGATATCCGCGCAGCGCAGAAGGACATCAATGTGATCTTCCCGCTGACGCGCTTACGCGAACTTGCGCAGGAGGGAGTGATCGGCGCACTGGCAGAGCGCAACTACTCCTATCATGGGCTGACCAACATCCCCCGCCTGGTGCAGGAGAGCGCGCCGCAGTGGGCGCAAATACTCAAAGCTGACGGCGTAGACGCGGTCTTCTTGACCGCTGGCTGACCCATTTGCCATGTGACCGTGGGTCACGTCGCGCGCGCCATCGAGTCGGTCGGCATCCCAACGGTGTGCGTCTACATTGAAGCCTTCCGCCCCGATGCGGAGTTGCTCAAGCCAGCGCGCACACTCATCACACCACATCTCATGGGCCGCCCGCTCGGATTGCCGCACCATCATGAGCAGCAGCGTGCTGTTATCCAGGCCGCTCTGCGTCTGCTAGAAACAGCAGATCATGCCCCAACCGTGGAGACCTTCGCCTCTTGAACGTATGAAAAGGATTTTGTCCTGTTCGCCGTCGTCTGTAGTCTACACTACAGAACTTCAATGCATCAAGGAGTAGAGTTGAAGTAGCATTGATCTTCCTGGTTTTGGAAAAGTGAAAAAAGCGTATGCATTTCTCACACATCGGCTATGGTGTCGCCTTTCTCGCCGGATTAGCCTCCTTTCTCTCGCCATGCGTATTGCCACTTGTTCCTATTTACCTGGCGCAATTAGTGGGACATAGCGTTTATCAATCGGCAGATGAAGGACAACAGCAAGGGCAGAAGGCCCACCTTGACATATTTCTCCATGCGCTCATGTTCGTGTGCGGTTTTACGCTTGCCTTCGTTGCGCTAGGTGCGACAGCCAGTACGCTGGGAAGTTTTCTGCAGTCCTACCATGTTCTCCTGCGCCAGGTTGGGGGGAGTATCCTCGTAATCTTCGGGCTGCATCTGACGGGCATACTCAAATTGCCGATTTTTTATTGGCAGAAGCGCTTTGAATTTCGCCCCAATCGTCCCAGTTACCCGGCATCACTATTGATTGGGACCATCTTTGCTATTGGGTGGACACCCTGCGTTGGTCTCATTCTCGGTCCTATTCTGGGTTTGGCGGCGAGTGCCGCCACACTTGGACAGGGAGTCGTATTGCTGCTGTTCTATTCGCTCGGGCTGGGTGTACCATTCCTGCTTT
>Ga0209648_10001153_pt1 | contig 21089 bp, 20 predicted proteins | sample GraSoi2013_115cm_FD_185830 | JGI IMG/M metagenome (GOLD analysis project Ga0209648, IMG submission 185830) | Grasslands soil microbial communities from the Angelo Coastal Reserve, California, USA - Sample 9_17_2013_115cm (SPAdes) (version 2) | ecosystem: Environmental > Terrestrial > Soil >... | reverse complement strand
GCGGCCTTCGAGGCGGCGATTACATCCTTCGGAGGCCTGGACGTGCTCGTGAACAATGCCGGCTACGGTTATGTGTGCCCCGTTGAAGATACGTCACTCGCCGACTTTCGAGCGCAGATTGAGACCAACCTATTTGGCGTCATCATCATGACCAAGGCTGTGCTGCCCTACTTTCGTGAGCGCAGGGCCGGACACATCATCCAGGTAACCTCGATCGCAGGACGCATCGGACCAGCAGGGCGCGCACCGTACGCAGCCGCGAAGTTCGGGGTTGAGGGTTTCTCGGAGTCGCTGTTCAAAGAGATCGGACCGCTCGGCATCAAAGTCACGATCATTGAACCTGGCGGCTTTCGCACAGATTTTGCCGGGTCCTCCACCCAACTAAGCGAAGGCCGCCCAGAGTATGATTCCACCGTCGGTGCGGCTGTTCGCTTCCAGAGAAGCTATAACGGGAGACAGCCGGGCGATCCGGCGAAGGCAGCAGCGGCGCTTCTACACGTCGCCTCGCTCTCCGAGCCGCCGCTACGGCTGTTGCTCGGAAGCGACTCTTACGCGGCAGCCGAGAAGAGCGCTCTTGATAAGATCGAGTCAGATAGGAACTGGAAGGATCTCAGCCTCTCGACTGACTACGCGTCCGACGAGACACATGTGTAAGAATCCGATGAATTCCTGAAGGGACGATGGTGTTACAGGCGTCGCGCTATTGCCAATTAGAACTTGGGGATTACATAACGGTTAGCCCGTCAGTCGGGAGTTATTCGGCGATCTGATGCCAGGTACGCTCTTGACGCAAAGGCGGCGATATTTCGAAGGGCGTGGCGACTCTTGCCGGCTTTGGCCGCCATCCTGATTCCGGCAAGCGTGCTCTCAAAGAAGTCCGCCATGCTGTCCAGATCCGCATCTGAGCGAAATGATGGGCTGTGATGGGTTGTGAAGGGGAGCTAAACTCTTGAGTTTTCAGCTAACTCGTTTGTTTGACGTGCCAGACCTCAGTTTATGAGTCCGCTGCTCTATGCGTGCGTAATAACAGGATTAGGAATTAGCAATTCGCGACAAGGGAAGAAGCGAGAAGTCCTGTTGCACAAAATTCTGTGCGTTGCACATTCTGTTGCACAAATCACTGCCAAAGTCGCCCAAAACAGCCCATTTCGATGTAGTACCATGTACCGTAAGTTGTTGATTTGTATCAGACCGGGGTACTACCTAGCGAATTTCAAGACCGCCGGTTTCAACCGCTCACCCACTCCTCCGTTTTTAATTCTAACGTATTCTGTGAGTTAGCGGCCAGTTTGCTACACTCCCGACCCCTGCTGCTGACTTCTGGTGCAAGGTGTAGCAGATTTGTAGCAGTGCTTGCCAGTTTTCCCACGGCAACCACCTTCGAAGCGAGATTCGAGTGCGTGTAACGCATCGTAACGGTCACCGTCGAGTGTCCCAACAGTTCTTTCACCGTCATGATGTCTGCTCCTCGCTCCAGGAGACGTGAGGCAAAAGTGTGGCGTAGCGTATGCCACGTCACTCCTTCGATCTTCGCCTCCTCGCAAGCGTTTTCGAGCCCGGCGTCGAGATCGACGAACGGTTCTCCTGTTTTCTGGTTGTAGAAGACGAACTCGTTCTTCCGTCCCAGAGCCCAGAAATCCAGAATCCGGCGCACTTCCGAGTTGATCGGAACAACGCGGGTCTTCTGGGTCTTCGGCGAGAACACGTTAATCAAACCTCTGTCTAGGTCCACGTTCTGCCAGCGGAGGGAGAAAATCTCCCCGATGCGGCTTCCCGTATTCAGGGCGTAAATAACAACATCCTGAATGGCGGGCGTCGCATTCCGTAGCAGCCTGGTTTCCTCGTCTGGCTTCAAAACCCGGAAGCCCGTGTTGACCTCCTGAAAGAACTTCACCTTTCGAAGAGGGTTCGAGCCCAGGTAAAGATCCCAGTCGATGGCGAGATTGAACATGTGCTTGAGCAGGGCGAGTTCGCGATTTACGGTCGCGCCGGACACCTGCCTGCGCCTACGAAGTTTGTATCCTTCGATCTCGGGCGGCGTGATCTCTGCTAATTGCCGCTCGGCATGGAAGAACTCCTTCAGGGGCTTGAGCAATTGTTGGTCTCTTAACCAGGAACGCTTGTTCGTTTTCGCATATTCCATGTAGCGTTCGGCAAAACTCTCCAAGCTTATCCGTACAGGTTCGCGGTACACACCCCGCAGGACTTCGGATTTTCGAAGCGCATGAAGTCTTTCCGCGTCGCGCCGGATGGAGCTGTGCGAAGACTCTTGGATTCTCCTTCTGTTTTGATCGTGATATGTAATCCACCAAACATGCTTTCGTCGATAGATTCCCATGCGGCTCTCTTTCTACCCTTTGCCAGCCGCGTGCTCATTCTATCAGGCATACGCGGCGCGCGAATCTAGAACTCGCCGGCCTGACGGGCCTGGATGCGATTTCGCGCGACAAACCTTTCAAGGTCTGCCATGTCGAAACGCACAGCGCGACCTACCTTTACAAAGGAAATTCTTCTCTGCCAGACCCAGCCGTAGAGAGTCGACGGAGAGACAGCCAGGAAACGGGCCGCGTCGTTGACGTTCACAAGCTCCGTCGGACGGGCAGTCGCGGAAGATTCGATTGCAGTGTTTTTGTTCATGATCGTTCCTACCCAATTCTTATTTGCGGATCCCGTTCGTGACGCGCATCCGCATTATGAGCCTCGCTCCGTTGCTGCGAACCGTCGAGTTCGGCTTGCGCCTTCGTCACCGTCCGGCGCGCATAGTACGCGGGATCATGTTTGTCGTTCGCCCGGTAGTCCGCGATTCGGCGGATTACTTCCTCCGGGTCGTCACCGCGCGCGAGGGCTCGCTTTGCGTAAGCCCAATCCGCTTCGGATTGGCTCCTGTGGCCGCGAGGCATCGTCCGCCGGGAACCGTGTCCGTCCTCCATATGACGCCCGGCGTCGGGAGAGTCTTCCCGTACCGTGAAATCTCGAAGCTGATGAATGCGGTTGGATTCGTGATGTACGTGAACGAGAAACTCAGGCTCGTTCGGATATTTGCGGTTGATGAATCCAGGCAGGCGAAGGACGCGCGTTGCGTCCGTTGCAGCGGAGTCGCCTCCGAACTGGTTTGCCAGGGAATGAAGCAAGGACTCCGCCTGTTCGACGTCTATTCCCTCGATCTTCCAGACGATTTGGTGTTTGCCGGGCGAAGTGTCGAGAACGAAATTGGGAGGAGGTGTGTCCAGAGAGTCCCGTATATTCGCCAACGCCGCTTTTGCGTCCTCATCGAGGTCCAGGTATACGTGGCGAATTTCTCTAATGTTCTCTTTTGTTCGGCTGCTGGCACCGCCTTTCAGAGGATTCATTCCGATGAAAATATCGGAACCGGCGCGGTTCTGCTCCCTGAGCCAGCGCTGAAAATCCGGATCGACGATTGTTTCGGCCGAGGCGATGCGCTGCAGGGTCTGGCCGCGCGCGCGGTTGCGCAACAGAACAGGGACGTTATCCACGGGCTCGTGCAAGGCAAGAACGTACTCGGGCGCGGACAACCACTTCGCTTCGAAGCTCCGTTCGGCGCTCACGTTTGGTCGGCCTTTGCATACATCACGCGGTAGTCGAAAAGGTCCGCGTCGGGATCGTAATGATTGATCTCCAGAACTTCAGAAATGAACCGGCGACCCGGCCGGCGTTCGATATGCACGACGACCTCGAGCGAATCGCCAATGTTCGTCTTGATCGCCCGGTAGGGCAGCTCGACGCCGCTCTGCAAAACGCAGCTGGTAAACCGGGCCAGTCCTTGTTTCGCGGAGTTCGCATGAATTGTGGAAAGCGTCCCGGCGTGACCGGTGTTGAGGAGTTGCAGGAGATCGAAGGCTTCTCCGCCTCGAATCTCCCCGAGGATGATGCGGTCCGGGCGGTGCCGGAGAGAGGCTTTGAGGAGATCCCGGATGGGGATCGCGGGGAACCCGTTCTGTTCCCGCCGGGCTTCAAAGCGAACCACGTTGGGCTGCTGCAGTCGCAGTTCTGCGGTGTCTTCGATCAGCAGGATGCGTTCATCGTCGGGAATGAACTTCGCGAGCATTCCGGCGAGCGTCGTTTTTCCTGTCCCGGTTCCGCCGGAGATCAGCACATTGTTTCGCTTCAGGACGTAGTCTTCGAGACGATTAGCCAGCGGGCGGTCCAACGTGCCGGCTCGAATCAAATCCTCCAGGTCAAAGTGCCGCGAATTGAACTTCCGAATGGTTAGCGTGACCCCACTCAAGCTGCACGGCGGGATGACCGCGGCCACCCTGCTCCCATCCGGCAGACGCGAGTCAAGAATGGGCTTCGATTCCGAAACATCGTCTCCGAGGCGGCGCGCGATGTTCTTGACGGCCACCAACAGAAACTTCTCGGCGAGCGTGACGCCTTGCACCTGTTCGAGGTAGCCCGCCTTTTCGATGAAAATGCGGTCCGGGCCATTCACCATCACTTCGCTGATTGAGTCATCGAGGATGAGGTGTTCGATGGGCTTCAGGAACGGAAGAATGATTTCGAATCCATTCATCACAAAACTCCTTCCTCGAGCTGCTCGAAGTACGATTTGTTCGGATCGTTGTAGTAGGGCTTCAGGTAGCAAAACATCGGCGGCATGGGATTGAGGCCGTCGTAGGCAATGGTGACCGATTGCGCGTTGCGCAACTCGGTGAAGGTCTTCATGTCGAAGCGGAAATCACTCTGGGTGTTGTAGCTCTTGGAAGCTGTGATGTTGGCGCGGTGTGAGAGCGCATTGCCGGTCAATAAGCTGACGCGGGCGTCATGCCCGCTTTCGGACAGGTTGTAGCTGACCTTGAGCCTGTCTTCGCGGCCGCAAAGTTCACTCGCCGTCTTGGCGGAGAAGTCATCGGACAGCGATAGAAAGATCTTGGTGCGGAAGGTCTGCACGAGCGTTCGCCAGCTTTCGCCGGGTAAGGCGGAGCGCAGCGAGCTGATGCTTTGCGTGGCTACGATCGGGATGCATTTCGGCTGGCGCGAGAGGCTGAAGAATTTCTCATCTCCTGTGGGATCACTTTCGCCGACGGTCGCGAAATGCTGGTATTCATCGCAGAGAAAGAGAACCTGGCGGAAATGGCGGTCGGGATGGGCCTCAATTTCGGGAACACGGTTCAACACCGCGCATTCGAAGTCGAGCTTCATCATGACCCCTAGGGCTTTGGCGAGTCCGGGGTTCATTCCAATGGGGAAGCTCAGAGCACAAATTTTGCCTTGCTCAATTAACCAGGAGAATGAGGGCAAGGGTTTTCCGTACTGATTCCCTGTGTTCTTCTGCGGGTCGTAACACTCGGGTTTGGGGCAGAAGACTTTCTTTACTTTCGGATTGTCGTCAAACAGAGAAAGGAACACGGAAATGCCCTCGACAATGGACGTGCGCAGCTTGGGCTCTATTCTTCGCCAATCCTCATCGAACCATCGCTTGACGGCTTGCAGTTGGTCGAGCTTTTCCGGGTCGGCTTGGGACGGGTCGAGGAGCGAGCGGGATTCATACGGGATGCCCCGCTTGCGAAGCGTCTGGCGAAGCTCCGGCGTTGCTGGCGCGAGATAGCGGTCTTCTTTCGGATCGTGCGTGAAGCCGAGGCCGACCACATCTTCCGTACGGTCGCCGTACACCTTGGGCGTCAGTGCGACCGAGTGGCGGCCCAGGATAATCTCTTCCGCCTCGTAGATGCGCTGCTCAAGGAACGGCGGAGAGATCGCGCAATGATAGACATCGAACAGCGTGACGTAGCCGAACGCGACCTTATAAAGAAGGATGATGAACTTCACGAGATTGGTGTAGGCCTGTTGCCAGAAAGGTTCTTTGCCGCGGCCAAACAGGTTGTTGAGAAGGGACGCGATGCTGAAGGCCAGAGCATACGCGTCCAGATTGTTGTGGAGCGGATTGTAGCGGTACTCCGAATCGAGCGAGAGTTCGATGTAGTCTTCGCCGCGGCCGGCGCGCTCCAGGATCTCCTTCACGCGCCTGCAGAAATCCCCCTTGACCTCCAGAACGAGGCCGCCAATCCGCTCACCCTTATTCAGGGCCTTGTAGGAGAGAATCTGCTCGGCAAAGGGATAAAGACAGGACGAAGTCTTGCCACTGCCGACGGCACCGAAGACAGCGATACCCGTGAATAATCCGCGCTCGGGCACGGTGAGCCAGCGGGGTGTTTTCGAGGGACCGGGCTTTCGCGGATTGTGCACTTCACCCAAGACCAGAAACAGCTGGTCGCGCTTGCGGGGGTCCGGGTATGGCGGCAATCGTCCCGGAGACACTCTTCGGCCGAGTTTGAGCGTGAAGGTATACACGACGGACAACATCCCGGCGTACACCATGTATGGCGTCGAGAACAGGCAGACCCAGTAGAGGTACTTGAAGCTAAGAAGAGCCTGGGGAGCGCGCATCGCGATGGCTTTCAGGAAGACCTGTCCTTCCGGAAATGGAGCCCGATAGAACAAGACCATTCCGGTGGCCATGGCCAACAGCGCGGCCACAAAACTGCGCGAGTCGAGGATGCGACGAAACATTTCTTACCCTCGCGCGGCTGCGGCGCCTTTAGGTGATTCCGCCGGTTGCGCGCGATGTTGCTCCCGCCATTTGCGGTACTCCTGGTCGCGCCAGAGATTTTTCTTGATCACCGAATTGACCACGTGGTCCGGGCTGCTTTCGATGAACCGCGCATAGTCCTCGAGCAGTTGCTTGACGGGCTCTTCGACTTTGACTTCTAGGGTGACGATCGCTGGTGCTTTCTTAATGAGTGGCATGGTTCTTCTCCTTAAGTTGAGGTGCTTCTGGATTCCTTCTGCGCCGCGGAAAAAACACCCGGCACGCTCACCAGTGCCGGCGGGCGGGAGCGACCCCAAAAACTTTTTGGGCGGCTCGTAGCCGAAAAAGTGGGGTCGCTCCCGCCCGATTTGGTGTTTTTTCCGCGGCGGGTTTTCTCTTGGGGTTTTCGCCGATGTTGCTCGATTGCCGGAAGATGCTCTCGCCACAAGGTGCAGAACTTGGTGAAGAGCAGGGTGCAGAATGTAACTCTTACGTTCTTCACCGATTTTCCTTCGACTCTCGGGCGGCCGGGCCCACCGCGTTCACAACCTGCGATGCAAACTCAACGCTGTGGACGGAGCCGTTCCCCCAAAATTCCTCTTGAATGTCGTCATTCTGTACCCGCCCAACCTTCCATGCGCGATAGAGATGTTCGAAACGCGTCGCTCCGAATCGCTGCTTGGCTTGATTGCGAAAGATAAGATCGGCTTCAGTGATCTGGCTGTACTGGTGCTGGTCCCAGCTCCTGCGAACCGCGAAATACCGCAGAAGGTCGTCCGCCGGGTTCGAGCCGAGTGGAATGGTCACGACGGAGTCGAAGAGTTCGCGCGCTTTCTCGAAGTGCGAATCCGTGCGGGCAAGGTAGAGAAACCGGAATTCGGAAAGCTCGCGGAAGAGAGGCAAATACGCTTCGAGGTGCCGCACGAATTCGCTCAAATTCGCTTCGGCCGGCTGGATGTACGAAAGCGTGACCACAGGTGGTGCCGACGAGCTGTCGACATACATCGGGAAACGGTCGACGAAGTAACGGACCGTGGGCTGGGAGTCCGGGTTTCCGTGATAGGTCTTGGAAGGGAAATGGTGGGCAGGGATGCCGCAGTTCTCTTCGAAGTAGGCGCGTTTATCCGGCTCAGTTTCGAGATAGGCCAAATCGAGGTGAGTCAGGACAAAATCGAGCATCGCCAGCCGTCTCTGCACGTAGGCAATCTCGTGTTCCCTGCGGTTGCGAAGGTTTTCACGTCCGAGATGGCGGTAGAGTTTCCGGGCAAAGACGTGATAGACCACGCCGTGCTGGGGAAAGCACTCGGTCCGGGCGTGCTTGTTGGTTTGAAGTTTGGTCCAGAACAGCGTAGTGCGCTTGCCCCAATGCGCGCCCGTAAAGGCAAGAAATTGCCGGGCCATAAAGTAGCCGGAGTGTGTGGCTACCAGATAGAGGAAATGGGCCTCCTGCGGCGTATAGCCGAAAGACTGAAGTGTTTCCAAGTGCGCCGGGGAAATAGTCATAAAGCAAAGATCCTGGCGGAGAGTTCCTGTTCGTCGAGAATGCGGCGCAGGCGCAAAGCATCCTCGCGATGGCTGTAGAGGGCAAATCCGGCCTTGGCTTTCGCGGCGATGCCACGCGGCCGGTAGTGGCGCGTGGCGAGTTCGAGGTCCACGTGCCGGAACTCCAGCTCGGCCGTTTGGTACTCGATACGCATGTCGGGCAGAGGAATCTTGCCGTTCACTACGGCGAGCCCATGCCTTTCGGCAAGCCGCTCGAGCTCTTGCGGGTCGTCCTTCTGGTTTCCCAAGCGAGCGCGGTCGCGATTCAGATTGCGTTTGAGTTCATAGTCGAGAAAGACCCGAAGCGGCTTGCCGCCATCCTTTTCGATGCGAGCGGCCTCCCCCTGAAAGAGGCGATACAGTTCCGCGTCATGCTTGGCTTCCCGCGGCTTGACGATGCCGTGATAGATTCTCTGGTCTTCGGGAAGCCGATTTGTACCTCGCACAATGCGCTTCCCGTTTTTCGTCAGCGCTAACACCCGCAGCGTCTTGCGTCCTGAAATGACCAGCGTCCGCTCCGATACGAGTCCCTGGTCCTTGAGCCGCCGCAACTCGCGCTCCATGCGGGCGTTGTCCGATGCGTAGGCGAAGCGAGCGAGGTCCGCTGCGGCGACAACGCGAAAGGTGCCAAGTTCGGTCATGATGTGAACTTCCGACTCGCGAAGCAGGTAGGTGCGGTCGCGGAGCACGTGCGCCCGCGGGGAATCTTCTCGCTCCGGTTTCAGTTGGCGCGGCTCGCGACTGTCCGGCGAAGGGATCCCCGGGGTCTCCGGCCCGCCGCGCATCCGGGATTGCGGGGCGCATGCGGAAGATTCACGGTCGGGGTGCAGCGCGTCTTCGTCGCGGTGTCGCGGATCGAACGAGAAGGAATCGCGTGGCATGTCATTCCCTCTCGTCACTTTCGGAAGAGACAGGCAGTTCGATTTGACCGATCTGGAATTGGCGGTCGAGGTGCGAAAGCTTTCGCCCGGTATCCTTCAAAAGAAACTTGCGCTGTAGGAGCAGCGCCGCGCCAAAAACATTGAGGAACAAGACGCCGGAAGCTATGAGAATTGGTGTTACGTAGGCGTGATAGACAACGTCCTTATACGGCGCCATGAACTTCAATTGATCCATGAGCCAAAAGCCGTACCCGAGCAGGATGGCAATGGTCACGAGAAGGGCGTTGGCAATCATTTCGTCTTTTCCTTACATACCGTGCCTGCGTTGGTTTTTGTTGGCCAGAGATACGAGAGGAGCGGGCGGGAGTCCGTAGCAACGGAGGCTCTCCTGACGCGTGCCGTTTGTTCGGAGGGCGAAGGACGGTGGGATGGGCTGTGCGGAGGAGAAAGAAGGCGACCACAGGGGGAAGAAAGAAGTGGCACGCGGAGGTTGGGCCGAGGTTGCAAGGCGGACGCCCGCGACTCCTCTTCGCCGTGTTTTGCGCAGGGAAATCATTTGAACGCCTGGTCCTCGCGGAAGTAGGAGATCGTGAGGCCCAGCGGATTGATGGGGATCAATTCGTTGGGTACGTGGGTCTGGAAAACGAAGACGAAGTTCGCGGTGTACAGGTCGCGCTTCATCTCGCTGTGATCGGTGGGCGAGTAATACACCAAATAGAAGTCCGCACGCGCGCGATAGGGAGGGTTTTGCAGATCTTCGAGTGCTACTTTTTTGACGTCGACATCGATCTCGGGCGCGGAGGTATTGGTGAGGAATTTTCGGATGATGTCGTCCTTGTGATAGGCGTCGAGGATTCCGTTGGCGAGCTTGCCGTCCAGGAAATAGAGGGACTTCGTGAAGTCGTCCTGAATGGTGTAGCGATTCCTGCGGTAATAGAGCTGGGTGAATTGCGTCAGAAAGTATTTGGCTTCGGCATCGCGCGGTTCGTACTCGAAGTTGTGGTAGTTGATGGCTTCCGCGCGCCCAAGGTCGTCGATGCGGATCACCAGCGGCCGAAAGTTTTCGAATGTCCGAATGGTCCGGAGATCGACGAGAGCCAGGGCAACGGCGATGAGTGATACGAGAACCAGGGCGATCTTCAAATAGGTATTGGTCACCATGGGGTCCCCATAAGATTCGAGGTAGAGCCGCTTGGCGTCCTGGAATGTGGCGTCGTGGTCCATGACGCTTACCTCGCGAGCGAAGCCGCGCTTCCTTCCAGGATCCCGGTTGAAGAGCCGCCAGCGGTTCCGCTGAAAATGTGATTGGTGAGCGCGGGAACCTTCAGCAGGACGTAGATGGAGGCGACGAAGGTGATAAACAGCACGGGGAACCAACCAATGAGCTGTAGTGTGGAGATGGTGCCCGCCGGCTGCAAGGTCAGCACTCCGATGATCAGATTCCCCATGATGTACACGACGGCCGCGGCGATGACTTCGTAGAAGGCGTACTGAATGAAGCAGCGCAGCCAGCCCCAGAACAGCCATTCCAGCTTGGGCACGATAAAGAACGGCACAAACACCGGTCCGACCAGCACACAAACCGCAGTAGCAATAAAGCCGTAGGCGATGACGACAATCGAGATGGCCTGCGCTGCCGCGAGAAGAATGATGACGACGGCATAGATGATGATTCCAAGAAAGTCCGTCACGCCCGGCGAATCGATCCTGGCCTCGAAGTCTCCGATGCGGTCGACGATGGTTTGCAATTCCGCTTGGTTGATGCGATTCGCAAGGAATTGCGCCTCGTCGGTAATGAGGTTATGGAAACTGGAACCGATACCGGGAATCGGTGCGCTGTAGTAATTGACCATGGCGAATCCAAAGGAGATGGTGAGCAGTAGGCTCGCGAAATTATCAAAATGGAAGTAGTGCTTGCCGCCCGCGGCGGCGAGCGCGGACTTCGCGCCGTACCAAGCCACAAGAATGGTTGCGAACATGCGGAAGAGGTTCTGTCCCATGGCGTCGAAGAAGCCGAGGTTCTGTGTCAGAAGATTGTTGATCGCCTGATACAGGAACTGGAGAAAGTCGGTTTGCATGGGCTCGGCTCCTTCGGCACGGGAATTAGTAAGGGCTACGGCATGCGGAAGTTCTGCAGGGAGTTGGTCAATGTGCCGGTGACTTGCGCCATGTTGCCGTTGAGGCTGGCGCGGCGGCTGATATCAGCGTTGATGGCATTGGTCGTAGCTTCGCGCTGCTGCTTGGCGACGATGGTCTGTTGTTCCAGAAGCGAGGCAAGCAACTTGTTCGAATCCTGAATGGAACGCAGGGTCAGAACGTTCGCGGCATTGATTTTGTTGAGGACCTGGACTTCGCTGTTCAGGTTGGAGTCGCCGGACAGCGAGTCTTGCTCAAGATTGTTGATCTGCGTCTGCAGGATTGGAGCGTTGCCGCGAATCGAGCCAATGGTTGTGAGCGCGGCGGTGTTGGCTCCGTCCGCGAGCTCGACGGAAGCGTATTGCGACTTCACACGGGCCAGTTCGTCCGCGGTCATTCCAGAAAGCGCCGCAGGATCGTACGTGCCGAGACGCGTGGTAGCTTGTTGATACCCGGCGAGGACCGTCGGCTGTTGTCCGGAATTGGCGCCGTTCACCCAGGTCGCAGTATTGGCATAGTTGTCGGCAGCCGTGACGTTGCGCCATTGCGAGAACTGGGCGCGGTACCGGGCCGGCATGTTTTGCAGGTTCTTGGCCATCTGGACGGCCAATTGGTATTGCGAGACGAGCTGCGCGTAACTGTTGCGCAATTGAATGAGCTGTTGCTGCAATTGGAAGTAGCGGAGGAGAGCGTTGCTGTAGTTGGTCGGATCATAAACAATCCCGAATCCGAACTGCGCGGAGGCGGTTCCGACGCATAGAGACGTAACAAGCAAGCCGATCAGGATTTTTTTTCGCACGGACGTTTTCCTTTCTTCACCTCAGAGATTGGAAGGTATGGTGTGATTCGCGTAATCGGGAAGCGCGAGGTCGCCCGAAAGATAGACCTTGACGCGGTGCCCCTCGCGGATGGTCACCGTAGGAAGAATGTTGAGAAAGCGATCGAGGATTTGCGCGGAAGATTGCGCGGTACTTTGCGCGAATCCCTGGCGCATGAGATCCCCTCCGGATGCCGTGAGGGCGCCCGAGGTTCCACCTTCGGCAACGGCCCCGATCGCTCCAATCGCGAGCGAGGTACCGAAGATGCGGAGGTAATGGTTGTTGACCTGGTCGCGGAGGCCAGCGTCGCCGATCTGGTTGAGTCCCTGAAAATGGTCGAGGCTGGCGGAATAGCCGTCGGGCATGACCAGGCGATGAAAGGAAACCGCGAGCCGCGCCTGCCCGAAGCTTTCGACTTTGCGGGCTTCTCCGAGCAGTTTCGTGCCAGCCGGAATCAGCAGATGCTGGCGATCGTGGGAATAGACAGCGTCGGTCAAGAGGCACTCGATTGGTCCGGAAAACTGACCATCGAGACGGTTGATGAGCAGGGATTCGAGTACGGTGCCTTCAAAGAGAATGTAGTTCTTTCCTGTCGCCGTGGCCGGTGCGCTCGCCGGCGCGGCGACAGGATTCCGGGGTTCCTCCTTTCGCTCGCTTTCCGCGGCGGAATCTTTGTGCGGTGGGAAACTTGCAACGGGAGCCGGAGGGGGCTGGAGGGGCTTGAGCAGTTCGGCAATCTGCGCGGCATTGACCTCGGCGGCTGCGGCCGCGGGTGCGGGCTCGGTTTCATGAGACGGCGCCGCAGATGCTGTCTTGCGGTAGGTGAGGGCGACATTGGAAGAAAAGAGCGAAAGGTACTCGCGCTTTTTCCGCTCGGCCCGGATGGAGTCTTCCGGACGCTCGGGAGGATTGCCATTCGCGGAAGAGGGAACGGAGTGCGGTTCTGGGGCCGGGCCTCCCAGTGTGCGAGTCTGCTGGGCGAGAGCGTTTTGCGCGACAGCCTGCTCGCGCTGCAACTGCTGAATGCGATTTTGCAAATCAACGATCTTCGCTTCATTGACCTCGAGCGGCGCCTGCACTGGGGGCGCGAGGGGAACGGCGCGTGAGGGGATGACGGGCTTCTTGCCGCCGGTGAGCCACATGATGACGACCATCACCACGGCAACGCTGATGAGGAGCCACGATTGCACGTTCTTAGGGAGCAGGCCCGGTGGTTTCGGCGCTTTATCTTGAATCGGGGCAGGAGAGGTCATCGCGGTTCTCTCATTTCGCGGCAACGTGCCGGCTGAAGTTCAGCTTTTTCTTGCCCACAGCGAGGTAGCCCGCATCGATGATTTTGGGAACGATGTAAACGCCGTTCTCGAGCTGGAACGAGACGAGATTTGGTTTGCCGTCCTTGACCTCGTACAGCACGGGCTTTTCGCGGGCCGCGCAACGGATATAGGTGAAGGCGTCGTCGTGATAGATCGCAGAAACCAGAAACGGCTCGCGCGCAAATTTGCCATCCAGCGAATAGTCAAAGCCAAGTTTCGTCGCATACGTCGACCGGAACTGATGGACCTTCTCTTCAGCTTGCGCTTGTGCCGCGCGAATCTGCTCGGCCATCTGGGTATGAACGGTTTCGAGTTCTTTCTTGTAGGCTTCCGCGTCCGCGGCGCGGACATAGCCGCGAAGGGCGATGCCGGGCATTGAGCTTTCCTTGGTTTCCACGAAGAGTTTGAGGTCCGGCTGAGCAGAGGGTTCACTGCTGATTTCCGTGAGCAGGAACGAATAGACGTGCCCAGCTGCGGTAATGAGGTTTAGGTTGCTGCGAATGCCGGCCTGGGCGGGGTGCACGTAGCAGAGGTTGTGGGAACCGTTGATGATCCAGAACTCGCGATCGCCGGTGGTGAAATCGAGGATCTCTTCGTCGTCAGGCAGGACGATGAGCGTGGAAAAGCGCAACTTGGCATGGACCGCAACGACATCTTCCTTGCTGTACTTCACGACCCTCGCGCCGTCGTCGGCCACAGACGAGGGCGGATGAAACGCGCCGAGCAGCACAGTGAACAGCAGCAAGGCTGGAACAACATAACGTTTACCGACAACGGAAGAGAGTAGCGACATACGTCTTGCTCCTTTGCTGCGAACCGTAGTTCGCTAGGGCTTTCGATCTTCAAACCAGCGGGCGATGGACTGAACGAACAGCGCAAGCGAGGTAAGCAATGCGGCCAATACCAGCGGCGCGAACACGGGGTTCACTCCAAATCTCTCCGCGATCGTTGTTACGTCCGGAATCACGGCTGGCCTCCGGCCAGAACGTCCAGGCCCTTTTCAAACCCGTACGCGTCGAACGCTTCCTTCCGCTTGCGGTTGTCGTAGGGATCATTCGTGTACAGCCAGTAGCTGCGGCGGTCGACGTTGAGATTGGCGACCTTGGCGAGTTCCGGGGTCTTGATCAAAAACTGCTGCTTCGGAAGCAGGGTCGCGATCAGGCCGATTTCAGTGTCGTTCAAGTGAAACTGACGGCGGTACAACTCCTGGTCCATGTCAGGGTTCGCAAGAAAGATTTTCGTCGCGCAGCTCTCGACAATGACATCGAGCAACTGGGAGCGCCTGAGCTCGTCGAGCGACTGCGTGGAGAGGATCATCGCAGCGTTGTGCTTCCGCCAAGTCTTCAGAGCTTCGGTGACGTAGCGCTGGATGCTGGGATTCCGAAGAAATATCCATCCCTCGTCGATGAAGAAGGCTTTGAAGGTCGACGAGATTTCGCGGCTGGCGATGACCTCATTGGCGCGGTGCAGGATGTAGAACAACAACGGTTCGAGCAGTTCCGGATAGCGGCTCATCTGCTGGAAATCGAAGCACTGGAAACGCGAAAACGAGATGGTGTCCTGTGGGTTGTCGAAGAGAAATCCGAATTGTCCTCCACGCATCCATTTGGCTAGCGCATAGGTGAGACTTCGGGGCAGCGTATTTGCCAGCACGTCGAGGGTTCGGAGTGCCGGGTCCAGGGAATAGAGATTCTCGATTTGTTCATATAACTCGCGCTCGGTTGGTGGGTCGAGCCTGCCGACGGCGCTCCCGAGAAGCACTTTGAGGAAGAGAGTCAGGAAATCGAGGTTGGCTTTGGTGGGCGGAAGACAGAACGGGTTGATGGTGAAGTCCGTGGACTCAAGTCCGACGCGCAAGTACGATCCGCCGAACAAACGTGTCAGGCTCTCAAAGCTGCCGCCAAGATCGAAGATGAAAGTAAACGGGTCGTATTTTTGGAGATTGGTGATCAGGAAATTCAAAAGGAAGGATTTTCCACTGCCCGTCCGGCCGAGAATTATGGAATGCGCCACATCGCGGTAATGAAGGTTGAGAAAGTAGGGCGTGCCGTGGTTGGTTTCGAGTACGGCGAGATACTCCTGTCGCAGTTGACGGTTGCGCGTGTCGCCGGAATGGAGCGTGAAGAGAAACGATAGGTCGGCGTAATTGGTATTCAGCAGGTAGAGGTAGCGAAGATTGAAGGCCTGGTTCCCGGGAATGGCGGCCAAAAACGCATTAAGGAGGTTGTAGCGTTCCTCATAGAGCTGGGCGTCGTGGACACTGAAGACTTTGTAGAAATCCGCTGCCGCGCGTTCAACCGCGGCAAGGTCGCGGTCGTAGATCACGACGGTGAGCGAAAACTGGCCGAAGTAGTTGCCGTGCAGTTCGATCTCTTCGATTCCCTTGCCCAATTCCCTGACCTGGGATTCCTTGGCGTCATCGAGCAGCATGTCCTGGGCCAGGGCGTCGTTCAGATTCACCTGGCTGAAAAACGACCGTTTGGTGTTATGAAAGTGCCGGCGCCTGGCCTGAATGCTGCGGCGCGTCTTGCCCGGTTCTTCTTTCTTCCATTCCGTCACGATGTGATAGTTCGCGCGCACGTCGAGAAGTCCTTTGAGTAGCAGCGGGAACGTATGTGCGGACGGCTCCTTGAGGGTGAGGACTTTGACGAAGTAGTCGTCCACCCGGAGGTGGCCGCGGTGGCATTCCAGATGTGATTCCGCGAGGTAGTAGTCGAGAAACGTATCGTGCTTGAGCTTTGCAGATTCGACCTTGAGGGGATCGAAGTTTAGCGTCCGCTTCAGCAGCTTGAAAGCTTCGTCTTTCGGAAGAATGCGAGCGAAGACAAAGTCGCTGACATGGGTGCAAAAGTTTTCGGCCTTCTGGCGCAGGACGGATTCGGCGCGCGTAATCTCCCGGTCATCGAGACGGACACATGCCTTCGAGGAGAGCCGGGCCCGAAGCTCGGCAATTGATTGCCGCGGATGTTCGGGAAATTCCATGACGGTATTGGTAAGAGAGCGACGGGCAGCCAGAGCGGGGCACAGGACGACAAAAAAGATGGAGATCGAGAAGAGCGTGTCCGCTTTGTCCGCGAAATAGGCAATGCGGTCACGGATCGCACTGTCCACAAGCATATTCCCGCAGTACGAGTGTGGGATGGCCTGGCGGTTTCGCTTGAAGAACATCTGATACACGCGATAGTTCTCGTCGAACAGACGTAGTGCCGATTCCAGTCGCTTGGTGAGCCCATCCACCGCCGTCGGGTCGAGGCATTCGTAGTCGACGCCCTGGAATTCGAGGACCACTCCGGCATCGCCCGATTTGGTAAGAAAGACCTGCTTTCCGATGAACCCGAAGAGGTTGACCATGGCGTTGAGGGAGCCTGTCTCTTCGTAGTTCTGGAACACTCGCTTGAGATTTAGCATGTCCCACCTCGCAGAACGGAGACGGGCGCAAACTTGGCGGGGTCGTACTGACACCGCAGTTTTGCCGCACGGAACAGAAGCCGAAGGATCTGGGGGTCGGTGGCGGTAGCCCAGCGGGCAACGCCATACAGAAGCAAGAACATGAGCATGCCGCCCGAAAGGCTACCAAGCAGATTGAAGGTGGCCGCACCGAGGCACATCGCGAAGAAGAACAGCTTTCGCTCTGCGCCAAGGATCGTGAGCGGCCGCGACAGCGACCGCTGCACCGGGTTGATGCGCCGTTGGTAACTCATCGCCTGGTCCCCGCTCGCGCCGGGTCTCATGGAAAGAGCCAGGCCATGAAGTTGACGGCGGCGATGGCCATGCCGACTCCAAAGAGGACGCCTGCGAGAACGCGCTTCGAGCCGCCTTCGCCGAAAGCGAAGGTGAGTCCCGAGACGACGATCGCCACGAGAGAAAGGCCGCGGGCGATGGTGCTGGTAAACGCTGTCTGCAGCACGTTAACGGCGTTCTCCCAGGGAGAATTCGTCGTGGCCTGGGCAAACACAGGGGATACCAGAAGCAAGGCTGTGGGGATGGCAAACAGCGTTCGAAGCAAAACAGTTAGGTGGAACCGACGAAGTCGTTCGGACACGAGTACCTCACGATTGAAGATTTGGACTGCATGGCGGGCAGTCGGTAGAGCCACTGTTCTCGCGCGCCCAGATATTTCGGAGGCACCTAGGGCTTCGCATTGGGAACCACGGCTCCTGCGGCTGCCAGCCGTTCCTGCAGGATTCACTCCCTATCTATCTATTCAGCGAACGAACGGGAAAATGTGTCGCAAGTACCAAGAAATATTTTTTATGGGCATGCGACACATTTATGAAAACTCGCGTTCAGGGAATTATCTTGCTGGCCTCTCGAGTCGAGCGTGAGCGACCCGGTCTTGCGCGCGCGATCCGACGGAGTTTCGCGAATAGGCGCTTCACTCGTTGTCGAAACGCGTTTGGAGTGAGTCCAAGCTCTTCGCAGAAGAGTTCGCCGGGTTCTCCGTCGAGTTTGATCTGAATGAGCAATTGCACATCAGAAGTGTCGATGAATCCTCGAGCGCCGGCGCGATCGAGCAGATGACGAAGCAGGACCTGGCGTTCCAGCGCATCCTCATCGACAATCCGGGAAAAGATCGATAAAGCAGCGTGCTCGCTTGAAGCGGTTTCACGGTGCGCCCATTCGTAGGTCCTGCGTTTCACTGCACGGGAGAGCGCGAACGCTAAATGGGACTTGCGGCTGCGAAACTGGTCCGACTGCAGGAATTCGAGAAAGACGAGAATAGCCTGCTGGGCGGCGTCCTCCCACGTCAAGTGCGGGTAGTGTCTGATCGTTTCTCGCACGGCGGCGTGAAGCATAGGAAGGAAAGCGAGGAGGAAAAGATTGGTTACCAAGCCGTCTCGAAAAATGTTTTGCCATTTCGTGAGTTCCAGCAGAATCTGATCCGAAGAGCCATCGGCGCGTCCCGAGCGGAGATGCGCAAGAAGGAGCTCGGCTTCCGGGAAGCCCGCAAGGGGCGGCGAAGCCGAGTACAGGACGTGGTAGTTTTCCCGGGCGGTAGGCGCGTCCAGCTCTCTAAGGAGCTTCGCTTCTAGTCGGCACAGAAGGCAGGGGCAACGAGGCGTTTCGCTCATGTCCGTCTCCAGGCGCAAGCGCGAGCCATTTCGATTTGTCGGTAGAGGGGGACAGACTCTGCCGGGCTTTGTTAGCGCCGTCGCGGGGGCGTAGCCGACGGCGCCCTAATCGTTGGCACTCGAGACAGCCTTGTGTCGACTTTTCAAAACGTGTCCACCATTGTGGACAACCGGGGCGACCTTAGTTTGCGGGATCGTGGCGTGGCCAAAGCCCCGACTGTTCCACGGAGCAAAAAAAAAGGGCTCCGGCAGAACCGGAGCCCTTGAGCAAAGCAGCCTCAGAACGGCTGCGCGTCCGTTGCCTCCGCGGTTTCGCCAGAGCGCGGACCGGGTGTTTGCGGTTCGAGTTCGGCGCGGTCGAGCTTGCGGATGACATCGGCGCGAATGGTCCACGAGACAATTTTCGTGGACGCTGCCTTCTTACCCTTGCCGTTCGGCCGGTCGTAGGTCGAGCTGATCAGGCTGCCTTCGACAAGGACATGCGCGCCCTTCTTGATGGCAGACAGGACGTATTCGGCGAGCCGTGGGCGGAAGATCGAGATGCGATGCCACTCGGTCTTCGAGACCCACTCGTCTTCTGCATTTTTCCACGAGCGCTGCGTAGCAACGGAAAGCACGGTGAATTTTGAACCGTTATTGCGCGCTTGACGTTGCTCCGGGTCGGCTCCGACGAATCCGACGAGGGTTACTGAATTGATTATGTGGAATAGGGCCGGTTCTCCCGCCAGACGTATCGTTGGGTTCGGCCCCCGAGGGGGCCGAACCCAAAATGGAGGAACCAATGGCCCTGGAGTTTTCGATTTGTGAAGTTCGATGGGAGCGATATCGGAGGGTTTCAGAGAATCCCCACGCAAGGGAGTGGCTAAAGTTTCAGGCCGCACGCGGTCTAGCCGCGAACACGATCGAAGCCTACGGGCGAGATCTGGACTGCTATCTCGGTTTTCTGGAGACCGAAAATATCCCGTTTCACTCGGTCATTCGTCCGACGATCGGAGCCTACATTCGGAGCATCACTCAGCTCGAGGCTCCGAGGGTTTCGAGAAAGGGGATGGAAGGAAGAAGCACTCTCGCGAACGCCACTCTGCAACAGCACCTCACAGTGGTTCGCCTCTTTCATGACTTTCTAGTTGAAGAACGAGTCTGTACGAGAAACCCTCTGCGCCCGTTTATAGGCGGGCGGGGCCTAATCCAACGGCATCACCGACTTCCTTGGATTCCAAGCGAGGAAGAGTGGCAGAACATTCTTCAGGTCTGTAAGCAGGAGCCGCTGCGAAATCGAGTGATGCTGGCGATGTCCTACGATGCAGCTCTCCGCCGCGAGGAGATCTGCTCGCTTGAAGTGGCCGACATCGATCCCGCACATCGCCTGCTGCGAATTCGGCTGGAGGTCACGAAGAACCGACGCGAAAGAGTGGTCCCATACTCGTTGGCAACGAGCGAGCTGTTCGGCAGGTATCTCCAAAAGCGCCGCGAACTGAGCCGAGAACGCGGTCCGCTATTCCTCTCAGAGTCCTGTCGCAATTACGGAAAGCCAATCTCGATCTGGACTTGGTCTAAGACAATCGCCCGCGTGGCCGAGCGGTGCAGTCTTCCCCGCTTCACTCCGCACACACTGCGTCATCTGTGTCTGACCGATCTGGCGCGCGCGAACTGGGACATTCACGAAATCGCGACGTTCGCAGGGCATCGAAGTCTTCAGACAACCACACTTTACATTCACCTTAGTGGCCGTGACCTGGCAAACAAGCTCGCTCGTGGAATGGCAGAGATACACGCCCGGCGGGTGACAGCAATGAGCGAGGTGCTGGCATGACGGAGAAATCCGCGTTGCCGGCGTGGGTCTGGCCCATAAAGCTTGACGACTACGATCGGAATCCCGAACTAAACGTAGAGGAAGCGGAAACGCTGCGCTCCAGTCTGCCGAGCTTGGCAAACGGCGTTCCTCCTTCGATAGTCATCGAAAAATGCGGCCTTCCGCGGCTCATGAAGCCACTCGAGGATGTCTGCACTCACATTGAGCTTCAGAGAAAATACTGGCCGAACCTGAAGGCCCTGATGATACGCGACGTAGCCGAACGCGGTAGGAGCTTCTGGGGCTGGAGCGAGAAAGAATGGCTCGACAGCATCAAGAGAGGCGGCCATGAAAAGCCCTCTGTGGCCGCGGCCGGCTATCTCTTGTGCAGGTTCGACTCACTTCACGAGCTGGGGCGGTACAACTTTCTGTTTTATGGGCTGGCGATCCGCGTTTTCGGCCGGAAGCGCATCCGAGGCTTGTTCGCCGAACTCGAAGCGATGCTTGTCGAGTGGGGCTATCGCGACCGAACTGCGAGAATCTACATTCCCCGCGCGATGTGCGAAGTTCTGGTTACCAATCGGAGTCCTCGCCTTGAAGACCTCACGTTCGAGCTGCTCCAAAAAGTTCAGCAAAGGCGGCAGAAGAAGACCAGCACACTCTACCTCGCAGCTGTGTCGAAGGTCCTGGCACATCACAAGATCATCTCGGCTCCCGTCATGCGTATGCAGCGCCCGCGGCATCCGAACCCCCATCTGTTGACAGGCGTGCCGGAGAAATGGGTCCAGGCGGCGAAATACTGGCGCGAAAATGCCGGATATAGCGCGCGTGTCCGCCAAGCGACCTACTACCTCCTGCTCGCGGTGGGACGCTGGCTGGCAGCGAAACACCCGACGATTACGACGCCGGAGCAATGGGACCGCAATCTCGCGGTCGAGTGCCTGACGATGATCACGAACATGCGCTGTGGAGACTTTAGAGCACAGTG
>Ga0209648_10001152_pt1 | contig 21101 bp, 17 predicted proteins | sample GraSoi2013_115cm_FD_185830 | JGI IMG/M metagenome (GOLD analysis project Ga0209648, IMG submission 185830) | Grasslands soil microbial communities from the Angelo Coastal Reserve, California, USA - Sample 9_17_2013_115cm (SPAdes) (version 2) | ecosystem: Environmental > Terrestrial > Soil >... | reverse complement strand
AAGGCAGAAAAAAGCAAAAGCAAAACCCTTCTTATAAAGGGAAAGGCTCTGAGATTGTGCTCGTTGGCCGGCAGCCACGTCGCCCCCGGCTCTTTGGCGGGTTACTGCAGAGAGACGCACTCGTGTCTGCTTTTGTCCCTTGACACCGGCCGTTGTCGTCATACACGGGATGACAGCCCTTGATTTCGCAGAGAGACCTGCTGAAGATTATGGTGAATTCCGGGCCCTAAAGTCCGAACAGTTCCCTCAGCCGTTTGGTCTGGGCCCGGCTGACAGGAATTTCCGTTTGCTTCTTGTCGTCCATGCGCAGCTGGTAGGAACTTTTGAACCAGGGCACGACTTCCTTAATGCGGTTGATGTTGACCACGAATGACCGGTGCGCGCGCCAGAAGGTCTCAGAGTCGAGAGCGCCTAGCAGCTCCTCTAGCGTGCGGCAGTTTGACTGGCCTTCCAGATGGGTCGCCACCACGCTGATGATTCCGTCTTCAATGGATGCAAAGCAAACATCCTTTTGATCCACCAGGAACAGCCGCCCCGCGGACCGCAGCAGAACTTTGGAATTCTGCGGGCGCTGTGCTTCGAGCAGTTTGACCAGCGTGTCCAGCTTTTCTTGGCCCGCGGCGCCGGCGCTTTGGATCTTCTTCCGCGCTTTTTCAATGGCTTGGCTAACGCGTTTCTTGTCGAACGGCTTCAAGACGTAGTCGATCGCGTTCACCTCGAAGGCCTTGACCGCGTACTGATCGTAGGCAGTGGCGAAGACGATTTGCGGTACCGCGATCTTTCGGTCTACCAATTTCTTTATGACGCCGAATCCGTCCAAGCCGGGCATTTGGACATCGAGAAAAACCAGATCGGGGGCATGTTCCTTGATCAGGTTGATCGCCTCCAGTCCGTTACGGCCCTGGGCCACGATGTTGACGTCCTCGACCGACTTCAGAAGGTAGCTCAGCTCGTCGCGAGCCAGTTGCTCGTCATCGACTATGACTGCGGAAAGCGGCATAGCGTCAGTATAGATGGTACGGAGAACAAAACGTCAAAAAAAAGCCTGCTCGACCCTGTCGATTTCCCGCACTCTATGCGTCGCTTCAGTGAGCGGACGAGCCGCTGCAGTGAAGGCGGACGTCGCCGGAAATTAATTGCTTGTTCGCCACACGAATAGAAAGCTGGATGGAAGATTCTTGATGACTGACAGGCCGTTCGCGGAAACCAAGGAGCAGCTTGCGGGATACCATATTTTGGACTGCACGGATATTGATGAGGCGACTGCCAAGGCGAAAATAGATTCCCATCGTTTGCCGCGGCAGCCCTGGGTGCGGCGTCGAGATTCAGCCGCTGGCCGTGTCGGCAGCCGCGCACCAGATTCGGCTATAAACTTAGGGGATGGATATCAAAGCGAACCTTGGCCGGTTGGGAAGCTCTTGATGGCAAGACCCGGCCCACAAGCAGTTGTCGAATCCGTATTCCGTCAGGAATCAGGGCGGATCGTTGCCACTCTGATTCGCATCGCCGGATCATTCGACCTGGCTGAAGAAGCCATGCAGGAGGCCTTTGCTTCCGCTCTCGCCAGCTGGCCGGAAAAAGGTGTGCCGGAAAACCCAGGCGCGTGGATCACCGCGGTCGCGCACCGCAAGCTCATCGATCATGGACGCCGCGAGCGCACTCGGCGCGAGAAACAGCAGCCGCTGCTCTATGAAACACCCACCGTTCATGAACCAGAAGCCAACGCTCTTTTTGAGTCGACGCCAATGAACTATCCCGATGATCGCCTGCGCCTGATCTTTACTTGCTGCCACCCAGCGTTGAATCAAGAAGCGCAAGTCGCGCTGACGCTGCGCACGCTCGGCGGCTTGACCACGCCGGAGATCGCCCGCGCTTTTCTGGTGGCCGAACCAACCCTGGCGCAACGGCTGGTGCGGGCGAAAAACAAAATCCAAAGCGCTCATATTCCATACGAGGTGCCTCCACTGGCGCAACTGCCGGAACGGCTGGAATCGGTGCAAGCTGTGATTTACCTCGTTTTCAATGAGGGATACACTGCCACTGCCGGTGACAGCCTGATCCGCAGAGAGCTTTGCTCGGAAGCCATTCGTCTCGCGCGTACGCTCTCAGAACTCGTGCCGGATGAGCCGGAGAACCTGGGGCTGCTGGCGCTGATGTTACTGCATGATTCGCGCCGCGATGCCCGCATCGATACGGAAGGCCGGCTGGTGATTCTGGAGGAACAAGATCGCTCGCGCTGGGATCAGGTTCGAATTGAGGAAGGCTTGGAATTGGTTCAGAAGGCTTTGTCGATGCGTCGACCTGGGATCTATCAGCTGCAAGCGGCGATCGCGGCGGTTCATGCCGAAGCCGCTTCACCCGAAGACACGGACTGGCCGCAGATCGCCGCGTTGTATCAAGAGATCATTCGCATGTCGCCCTCTCCCGTTGTGGCTCTCAACCACGCCGTCGCTGTGGCCATGAGCCAGGGCCTGGAGCCTGGACTTAAACAAATCGAGAAGGTCGGAACATCGGGCGAGCTGGAGCAATATCACCTGTATCACGCCGCGCGCGCCGATATTCTCCGCCGCCTGGGGCGCAAAGCCGAGGCGAAACACGCTTATAAAGAAGCGCTACGGCTCGCCACGAACAAGGTGGAGCAGGAGTATCTCCAGCGAAGGCTTACGCAGTTGCATGGCTAGACCTTCTGCTTCCCCCCGTCTAGAAGTCAGCGCCTGCGCTAGACCCCTTATTCGACGATGATGCGATCTGCCCATTCGACCATGGACACGAAGATCGCTGGGCTACCGAATTTTGCGCCCCATTGATTCAAGTCTGCTTCCGTGACCCCACGGGCACGGGAACAGGCCCCTCAAGAAAAGATTGGAATACGTTTGGCGACAACTTTTTCGAGCGTTTCGCTAAGAGGCGGCCAGCCAATCGGCATGATCGCGTTTACGGTCGCCTTGCGCATGGTATCGGTCGCTTCCCCTGGCGCGGAGTGGAGGGATCCCGAGAGAGTATCCGCCGCCATGCCGCTTCAAGGCGTTCTCCCAGACTGGCGGTCGCAAAAGCCTGACGCTACAAGGAACGATTCTGTTGGCATGCAGAGCATCGGTCGGTCATTGCCAAGCCCGACACGTCGCCAAGAACAAAGAAGAACGGTAAGCGGGACAGTCCTCGGGAAGAACTCCGTGCGCCAGCATGTCAGGGATGGTTTCTCGGGATCCCTCCGCTCCGCGCCATGGATACACATTGTGGGACCAAGATCACCGCGGCGCTCCGGTCGGGATGACAGACGCAATGGATTTCGAAAAGGAGCGGATATCCCCAGACTTCCTAACTACTTCGCTCGACCACGAACTCCGGAATCGCCAACAGTGCCCGCTTAATCTCGGTATCGGGAAACGAGCAGATAGCTTTCCGCGCGGCTTCGGCGTGCTTGGCGGCTTGGTCGTGCGCATACCGAATCGAGTTATACCGGTTCAGCATCTCCAGCACCTGTGTATGCTGCACACTGATAAAGGCTCTCTCATCCAGTACCGTCTCGATGAGCTTGCGTTCGGCGCGTGTACACCTTTCCAGTGCGTGAATGACCGCCATGGTCACCTTGCCTTCGCGCAGATCACTGGCGACGGGCTTGCCAAGGACTTCTTCGGACGCGGTGAGGTCGAGCACGTCATCCACGATCTGAAAGGCGAGGCCCAGGTTGCGTCCGTAGTCACTGAGTCGCTCTTCCTGCTCCGCTGTGGCCTTGCCCAAGATCGCACCCAGCTGTGCAGATGCCGAAAACAGGCACGCTGTCTTTCGGAAAATTAGATCGAAGTGTTCTTCCAGACCGATGCACTTGCCCAGCTTCTCCATTTGCAGCAACTCGCCTTCCACCATCTGCTGGGTAAGGTCAATGAGGACATCCAGCACCCGAAAGTTGCGTTCTTTCACCGCGATTTTGAAAGCCTGCATGTAGAGCCAGTCGCCGGCGAGCACGCACTTGGAGTTCCCCCACTGCGTGTTGGCCGCAGGGCGACCGCGGCGGGTCTTGGCTTCGTCAATGATGTCGTCATGTACCAGGGTTGCGGTGTGAATCACCTCGACCACCGCGCCCAGACGGACGGAACTCCGCCCGTCGTAGGGGAAGAGCTTGGCCGCAAGCAGCAGCAGCGCCGGGCGAATACGCTTGCCTCCGCCGGCACGCAAATACTCTCCGATATCGGTAATGGCGCGGACGCTTGAGACTGTATCGCGGCCGAACTCGCGTTCGATCGCCGCCAGATCGTCGCGCAGCAGCTCAAACACTTCTTTCGCGTTGGATGTGGTTGGCGCGCTCAAACAGCCTCTTAGTTGCTTCGGTAATTCGTGAACTGCATGTCGATCCCGAACTCCCGCCCGCGCAGTAGACCGATAATCTCCTGCAGCGCGTCACGGTCCTTGCCGCTCACGCGAACCGAGTCTCCCTGGATCGAAGCTTGAACTTTCTTTTTCGAATCCTTGATGACCTTGACGATTTCCTTCGCCTTCTCCGTGGGGATGCCTTGTTGCATGGTGACTTTTTGGCGAACAGTCGAGCCGGCGGCCGTTTCTACCGCAGCGTAGGTTAGGGCTTTAATCGGCACGCCGCGCTTCACCAGCTTGCTCTGCAGAATGTCGTTCACGGCCTTGAGCTTGTATTCGTCGAGCGAGCTGAGAATGATGGCGTCCTTGCCTTCCAGCTTGATGTCGGATTTTGAATCTTTCAGATCAAAGCGGGTATGAATTTCTTTCAACGCGTTCTGAATGGCGTTAGCAACCTCCTGCAGGTCGACCTTGCTCACGATGTCAAATGTGTTTTCTGCCATGCGCTAATAGCTTACTAAAGAGGTGCCGGAAGATGCACGTTTTGGGATCGCCGTAATCGCCGTAATCGCCGCAATCGCGCGAAATCGCCGTGAAAGGAGCAGATTCCAGCGATGTCGGCACATCCCGGGCGATTCCGGCGATTCCTTGGTTACCAACGTACTCTTGCCGCTCCCGAGCCTGCCTGCGATCATCGGGTTGTGTGAGAACACTTCTGGCTGGTGGTTTCGGGGGAAAACACCCGGTCCAGAAAAAGTTTGAACCTTTAACCAGGCCTCGGTTTGTTCCCGAGGCCTGATCTATTATTCCTGTCGCTACGCTCCAAACCGCCAGAGAGGTTCGCTTTGGTCCAGTATCCTTTCTGCTCCTGATGCGCGCGGCTCGCCGGTCCACGGGCCTCGCCGCGTCAGTGGTCTTGAGATTGCTGTCGCTACGCTCCAAACCGCCAGAGAGGCTCGCTTTGGTCCAGTATCCCTTCTGCTCCTGATGCGCGCGGCTCGCCGGTCCACGGGCCTCGCCGCGTCAGTGGTCTTGAGATTGCTGTCGCTACGCTCCAAACCGCCAGAGAGGTCCAGAAATCTCGAGGGTAGCGAGAGATCCCTGTCGCCTCCGGAGATCTTGGCCTCTGCATGATCGCGGCGATAGGAATCCCTCTCCCGCTCGCGGGATCGGGATTTCAGAAAGCTTCGGTCCAGATCCTTCTGCTCCTGATGCGCGCGGCTCGGCGGTCCACGGGCCTCGCCGCGTCAGTGGTCTTGAGATTGCTGTCGCTACGCTCCAAACCGCCAGAGAGGTTCCAGAAATCTCGAGGGTAGCGAGAGATCCCTGTCGCCTCCGGAGATCTTGGCCTCTGCATGATCGCGGCGATAGGGATCCCTCACTACGTTCGGGATTTCACACATTACATCCCACCTTCGTCGGCCGACGGTCCGTAAATCGAAGGCACGGGCACATCGTTCAGGCGCAGGTAGACGCCCAACTGAGCGCGATGATGAATCACGTGGTTCATGACGAAGCTGCGCAAGACGCCGATCCGCGGCAACGTAAAGACCGCTTTGCCTCCGGAAATCAGGCTCCAGGGCTTCATGAGTTGTTCGTCGGTGGCGGCGGCAATAGCTTTGCGCGCCGTAGCTACATTCTTGTCAAACGCGCCCAGCAGCTCGGCCTTCGATTTCAGCACGGGAGTCGGTGGCGCATTGGTTACGTCGAAGGAGTCTTGCCCGACGATGGCTTCCGCCCAGTGATTGATCGTCGCCAGATGTGTGGCCAGCCCACCCAGGGTCATCGATTTTGGGTGGGGCTTCCAGTCGGATTTGCCGTCCGGAACTCGTTCCAGGCTCTTCCGCGTGTTGGCCATCTCGTGGTCGAATTCCGGTAGAAATGCTTGATTCAAAGGCATGTTTCTCTCCTTTTTTCAAGAAGTGTTCAATCAAACCTACACCAGATAAGGCGTCGATCCAACTGGCTCCAAATTAATTCTTGATCTGCACGCGCTTTGCGTGGCGCGCACCCGGCGATGATAAGCTGTCAGGCGACGTACAGAGGGCGGATCCTATGCGAGGAAAAGTTGTTGTCATCACCGGCGCTACCTCCGGCATCGGACAGGTGGCGGCGGAGAAGCTGGCGGCCTTGGGCGCTCGGCTGGTGCTGGTGGCACGCGATAAGACGCGTGGCGAAGCCGCGCTCGCCCGGCTACGCGAAGCCGGTGCGGGCGTTGCCCACAGCATTCATTACGCCGATCTCTCGCGGCTCTCCGAAATGAAGCGTGTAGCTCAAGAGATCGCGGGCGCCGAGCCGCGCATCGACGTGCTCATCAACAATGCCGGAGCTCTCTTCGGCACGCGCCAGCTCACTGCGGACGGTCTGGAGTTTACCTTCGCCACGAACCACGTAGCGTATTTCGTCCTGACCGATGGCTTGCGCGCGCGCCTGTGGGCTTCGGCGCCGGCGCGCGTCATTAACACCGCGTCCGACGCGCACAAGGGCAACAAGCTTGACTTCAGCGACTTGCAATCTGCCAACAACTACAGCGGCTTCAAGGTTTATGGCCGTTCCAAGCTCTGCAACATTCTTCATGCTCGCGAGCTGGCACGGCGCTGGGCTGGAAGCGGCGTTACTTCCAACAGCTTGCATCCCGGCTTCGTAGCCACCCGGTTCGGCGACGAAAGCGGCGGACTGCTCTCTTTTGGCGTGCGCATGGCCAAGAACTTTGCAATCTCGCCGGAGAAAGGCGCGGAGACGATTGTTTATCTAGCTTCGTCTGACGAGGTCAAAAAGATCAGCGGTAGTTACTTCTACAAGTGCCGCGTGGCTACTCCGACCCGCGAAGCCCAGGACGAAGATGCTGCCAAAAGGCTTTGGATCGAAACGGCGAAGCTTGCGGGAATCCCAGCCGATGCGAAGCCACCTGAAGGAAGATCGGGTGATCGGGTGATCTGAATAAGATCTTCTGGATTGCCTACCTGCTCGTCAACCTTGGGATCACTAATCCCTTTTGCTTGTCACACAAGTGCCAAGTGTACCAGTCAGCCTCCGCCTTCGATTTTCCGATCACCCGATCACCAGATCTTTAAGGGGTCCCTCCCTTCGGCAGGATCAGGGTCGGGATTTCAGGCGACAGGCGCCAGAAGCGCAAGTCTGACCAAAGAGACTTCCCAACGGCATGCGGTAGCGCGCAAAGAGCCGGTACAGGAAATCGAAAACCGGGCGGAGTTCCGGCCAGCGTGTCGGAGCTAGGAGCCAGCCCAGGCCCACCAATCGGTAAGCTTCGCGAAAGGCCTCAAGCGCTCGGACCATTCGTCCGTCAGGATAGATGCCGTGCATCGCCTGCATTAGCTCGTCCTTGCTTGTGCCATACCGCGCGGGATCAAAACCCGCAGCCGAGATATCTTCGAAGGCCAGAAGGCCGCGGCGATTCCAAAACTGCAGCCACTTGACCTCACGGACACACATCGGGCACCCGCCGTCATAGAGCAACTTGAATCGCCATTCGCTCATGGGAAGCCGCCAAGTGAATGCTAGCACCAAGTATGAACATGTTCAAGTTTTGCTTTTGCTGAAATCCCGGGCGTTAGCGAGGGATCCATATACCCACGATCGAGCTTAAGGTTCAGCGCGACAATAGGGATCCCTCGCTAACGCTCGGGATTTCAGAAAAGGCTAGAGACGCGAAACGGCCCTCTCAGCAAGGTAGCGTGTGGCCCTATCGTTGGGCCCATCTTTGTTGGTGAGGGCGCCAAAGACCTGCAAACGTTTGTTCCCCTTGCGCACGTTGTAACCGATGGCTCGTCCCTCGAAGGCATCGTCCCCCAAGCCGCTCACTTCCCTACCTCCGTTCTGGGGTTGGATCATGGTTTTCTTAATCTCGTCCCACAAGTATGGGTTGTGCACTATGATCTTGACCAGGTCCAGCCCCGGGAGCGTTCCTTTAATGCTGCACTCGGTGTCCCCGGTCCTTGGATTATGTGCGCTGGTGAAGGCGGCGCCCTTACCCATGGCAGTATCCACTTCCGCTTGCATGATCAAGGAGCAGGGATCGGGAAGACTGGTCGACCCGTCCTGCGCCTGGCGATCTGCGCCCGATCCCGGCTTTGAGCAGCTGCCGCAAAGAACGAAAACTATCAAGCTCTCAGCTGTTAGCAGAAAGAACTTCCGCGAAGATTTCATTGGTTCTAGACTCCCTGTTGGAAAGACGAACAGATTCTAGCCCGGAACCACCGACGCGAGAGAGGCCTGTTTTTGGTTTTTTACTTTATTTGGAATTGGGATTTTCGAGGTAAACCAGCGCGATCTTGCTGCGGCCGCCCTTGGGCTCAACTCCCACCACATGCTGCTTTTCCTTGGTGCCGGCTTTGAGGGTGAAGCCTCCCTCCACTGGCTGGTCGTCCTCGCAGTCGAGTGTATCGGCTCCTGCTTTTGCCGGTTTTGCCCCGGGTTGGCTGCAATCCAGGACCTGTCCGTATTTGCCCAGCGCTTGGCGGTAGAACGCCGCAATCTTGGCCGGCGCATCACCCGACTCCAGCTTCAGTACTACCAATTTGAAGCCACCCGAGTGGCCCCAGAGGCCGAGCTGGACGGCTGAGCTTTCATCCTTCTCTTTGAGTCGTTGTGATCCCGGATAGAGCGGCAGACCAACGTCTTCCGCGGTCGCATCTTCACTCAGGATGAAACCGGCGCTCTTGCCCGTTCCCTTTTTGTTTTTGCCGTCTTGCTGGCTGGAGCTCCGACCAGCGACCGGTAAAGCGGCCAGAACCATTCCCAACGCGACGATGATTATTCCGCTCAGCTTCATTAGCGCCTCCTAGGTTGCAACGCATCTTAATACGGCGCGGAGGTGGTCGGAGTTGCAAGAAAGATATGAGAATTTTCTTTCTGCAAATCCCGGGCCTGACCCAGAATCGCCGGAATCGCGTGAGATCGCCGTCATCGCCGAGATCGGAGTCCGCCACATAAACTGTTGTAGTTCTTGAGCTTTTAGGACAGTTTTAGACCGAGTGCAAACTCATTTTCGCTACGTTGCATCCAAGTGGGATGACGGGTGATGGCACAGGTTTTTACCGTTTCCCTGTCTGAGTTGGACTGAAGCAGAACGGTGTCAAGTTCAACTACATCACCCGACTCGTACCAAATAGGTTAAGAGTTAGGTAGGTACAATCTCGTTGCCGCGTAAGAAGCAACCCCCCTGTCATTCTGAACCCGCTTTAGCGGTTGAAGAATCCTGACACTGTATCCATCCGGTACAAAGCGTCGGGCTTCTTCGCGCTTCGCGCTCAGAATGACAGTGCGCGGGAGTTTTCTAAGAACGATGAGATCAGTGGAACGAAACTGTACCACTAACAAGAATTACGCACCGCCGAAAAACAGAACCCGATGACGGCGATCACGCGCGATCTCGGCGATTGCGGTAATTTCCTAGCTGGCGCTGACTATGCTCATGCCGGGCCGGACTGCGCTAGCAGTCCTGTTGGCTCGGGCGGTGACGGTGCAGTTGCGGCCTCTGGCTTTGGCGCGATAGAGCGCATGGTCGGCGATGCGGAGAACCTCGGCGGGCGTCAGGCGAGTGCCGTTGCTGGCCGCCACACCGATGCTCACCGTGACGTTGGTTTCTTTCTTGACGGCAAACGACCGGGTCTTCCCCGCCTTGTTGGTACGCCGGTCCCGGCCGCGGACCACGAAACTGGATTGCTCGATGATCTTGCGCATGCGGTCGAGGTAGACGAAGACCTCATCGGCGGGCTTGCCGGGAAAGAGGACCGCGAACTCCTCTCCTCCGTAACGATACGCGCGTCCCCCGCCGGCGATGCGCGCGAGGCGCGAGGCTACCAGACGCAAGGCGTGGTCGCCGGCTTCATGACCGTAGCTATCGTTAAATTTCTTGAAGTGGTCGATGTCCAACATGGCGATACTGAACGTCTCCGGCAGCTTCATGAGAGCTTCATTGAGGGCGCGCCGGCTGGGAAGCTGAGTGAGCTCGTCATGGTAAGCCATCTTGTACGACGTTTCCAGCAGCGCGATGATAAGGCCCAATCCCGCGGTGGCGAAGAAAATGCCAGCTAGCTGGCTGGTACCGCCCATGCGAAAAGCAACAAACGACGGGATCAGCGCCCACAGCAAGCCGCTTTCAACCGCGCGATAGCGCCGGAACAGAACCCCAACCATCATCGACGTTGCCAGCAAAAAGGCTAGCAGGGCAGGTTGCGACAGATGACTCCAACCTGAAAGCGATTCCGCAAGAAAAGGACGCTGCCAGGCCGAAGTTGCCTTGGCCAAGGCAGGAAGACAGAGGATGGTGACTCCGATTACCTGCATTCCCGCGAAAGCCAGCCGCTTTCTGCCCGCCGGAGAGATGATCCCTCGTTCTTTGACGAAAGCGATGGCCAGCAGGTTCAGGGGAACCAATATAGCGGCGGCGGCGGCTAACACGCGACCGCTCTGGTTGGAGATGTTGGGGACCGTCCAGGCGAGAGCTGCCTGGGCCAGAGCCAGCGTCAGAAGCGCAAAGAACAGCCGGCTGCGACGGAAGACTGCACTCAAGACCAAACCAGCGACGAAGACGGCACCGGGAAAGAAAATCAGCGCCGCGTTGGTTTGGCGATCGTTGAGAATTCCGAAGCGAATGAGCGCGAAACACACCGCAAGCAGCAAGCCCCCGGGAAGGGTGAGCCGGTACAGAATCATTAAGATTTTGAGAAACAGAGACAAAGACGCGCTCCTGGGCAGACCGCAAACGTGTAACCCATTTATTTACAACACTTAGTGTTCCAACATCTCTCGTAGAAAACACCACTATACAAAGACGGCAGGCAAGCGGAGTAGATACCATTAGTGCCAGCCCTTTTCTCTGCACCGGGCTTGCCGCCTGAAAGGCGTGGCGCTCGGGAGATCACGACTGGCAAGGAGCGCGCCTCCATCACCAGGAGAGAAAAATGCTGGCAAAAGATAACGCCACATGTAGAATGGCCCCGCGCCGCTAAGGCTGGCTCGACAGAATAGCGATGTGTGGAGCGAAAGGCTCTGTAAAAGCGAAGAACATGGGGCATAGATCAAGTAGATTCAGCTTGAACGCCAGGAGAGGATCATGACGAAATACGCAGCAGAGATGTTTGGCACGTTTGTGCTGGTGTTTGCCGGGCTAGGGGCGGCCGTGCTGGGACAAGTTGGCGTCGTGGGAATCGCTCTGGCCTTCGGAATATCGTTGATGGCCATGGCCTACACGCTCGGACCTATTTCCGGGTGTCACATAAATCCAGCGGTCAGCCTGGGAATGTTTCTCAGTAAGCGTATGTCGCTTAACGACATGTTGTTCTATTGGGCCGCGCAAGTGATCGGCGCAATCCTGGCCGCTGCGGTCGTGCTCGTCATCCTCCATTTCGGACCTGGCAACTACGACGCTCACGCTGCCGGCTTTGCTGCCAACGGCTACGGAGAACATTCACCCGGCAGTTACTCGATGCTGTCCGCCTTCCTCGCCGAGATGTTCCTGACCATGATTCTGGTCGTCACCGTGCTCGGCACAACCGACAACCGCGCTCCTGCTGGTTTTGCGGGAATTCCCATCGGCCTGACACTTACCGCGATCCATTTCGCGGGCGTACCCGTGACCAATGGATCGTTCAACCCGGCGCGCAGCATCGCGCCGGCAATCTTCGTCGGCGGCTGGGCGATGGAGCAGATTTGGCTGTTTATCGTTGCGCCGATGGTTGGAGCGGTGCTGGCTTCACGCGTCTATTTATGGCTGAAGCCTGCCGGCAAGTAAGTGCCCAACACAGTCATCATACAATCGATGCCCCGTGCTCATTTGCAAAACCGACGATTTGTCGATGGGAAAACACAAGGTCCCTCAGGGCTACTCGCGCGCTGAAGAAAGCGCGCGCTCCTAACGCCCTTCGGGATGACGATTTGTAGGTTGACCGGGGTGTTCGGGCAAGAAAGCGTCATCCCGAGTCGCTTCAGCGGTGAGGGACCTTGCGTTTCAGCGTTTAGGATTCACGTGCTTGCAATGGAGCAGCAGCGTTTCTGGGAACCAGTCCGCAGCCGGGTGGCCTCAACGATAGTAACCCTGCTTCGCTTCAACCACGAAATCACCTTGCGCTCTCACCTGAGGCGCAAGCTTGACTTTGATAGCACAGAACTTGCCCTTCGGCTTTTCGGTCGACGGGTGATAACTAAGGCTATAGCGCAAACGAAGGTCGTCCATCAACTGCGCGATCCTGGTCTTCATCTTTTTGGCGCTGGTCTCGATCACTTGTCCGCCTGTGGCTTGGGCGTACTTGTAGACATCTCCCGGAGGATAGAGCATGCTGCCGATTATCTTAGCGGAGCTTCGATTCGAGTCTTCACGATCGGAAATCTCGCTCTTTTTTAGCAGCGTGCACACCACCGCGCCGGTTCTCAGCACTTGCGCAAGAGCGTCCTTTTGCGAATGAAGCGCGCCTTCCCGCACACTCCTTCCTAAACTGGCGCGAACTTCTTCGGAAGGAATGTTCGGAACATCGTCGGTAAGCCAAACGATGACGCGACGGCTGGTCCGATCTTTCGATTTTTCCAGTTGCATGGCTGCCTGGAAGATGCCCTCGTTAAAAAATGCAGCTTCGTTGCTTTCCATGCGGCTCGCGCGATCGATGGCTGCAGCGGCAAGCGCTCGATCCGTGGTGGAATCTTGCAACACTTGCGTCGACGCTGCATAGACCATAACGGCAACTTCATCTTGCGGCCGCAAGTGCTCGAGTACTTCGCGGGCGCCTCCGGCGAGCGACTTTAGGACGGGACGAACGCTGTCGGTCAAATCGAAGAGAAAGACGATCGACATCGGCAGCTCATCCTGGCTGAACGAACTGATCTCCTGGCGAACGTTGTCTTCGTAGACTTGAAAGTCTTCGGGCTTGAGCGAGCTGACAACTTGTCGCGTTTTCTTCCCAAGGACCTGGACGTCGACTACCTCCACGCGAACCTTGACGCGGAAGACCGGTTCGCTTGGCGCCGATTGGCCGTGCCCAGACCACGAGAGGACAACCAGCAAGAGAGCTGCGAGACGAAGCCTTTGTCGCATTGTTGTACACAAGATAGGACGGATTGAAGAATAAAGTCCAGTTCTTGTACCACCCTCCGTGGATCAGCTCTAGAGGATTTGGTAAATGAGTAATTTGGTAATTGGGTAATTGGGGCCGAGTCGATTCTTTCAATTACTCAATTACCAAATTACCCGATTACTAAATCCCCTCCGCGACTTATCTATCCAACCGGTCGCAAGCTGGCTGCCCGCTCTTCTGGCGGAGCGACATGACGAAACGCCCTCCACAGAAGGAGGTCGTAGAGGATCTTCAGGCTGCCGCCCAGCAACAGCGGAAAGGACATCGCGATTTTCTGCATGAAAAGGCCGGCGACCGAAGCCGATGCGGCCCAAGAGATATTGCGCGTGAGGTTGGTTACACCGCTCGCGAACGTGCGCTCGTCCGGGCGAACCACCGCGGCGACGTACGACTGTCGCGTGGGCACATCCATTTCCACCAGCGATTCGCGCAGCAAGAACATCACGACAGCCCATTTGGCGGAGGGCGCAAAGGACGCGGCAATCAGAAAGATGCTCGAAGGCAGGTGTGTAAAAACCATGGTTTTCACCAGACCGATCCGCTTGGCCAGCGCTGCTGCCCCAAGATGAGAGAGCGCGTTCAACACGTGGACTGCGAAGAAAAGAACCGCGAGCTTGTTCTCGGCGACGCCAAAGCGGCGGAAGAACCAGTAAGAAACAAGCGCATCGGTGAGCAGGCCGCCGCCCAGGCTGTCGATGGAGAATAATGCCGCCAGCTTGCGTACGGTCGACTTCGTCGCGGCGGAAACAACTATCGCCTCCTTCCGCAGCGCTTGGCGGTCGCGGACTTCAACTTGCTCCGTCAGACAAAGATAGAGCATTCCGCTGAAGATGCTCGCTGCGACATAACCAAGGAACATCGCTCGGTAGGAGGTATTGAGATCCAGACCCCACCAACGTTGTGCTAGGAGCGGCAGACCTGCGGCCAACGCTCCGAACGCTCCACTTGAATCCAGTACCAGGTTGTACCAGGCAAGGCTCCAAGTACGGCGTTGATCGGAGAACAAGCCGGGAATGATGGCTTGCTCCAGGGCAAAGGAAGCGCTGCGGTCCGTCCCCATGCCGTTGAGCATGCCAAGAAACGCAACTGGCACAAGCAGCGCGAGTCCCGAGTGACGGATCAGAGGGACCACACCTACAGCGGTGAGCAACGATAGAAGAAACAGGGTCTTTCTTCTTCCCACGCGGTCGGCTTTGAAGGTCACCAGTGCAGTGGCCGCGGCTGCTCCGGCCAAACCCGCGGCCACGACCAGGCCGATGGCCGTGGAGCTGAAGCCCTGACGGTAAAGAAAGACCCCGAGCACCACACCCAAGAACCCGATCCCAAACGAGCGCAGCCACGCCGCCACGCAGATCAAAGTCATGTCGCGCAAACTGGATCTCATGGGATTGAAGGTACCAGTTTAAAAGAAACCGCGGGACATCTGGTTCATTGCTCGTGTATCAGGACCGGCGGAGCAAATTCCCCCTGACCTGTGTCATCCTGAGCCACGCACCTGCCCGGGGGCAGGTTGAAACAGGAATGAACAAAAGGTCTTAAACCGCGGAGGCGCGGAGACGCGGAGGACGATTGGGAGGTTGGGCCACGGGTGACGATGACTCTGCCAGAACGCAAATTGGCCACCTCTGACCAGGTCTTTCTCCGCGCCTCCGCGTCTCCGCGGTTAAAGTGGGTGCGGTTGATACTTAGGTTGTTCATTGGGAGCGAAGCGCCGCGACGAGCTTGTGCCTCACGAAGTGATGGGCGCGTAGCCGAGCTGAAAGCGCTCTATTCACGCGGTCTTTCGAGCACGGTGTGTTCTCTTCCGTGCGGCGTGCAATACTTCGCGAAGACGCTTTCCCAGATCTGGAAAGGCAAACGGTTTTTCTACAACTGGAACCCCAGACTCGAGCTGCGGGTCGGCATAGCCGGTAATGTAGATGGCACTCGCGCCTGGACGGTCCTTGCGAATGGCGCGCACCAGATCCGTCCCGCGCATGCCCGGCATGATGACGTCTGCCAGAACCAGGTCAATACGATCCGGATATTGCCGGGCAGTGCGAATGGCCTCGTTGCCATCTGCTGCATCGAGGACCGTGTAGCCTTCGCTCTCCAGGTACTTGCGTGTCATGGCACGAATTCCGGCTTCGTCCTCGACCAACAGTATCGTCTCGCGCGGCAGCGGCGCCGGCATTTCCATGGCTGGCGTCTTCTCCGGAACCATTTCCATGGAAGTCGCTTGAGGCGTTTTCTTGCCAGTCTGCTGGACCGCGGCCGTGGGAAAGAGAACCCGAAAGGTCGTGCCGCGGTTGAGCTCGCTGGCGACGGCAATATGTCCATGCGCCTGTTCCACGATGCCGTAAACAGTCGAAAGTCCCAGGCCAGTACCCTTGCCGACCTCTTTGGTCGTAAAGAAGGGCTCGAAGATGTGTTCTTTAATCTCGGGCGTCATGCCGTGTCCGGTGTCCGTTACCTCAAGACAAGCGAAGCTGGCGGGCAGCTCTTGGCTCTTTTCTGCGTTTCCTGGCATGAATTCATCGCGTGTGGTGATGGTCAAGACTCCGCCTTCGGGCATCGCGTCACGAGCGTTGAGGACCAGGTTCATAATCATCAGCTCAATCTGGGAGGGATCGGCGTAGATCGGCAAAGGCCCGGGCCGGAGATTGAGCGTGAACTTGATCTGGTCACGGACAAGCCTGCCCAGCATCTGTTGCATACTGGTTGCGACCGAGTTCAGGTCGACGACCCGTGGGACCACGGATTGTTTCCGGCTGAACGCCAGCAGCTGCCGGGTGAGCGATGCAGCGCGTTTGGTCGCTTCCAGCAGTTGCTCGCCCGATTCACGATGCCGGCTGGACAGGTCAGCGTCACTCAGGATTTGATTGGCATAGCCTGAAATGAGCATGAGGAGATTGTTGAAGTCATGAGCTACGCCTCCGGCAAGACGCCCGATTGCCTCCATTTTTTGCGCCTGCCGCAGTTCTTCTTCCAGGCGGTGGGCCTGCGTGACATCGCGGAAGCTCCACACCCGCCCAACAATTTCTTCGCCCACCCGCTGCGGTTGTGTGTATCTCTGAAAAATGCGGCCGTCCTTGAGGCGAACCGTGTCAAAACTCACGGCATCCGGTTTAGCGTACAGTTGCTTGACGGCTAGAGAAAACGCTCGCTCGTCCTGCACCATCTTGGTCTTTAGTGAAAGCAGTTCCTCATTGCGCAGCCCCGCGACTTCCATCTGCGGGATGTTCCACATCTCCAGAAATTTTTGATTGCAGCTGGTGACTAAACGATCCGTGGAAACAACCAAAATGCCATCCGCTGTCGATTCCAGCGTGGCGTGGAGTAGAGAGAGCGAGTTTTGCAGTTGCGTTTCGGTGTGGCGACGCTGCTGATTTTCCAGTCGCAGCGCGGCGTTGGCCTTGGCCAGTTCCAGCACGCGCTCCTCGATCCGCCTATCAAAATCCTGGTTGGATTCCAGGATTGTGGCCTCTGTCTCCCGGCGAAAGCGCAGATCCCGTGCCGTAAAAATGACCCCGGCAATATCCGGATCGTTCAATTGATTGTTGGCTATGATTTCAAATGGGATCCACTCACCTGCACGGTTTTTCACCCGCAGCGTCGAAGGAATGCCCTCACCCCGGTCCTGTATGGTTTGCCCATACTCTGCCGCTGCCCGGTCGCGATCCTCCGGATGAATAAAATCAAATATGTTCTGGTTGAGAAGCTCTCGGGGCGGGATCTCCAGCACACGCTCGACCTGGGGACTGATGAACTTGATTCGGCCCTGATCGTCGATGAGAAGAATGATTTCCGAGATGCTCTGCACCAGTAACCGGCACTTCTTCTCGTTGGCGGCGATGGCAGATTCGATGTGCTTGCGTTCCCCGATGTCGCGGTTGATGCTAAGTACAGCTTTTTGGCCCCAGTAATCGATCAAAGAGAGGCTAACGAGAAAGGAGACGGTTTCCCCCGTCTTAGTAATGTGGTTTCGTTCAAAACTCCTGACGTCACGAACCAAGTCCGAATAGTTTGGAACTTCGTCGGTGAGATCGCGCATTTCCCTGCGGATCATCTCCCGCCGCGAATATCCGTAAACCTGAAGAGCTCGTTTATTCGCATCCAGGATACGGTACGATCTGGGGTCAAAAATGAGAACGACGTCATTGACCGCGTCCATCAACGAACGGCAGACCTTCCGCCCATCGGAAACTAGGGACTTTTTCTGCGAAGGCATCTTGAGACACGAAGAACCCCGGCCTGACCCGGGCTGCCGGCCTTGGCGTTCCTAATTTCAAGGCTAGCACGCGACGCGCCGTTCAGCTTGGTTTCGCCCCCAGTCGGCCCAGGACATTTTCATGTCGGGCTATAGGCGCGGCTCTCTCTTGACTCCCAGGAAATCCAGCCTGCTCCGCGACGCAACAAGCCGGATGCTCCAGGTAATCACAAAGCGTGGGCCCATGCGTGGCAACATTGAGAACCACAGCCAATCCATCGCTGCTCAAATAAGACTTGCCGGTAGCTTTCCGGCAAATCGAGCCATGTTGCGGGCGTGAGCGATCCCGCCTAGCGGGAGAGCGCGAGTCGGGGTCCCCAGCAGCTCCGCTGCTGGGGTGAGAGCACGCAGGCGAGATCCCGAGCGCAGTCGAGGGATCTGCAGTTGCAACGCGGAAGATCGGAGGAGGTTATACGTATGGGTAAGTTGCGTCTCCGACACTTGGATCCCTGGTCCCTGACGATCATCCTGCTGACGTTCGTTCTGTTTGCGGTCGCTCTTTTCAACAAAGGCTTCACACATGAGGTGTTGTTGGAAGCCGGAGTTTTTTTGGTCTCGGTCAAGCTCATTCTCCTAACCCATAAAAACAGTGTTCTAGGCGAAACGCTGAGCCAACGGCTCGACCGTATCCAGGAATCCCTCTCGCGCATCGAGGATCCTTCGCCTAACAAGTGATCTGTGCGGTCGGTAGTAGGTCAGTTTGGTTTGCGCAGGCATGGTTGCCGGAGATCAAACTCGAGACCTGTCATCTTGAGCAACGCACGTGCCGTGGGCAGGTTGAACCAGGAATGAACAAGAGGTCTTAAACGCGGAGACGCGGAGGAAGATTGGCAGGTTTGGGCCATTGGTGAGACTGGTTTGCCCGGGACGCAATTGGCCAACCTCCGACTAGATCTTTCTCCGCGCCTCCGCGCCTCCGCGTTTAAAGCCGTTAGCCCGATAGCACGCGACCTCCGTTTCCCTCCCCTCCTTGTAGAATCGAGTTGGTTTGGACAAGGTGAAGGATGCCAAAAATTCTGGCGAAGCATTTGGCGGAGCTGGAGTCGACCAAGCATCTACGCGGCCGAAATGATGCAGCCAAAGTAGAGAGACTGCTCCAATCGCTCGGCGACGCCACGTTTCGCGATGCCGCATCTCTGATTCGCTTTCACGACGCTCTCCTCTTCCTGTGCGCGTTTCCGCAAAGCCGCAAGGTGGTTCGCCAGACTGAGCGCTTGCTCCAAGGCTTGGTGCCGGAAGTAGCGCGGCTGCGCAAGTCAGGGGCCAACATGGATCCGTTTGATTCAGAGCAAGTCTCCGGCATTGCCGGCACCGAGCTGCGAGACACATTTACCTATGATGTTGCCCGGTGGTTGACGCGACGTTACCCGCGACAGGTCCGCGCGGTCTGGGACATTGACGAGCAGTCGCGCGCGCTGTCTGCGGCTCTGCCCCGGTTTGTTCCATTGCTCGAAGACGACTCGCTGGTTGAAGCAGATACTCCCTACTTGACCTGGCTAAGCCGCGCCGCCGGTGAAGGGCGGGAGATGGAGTGGTTGCTGCAACAGGTTCACGATTCACCGCTTTCACCGGCGCAGCGAACCGAGCTGTATGACGCTTTGGCTCTCGAGTTGCACTGGGAGTTGGAAGATTGCCCCGCGAGCCGGACTCTGGCTCGGCGCCCGGTGCAAGAGCCCTTCTTCCACGCGGAGCCCCTGATCCGGCGTAACCAGGTCTCGCTTGCGGATGAGTTCATGGGACCATCGTTACCCGTTCGCCGGCTCAACGCTGAGCAGGGCGAAGAGATTCTCGATATGTGTCGTGCAGCGGTAACCGTGCGTTATCGCGAACTCTATGGCACCACGCGCGGCGATCCCCGCCACGTTTACGAAGCTTGCCCCGGGCGCGGAGTGCAAATCTATCTGTGGGGACTGCCGCCGGAGCGGCGGCTGCCACTGCGCGCGTATCATGCCGGCTTTACCCTTAAGAATGGGGTGCCGATCAATTACATCGAGGGCATCTCGTTCTTCGAATGGATGGAGATCGGCTTCAACACTTTTTACGCTTATCGCGACGGCGAAACTGCTTGGATCTACGCGAAGGTGCTGCACTTTCTCCATCAGCTAACCGGCGTTACCTGTTTGTCGGTGTATCCGTATCAGCTCGGCCATAGGAATGAGGAGGCGATCGAGTCGGGCGCGTTTTGGTTCTATCGCAAGCTTGGATTTCGCCCCGGAAAACCCGAACTGCTGGCAATGGTCGAGGGAGAGGAAAGGAAGATAGCGCGAGATCGCACGCATCGGACGTCCGCGCGCACACTGCGTAAGCTTGCCGACGGCCACGTGTTCTACGAGATCGGCCAGACCGAGCGTGGCGCCTGGGATACCTTTGCCACGCGCACTTTGGGCTTTGCTGTGCAAAGCGCGATGCGAGAGGAGTTCGGCGGTAGCGCCGAGAAAATGCGTCAAGCTGCCTGCGCAAGCTTTTCGAGGTGGCTCAAAGTAGACTTAGGTTCGTTGAGCGCGGTGGAACTTGGCGCGTTTGAGAACTTCGCGTTCTTGGCTGTCGTGGCGCCTGAGATCGCGCGCTGGACACAACCGGAGCTAAAAGCGTTAGAACACATTATTCGCGCCAAGGCGGCTCCTGACGAAACCAAATATCTTCGGCGATTGAGAGAGCACGAAAAACTTAGGAAAGTCATTCTGCGACTCGGGTCGGATTCGGCCGGCGGCGCAGTGCCCGACACGGGCTAAAGAGGGTGTGTGAGAACTAGAAATCGTCATCCCGAAGGGCGTAAGCGAGCCCGCGCCGTCTTCAGCGCGCGAGTAGCCCTCAGGGACCTCGTGGTTTGCCAGGGTTTGATTCGATTCCACCACCAACGCAAGGTCCCTCACCCCTACTCGGGCGCTGATGACAGCGCGCCCTCGCTAACGGGGTTCGGGATGACGGCTTTTGGATGTGTCGGGCAGTTCTCACACACGCTCTAAAGCCCGCAGGGCTTTTTTGCCTCGTTACGGCACAGCTAAGGCCGTGCTCTTTCAAAGCAAAAATTATGAAAGGACGCTGTAAACGATCAATGTCTGCACCACGCACCGCCGTGATCGTTGGATTTCTTCTTAGCCTCGTCCTCGCCGGCCGTGGCTCCGGCGCAATCCGAGCTGGAGCCGCCAAGAATGCAATCACCCCGGACCTCGCTGCGCGAACAGTCTACCTTGCCGGGTTCGGTCACAATCGCATTGCAACGGCCGTACATGATCCTCTCTACGTTCGTTGTCTAGCGCTGCAGGCGGGGCAGACGGTTGTGCTGTGCGCGGCAGACCTCATTGGCCTGTTCTATGACGATGTGCAAAAGATTCGCGAGACCTTTCGAACCGAGGCCCCTGCAGGGTCGCAATTGGTTGTGGCCTGCACCCATGTTCACGAGGGGCCGGACACTTTGGGATTGTGGGGACCGTCGGCGCTCGAAACCGGCG
>Ga0209648_10001150_pt1 | contig 21129 bp, 7 predicted proteins | sample GraSoi2013_115cm_FD_185830 | JGI IMG/M metagenome (GOLD analysis project Ga0209648, IMG submission 185830) | Grasslands soil microbial communities from the Angelo Coastal Reserve, California, USA - Sample 9_17_2013_115cm (SPAdes) (version 2) | ecosystem: Environmental > Terrestrial > Soil >... | reverse complement strand
CGCGCCTGAATGTGAGGCTGCCACACCTGGATGTGACGTTGCTGATCGAGACAAAACTCTGAATCAGGGAAGTCTCAGGAGTTCAGCAGCTTAATGGCGCTGATCGAGGTCAGAAGGGGCACCTGGTGCAACGTTCTTTGACCTCTTCCACGATTTGCTGCCGAGCTTACGCCGCGAGCACCGGCGCGGGCTATTGTTATCTTGCCAAGTTGAACCACAATCGGAACGAGCTTGCCCTTCTCCCGCTTTGGTTGCATTTCTTCCGATCTCCTTGGCTGTTCGATCGCCAACTGGCACTTGTCCAAGGTTACGAAGGAGCCAGTTCTGTGCCTCCTCTCCCTCTTATAACGAATACCGAATCACAAGAAACGCCTGCGCGCCGCGTGTGCGCACCATGACCTGAGTGGGCCCGGCAGCGTCTTGCGGCGCCGTGACGGTGAAAGCAAATTTGGTGCTGTCGGCCAAGCCGGCGGTGGCATCGGCTGGGTTCCCCACGGCGTGATGCTTCGTTCCGGCGTCACCGTACACCTCCAGCGCCGTGATGTTGATGGTCTTGCCCTGGACGAAGTACGGAAAATAATCCTTGCGAATGGTTGCGTTGAAGTCGCCGGCGCCGTTCACGAACGCTGACCATTCGGTAGGGAAGTCGTGGGGCAAGCTGAAGAACAGGATAAAGTTTGCGCCCGCAGTGGCTTGCTGGAAAAGATCGTCGAGAGCCGGCTTCACCTTGGTGGAATCCACACCCTGCCGCGCCGTGTAACGGACATGCAGAATTACATCGGAGATGGTCATGTAGTCGAATGCCGGATAGCTCTTTGGATCCGGCAGGTCCAGCTTCCATGTGCTCTCCGCGCCGGCTCCCTCGAAGGGCAGGAAACGTTCATCACGCAAATTGGTTTCAAACAACCCCGAATCGTTGCTGGCGCCGCTGGTGACTACCGACTGAATGGCGCTGCTGTAGTCCAAGAAACGATCATCCTCTATTCCCTGGCGCGCGTATTCGCCGTCTTTCGGAACCGGCGACGTACGCACGCTGCTCCGAAGCAGGGAAAGCGTGCAGTGGACATTGGTATACGGGCCGACCACAGACGGTATCGAGAGGCCGACGCTCTTGATGCGGCGCATATAGTGGCCGGGACAATCTCTGTCGTACAGCCACTCGGGAATGGTCACCTGGCAAGTGCCAGTCAGCTTCAACGTGAGCAGAGCGAGCGGGTTGAGCTGGCGCAGGGAGACATGGCGGGTGAGCTCCAGTTCCCGCTTGTTGTTGTCATGGTAGGCCATCTCCATGCGCTTCACATCCAGATGGAGAGCCTCTGCGGAAAGCAGACCCTTGCGGCCGCCGTCCCAGTAATTGAACTTGACGAAATCCTGAGCGTCAAGTTCAGGCCGCATGACTTCCTGTTTCATCGTGCGTTCGGCTTTGCGCGCGGTATCGAACGCGAAGCGGTAGTACTCGTAGTAGAGCCGGGCAATCTCACCCTGCATCCATAAGTACAGTTCTTCATTGGTGAATTTATCGTGCAGGAACTGATCGATCTCCTGCGCGTTGACGATCTGTTGCTGGATATTGAGGTATTCGTGATGAGCAACCTGCTCAGCAATCAGCGACGTCAGGATCTGCCGCCCGTTTTGCATTAACTCGTGCGCGGCCGTGTTGTATTGCAGCATCCATTCATCGGCGCGCCGCTGGTGGCTCGCGGTCCGCTGGGCCATACCTGCCTGGTCCTGCTCGTAAAAAGAAACTGTCCTGAGGATCTCCGCAGCGATCTTGCTCACCGCGGAGAGTTTGACTCCACCGAATATCTTGGACGACGCTCCCAGCCCCCAGAATTGAAGGTTCACGTCAAAGTCCGGAATCATGGCCAGCACACCGGCCAGGGTATCCGCCGCGTTGGCGGCAAGGCGCGTGTCCCTGGCTGTAGGTAAGTGGGTATTCAGCTCGGCCGCTTCGTTCGTGTTCAAATACAAACTACCCGAGCCTGACGCGCCGGACTGATTCGACGGGGAGGTGCCGCCGGCGATTGTGAGGTCACGAAACTTCTGTAAGGCAAGCGCTTTGTCATATTGACCAACCAACGCTGCATAGGCCTCGTCGAAGTTTGCTTCCGTGAGCTCGCGCCGGTCGAGGGTCAGTGTGTCGGGTGCGTTCGCGTCGGCAGGAAGGCCAAGCAGGCGCTGGTAATAGCGCAAGCGTTCCAGGGCTGTGCCGCGGCTGGTCAGCAACGATTTCGTAGACTCCTGCGCGGACTTCCACTGCAAGAAGCGCACGTCCTGGGTCATGGTGTGGATTTGGACCTCGTGACGTTGGCGCACCAGCGAGAGGTGCTCGGCATCCCCTTTCTCGAGGGCGGAAAGCAGCGCGCCGCCCAGGCTGCGCACCTCGCCGCACAGCTCAAGGGTTTTCTGAATGAGAGTGAGACACCGTACCGGCCCGATCGGCTGGTTCAGTCCGCTGACGATGCTGCTGATATCGATTCCGGCTGCGGCCGCCTTGACCAGCATGCCGGGATCCAGCGGGGGATCGAAGAGCGCGAGCGGGCGCACCACTCCCTCGATGTTCATGCAATGGCGAATCTTGAAAAGCCGGTCGGCGACCGTGTCCCAATAGCCCAGCAATTTATCGTTGCGGGGAATGCAGAAATACAAAGCGCGCCCGATGCCGAAGAGCGGCCCGGAATCGCCGCCATCGCCCGATGTTGCTGACGCGAAGTTGAAGGGGAACTGGCTCTCAAGGTCGACCAGGGCGTTTCCCATCGCGTCCAGACCGGCTGCCTTCAACTGGGCAAACGTCTTTACCTGGACCGTCCCGCTGGGTGGAATCCGCTGCGGGCGCGGTCCGAGAATGTTGGCGGCGAGCACGTAGCGCTGGGTCGCCTCGTTGATGGATTCAATCGTATCCTGCTGGAACAGGTTGTCGCCCCAGGCGATCAAATTGTCCAGATACTTCATGACAACGTTGTACTGATAGGCCAGGTGCCGCGTGCGCGCAACTTTGTGCGGCTGAAAAGGACTATCGAGAATGGCCTGATAACCGTCAAGAATGTCCTGCCGCAGCAGTTGATCATCGGGCAAGAGATCAGCGGGCTTCTTGCTCAGCAGCGTGAGCAAATAGTCAATCTGCTTGGGAAGCTTGTCCTGGCGAAAGGCCAGGAACTTCCAGAAACGTTTGGGTGGATCCACGGTCTTATCAGTATTTGTGGGATCGAAGATGTAGTGGAACCAGCGCTGGGCTTCCGCAAAACGCTGCGTCTTGCTGAGGTGTACGGCTACCGTGAGGGGAATGTGGAAGAACAGCTCCCAGTTGTAGTTAGCGTAGGGGCCGTGTTCAGCAACGTCGATTTGCTTGGCAAAGGAGTTTACCTGGGTGAGTTGGTCGTTGGCCGGGCCATAGAGGATGTGAAAGAAGTCATGGGCCGGATCGGTGATGGGATCGGCCGTCTTCAAACTGTCCTGCCACGTCGCGTCCAGGACACCCGGCAGCGAATCCCGGTTCAGCTTGGAGATCAGTTCGCCAACAAAGGGATGGAAGAAGTTGTCGAAGGTGTAGTCGAACTGGGTGTCCCAATGGCCCAGGGAGATCGTCGCCCACCCCGCCGTCATCACCTCATCGTGATAGCCCGAATAGTTTGCCAGTTTCATGGTTGTTCTCCTCTACCTACCAGCCTTAATGCCAGCCTGAATGTTGGAAACGGCGCCTGAGGGCCCAATCTCGAAATCGCCGTACTTTACGTTGCTGGTCGTGGCCAGCCCGCGGTTGATGTAGGCATCTTCCGTTACAAATCGCGTCATGCGCGAGGCGTCGATGACGCCAGGACCGGGGTCGCCGGGACCGATCCGAGGCGCCTTCTCCAGCGGCACATCATCCCGGAAGACCATATTCGAAACTGCCGCGGCGCGGAAACGCTGATTGAAGTTGACTCCAAAATCGGGATAGTCGCGAATGTAGACCGCTTGTTCCGCGGTCGTGACGTAAAATACGTGACGCCGGTCTTCGAAAAAGAACGGCGTATCGAACCAGTGATCCGCAGGATGCAACGAGTCGGTGACGCGGAAAGGCATGGCCGGGCTCAGGATTTTGCGGTCCTTCTCGAGGAATCCGCCCTTGATGTCCCAATAGATGTTGGTGAAATCGCCTGGCCCGCCTTGAAGATTGCCGCGGTTGAGTTGGCGGAATTCCGGTGGAAACAGAAAGAGGTTCGGAGCGTCCGGCTGGCCCCAGACCACAGGGTTACTATGGGTATTGTAGAGGTGAAACGCGGTGCTGCCGGCGGGATGCTTCGCGAAGACCCAGAGCCGTTCGGCGGGGTCGGGGTCATCGCCGTCGAGAAGAATCGAAATCGTAAGCAGCGAACGATCGAAAGAGTTTGGTCCTTGAGCTGAGAGCGTGGCCAGGATCGCGGGATTGAGCACGTCCGAGGTCTTGGGTGCCTGCCACTTGCCGTTGTAGTACTCGCTCCAGCAGAGGACGACGCCCACTGTCACCGGCGGATCGCCCGACGGGATGGAGTCCGTCTTCAAACTCACCAGGTCAGCAGGCGGGTTCGGCTTAGGGGTGCTGGCCTGGGCTTGGCCGTTCTTCGTAACTCTAAACCAGAACAGCAGCAGGCGTCCCTTCCAGACCACTGGAACCACTGGATTGTCTTCAATGTCGAGCTTGACTTGCTCCCACGGTGTCCAATAGCCGTGCTCAAGACGACGGTAATAGTACTTGCGATGCGCACCCGCAGTACGGGCGATCACATGGTCCACATCCCCGGTGCCCAGGCTGGCGTCACCAGGCGAGTGATACATACCGCAAGGCTCGAGCTTGGCCACCTCTTCAAGTTTGGCCAGATAGTCGAGGAGCGCACCAGCCGCGGCATCTTCCGTGATATCGCTTTGCAGCAACTGGCTTTCAATTTCCTTGAAGAACGGCGACTTGTCATCCCGTAACTCCGGCTCCAGCCAGTTTTCCGGATAGAGAAAAACCTTGCGGTTGGCTTCCCACACACGATAACGCTTCATCCAGGTCCAGCGTTTCGCCTGAGTCGGCGACAAGGTGGCATGAGGCTCCAGGTTCATCATGCAACGCTCGATGAAAAGCTGCAGCGAAGACAGCGCGTGGCGGATGCGGGAAGTCTGCATGCACGGCTCCATCTGCACATCCATCAGGAAGTACTCGAACAGCTTGTCAGGGGTATCGATCTGTTCGCTGGCCGGATTCTCCCGCATCTGGTGAAGGATGTAGGCGACCAGTGCGTCACGCTGCAGCCCGCGCATATCGTTGTTGATAGGCTGGATGATGTCGCGCCAGCTGGCAGCGTCGTAGCGGGCGCGAAGGGCGGACTGGAAGTCGCGAACCGTATTGCCGTCAGGATCGTTCGTAGTCGCCTTGATCAGTGCCGCAGCGGATGTGCCGATCGTCTGGAGAAGAGCAAACGCGTTGTAAACCCGCAGGAAGAGATCGGGGTGCTTTAGATCAGCCGTGGCGTTGCCGAAGGAATTGAGCAGGGCGTTGAGCGAAGCTTGGTCCCAGCGCAGCAGGGAGAACATTAAGCTATCGGAATTCGCCGTGGCCGTTACAGGGTCCAGCAGCGCAGTCAGCAACTGCTCATCAGTGGGAGAGACGGCTGCCTTGATCGCAGCGAAGGCGAGAAGCGCCTCGAGGGGTCGCAACAGAGCTGCCGCCGTAGCGGGAGCAGTTGATCGCAGCGAAGGCGAGAAGCGCCTCGAGGGGTCGCAACAGAGCTGCCGCCGTAGCGGGAGCAGGATCGCCGCTGGCGGGCAGGGCATTCAGCCATCCATCGGCGCTGATCTGGTAGTCGGGGTCGATGCCAAAGCGCACCAGCTCGTTGGCAGTTATGAGCAAACCAGCCGCGAGAGACGTCACTTTCAGGAAGCGGACGTAAACGTCGCGGAATGGAGCGATGATGGTCGGCGGATAGAGATAGCGGCCGGGGATGACTTCGCGCGGACGCTTCGGCGTCTCCCACTTGACGCTGAGTTGTTGCGTTACCTTCTCGACCTTGAGAACAATGTCATAGAGTTTGCCGGCCTTGAGCTCAATCGAGTCGTTGTTGCGCCACAACGGTCCGTTCTGGACAAGGGCGCGAACCGTTCCATCTAAGGTAAGGCTCACCGTGGCGCCGGCATCAGCTTCAATGATGATGTTGTAAAAACCGGCCTCGGGCGCTTCGACCGAGCCGGTCCAGACTCCCGAAATCGCTGCGCCTGGCGTGGGATTTGGCGGCAGGGGATTGGCGGCCGGCAGGTACTCCAGATTGGCGGCGGCGGGATCGCTCTTATCGACTGCCCCGGTGGCGGTATTGCGAAAGAAGAACTGCGCGGCCAATCCAGGGGTTTCGAGGGCCAGCACGTCGTTGAGCGCCGGCTGGTTCTTGTCGGTGGCAGCGTGCAGCGGATGAGGGGGGGCCGAGGCGTTCACCAGAGCTTGCGTGGAGGGCAGATCGATGACGGCCGCGGCACTCAGCCGCTGCAACGCCTGCTGCTGCTTGCGCAGGCGCGAAAGTCCCGGGCGAAATGCTGCCAGCAGCTTGCTTCGCTTCACTTCGATCGGATCCACGGAAGCGATGTAAGCGTCATAAAGAGGCTTCAACTCCGGATAGCGGGCGAAGAACGAACCGCGCGTGTCTTCGCTCAGGGCGAAAAGACTATCGACCGCCTGCTGGAACACCAGCGTAACCCCACCAACGCCCTTGAGAGCGGCCTGAGTGACCGCGCTCAACAGCCCGGTGTGGGACAGGCGATGGCGGAAATTGTCATAAGCCAGGTTCGCATCGACAGCAGTGATCGCGGGCTCCAGCGTGGGCTGCCCGTGAGTATAAGGAACATCCAGGGCGACCGTGTCATTCAGCAGCGCGAAGAAAGCGTCAGAGGCCACCTGCCCGTAGACCAGCGTCATCCGTGCTCGTGCAATGTCTCCGCCAGGATCTTCGGTCGCGGCAAATTGATCTTCAATCCCGGCAAAGTCACCGCGTAACGTGCGCGCAAATTCAGTAATCTGGGCCGGGGCCGGCGCCGACTTCCCGCTCAGGTCCTGGTTCCAGATGAGATAAAGGGCCGCCGCCGACTTCAAGGAACGGGCCTTCACGGCCTGAACCAGCGCGATGAGGCGAACGATGGCCGGATTTCCCGCACTGGGGGAGTCGGGCGCAACGAAAGGATCAAGGCCGGTGAGCGACGTCAGCAGCAGGAGTTCGCGGACGCTTAAGCGCATCCTGTGGGCCAGCCATCCTCTGCGGTACACCGCGCTGATGTTGGCCAGCGTCAAGAGCGTGGTGCCGTCGAAGTTGAGCGCGGCCAGAATGCGGTCGAACTCATCCCCAGTCAGGCTGAAGGCCGCGCGAAGACTCTCGGCATGATCGGTCAGTTTTTTGTTGTTGACCAGGAATTCACCAAAGCCATTGTCGGCAAAATCGGGGTCGCGCTGGGACACCGCCGGGTTCAGGAACATCTGGCGGTAGAGGGCGTGGTCACCGCTGGTGCCGATGTCTGACCAGCAGGCCAGCACAGGCAGCAGATCGCGCTGGGGGGACAGATTCAACAGCCGCATGACGCGGCTGATAATGCCTAGGCGCGGCAACAGAATCTTGAACGCCGTATCAATCTTGGCAACAGCGTCAAGATCACTGGCGGCGATCGGCTTCAGGTCCGCCCGATACAACTCGCAGATCGCTGCGTCAGTCTGCTCGATGGTCCACCCGGTTTTCCTCCACAGACGGATGAAGCGCAACATGCGCACAAATTCCACGGTGCTCAGTCGCGTGGAATTGTCGTTGGGGCCGGACATAGGTTTTGCAAAGCGAAATTCGAGCTGGTCGAAATTGCAGGGATCGGGGCTGCTCGCAGGATCGGTCAGCGTGATGAGCGCCATGATGCGGTTGAAGTTGTTCGGGTCTTTCACCCACTTCTTGATGTCGCCGCCGTATTCGGCAGGATCGAGGGCGGCTGCTCCCTGGGGTAACAGGTCGTCGAACTTTTTGTCGGTCGCCGCATCATTCTTGGTCTTAAGCTCCACCAGCATGGCAATGTTGACGCCCAGCTTGGAGAGTTTGGGAATCAGGTCGCTGTTGGGGTTGATGAAACGGGCGCTCAGGAGGTCGACGACATCCTGGTAACTGATTTCGGCGCGACGGGAAAACTTCTTGGCGTTAGACAGCTCGTCGGAAACCTGATTGTCGGTCTTAGCCGGGGCAAAGCCGTAGATCTGCTTGAGCGTCAGCGCGCCATTGGTGAGCAAGTCGTATTCATCACGGGAAAGATTCAGTTCTTCGGCCAGAATGTCGCGCCAGCCATAGGGATTGCCCCCTCGTTCCAGGTCATCATTCATGCGGAGACGTTCCATGGCCAGAGGCAAGGGCACGCCGAACTGGAGAAAGTAGCGGCGCAGATTCTCTAAAGGCTGGTGAAAGGGGAGCTGCGAGGGAAAGCGCTCGCCGCGGAGAATGCCGTAAGCAGCGTCCATGACAAACTGCGAGCTGGCGAGAAGATCAGCTGAGGCCGAACCATCGGTGTCATGGCCTTTGTAGTCTTGCAGAGAGAGCGCTTGGACCTGATTGGCGATGTAATACTCAAGCGTCTCGTTGACGACATCGATGTAAGGCATCGCTGTGTTGGTGTTCTCGCAGGTGAGAGGAAGATGCTGGACATCAGGACGGCGGCTCAGCAGGACGCTCTGTGGATTCAGCTTGCCTGCCGCTTTCTCCGCGGCACTGGGCTCCTGATCGATAAACTGCAGCAGGTCCACCAGGTAAGCCGCGGGCGAAAGCACTGAGCGACAGACGTCGCAGGCACAAAAATCCATCGAGCCAAAGAGGCTTTCCAGCGTGGGATAGGCGATGACGTCATCAACATTGTCGGGTGTCGGACCCTTGGGTTTGGGGTCCAACACTTGTCCGTTGTTGCCGTTGCGCGGGACCGCGGCACGCGCGAGAGCTTGCTGGCCATCGGGAAGGGGACTCGCGCCCAGCTGGAGTCCGCTCCTTGCCGTGAGATAGCTGACGGCAACGTTGAGCACCGCGTGATGCAACTGCACGGCCTTGTCGTAGATGCGGGAGGCATCATCGGTCCCGCCGATCTCTTGCGCGAATTTCCGCACGAACGCTTGCTTGTCGAAGCGGACGATGTGGTACGCGGCGTGAGCGTCGTTCTTGAGCAGCGCGCCCATCGCCTGATCGGACTGCGTCATCTGGTGAACGCGCTGCAGTTTTTTGACCTCGTCCACGATTGCCGCAGCGACCTTGAGCTTGTTCTTGGCGATGTACTGTTGCACCGGTTGCAAGCCGATCTCGAATTTTCCCTGCTGGTCGTTCAGGAACTTGTTCACCTGATCGGCGCCGTTCACTTTCAGGTCGCCGCTCTTCACCATTTCCGCGATCGAGGCCGTGGGGTAGGCGAGGCGGACCTGTGCGGCCAGATAAGCCGCATAGTTTGCTTTCTTGGCCGCCGGCGTGTCCCCCGGAATCTCATTGGGCATAGGCACATTGGGGCCCAGCAGCGCCGTCCACTTGGCCACACGATGAAACCCGGCTTGCGCCAGCTGGACCGGATCGGTAAGACCCGAGGCCCCGCCCACCTGCCGCAACTGTTGCATCAGGGGAGCATTGTTGACGGTCAAGAACGCCAACTTGCCATCGACTTGAAGCCGGTTGGCCACATCTTTACCGAACGTATCGGTCACCGATTTCCAGAACACCGCCAGGTCCGTGCTGTTGGCGGCGTAGAGTGCCGCGAACTTTTGTTGTTGCGCGTCCGTGAGCTTAGAGATGGAGAGCATTTCCTTTAAGGACGACACCCCGGCGAGCGCCTGGCCGCTCAACAGGTTCTGCGCGCTCAGCGTCTGGAATGCTTGTTGGGCGCGGGGTATCGCGCTTTCCAGCGTCTGCGGAATCACCCCCTGCGTTATCGCGTCCTTCCATGCATTCACTACCGTTTGTTGATTGGTCCTGTAGAGAGCCTGCGGGTTGGCCGGTAGTCCGGCGCGGAAGAGAGCGTAGAAGAACGCAGGTGGAATCGCCGGCGCAGCCGGTGCTCCCGTAACGGCAGTGCCTTGGCTGGCCTGGCTGAACTGGTCAGCTAGTGCGGCCATGGCCACGGCCCGGGCATCCCAACCGGTCTTGTTAGCCAGGTAACTTACATCTTGCTGGGCCGCGGTCTCTTTCAGATCGCGCAAGTTTCCCTTGAAGTGGATGGCTAGAGTGGCAGTGAGAGTCTCGTGCTCGCTGGGGAGAGCGGCTGAAGCGGTGGCAGGCAACACTATATCAATAGTCTCGCTCAGCGAAGCGTTATAACGCGTTTCGGAAGTGGCCAGGAGTGTCTGTCCGGCAAAGACGCGGACCTGAATGTCCGGCGCCGTCTTTTGCCGTCGCGCCACCTCGGCGGCAGGGAATTGCAGAGAGTAACTCCCCGTAGCGTCCGTGGCGCCCTGGATCAGAGACATATCTCCACCGACGTTCTTGTCCACTACCTCTACGCGCAGTCCGCCAACGCCGGTGCGCTGTGAACTAAAGACCCGGCCGGAAACAGCGTAAGCTGCTCCCGGCTGTGTGGTCGCCGCTGAAAGAATGCTGCCTGTTCCGCTCATGGCAATTCTCCTGTTGTTCAAAACCTGTGTGCATAACCAATTCCGCCGCCACCGTAGCCGCTGGTGGAACCAAACGTGGTGCTTCCACCGGTGGATCCAGCGGGAGGCCCAATGGTGTCCCACTGCTGGCGCACACCGCCAAATCCGCCGAGGGTGAGAATGTTGCGCCGTCCGGCGCCGATAGGAATGTTCACGGTTACGCCGGCGGTTCCGCCAACCGCACTGCTCTCTCCCGAAGGCAACGGGACACCGCCGGGAGGCGTGTAGGGAGTTCCGGACAGGTAGCTCGCGTAGAACTCCGCCCAGAGATTCAAGATTGGCGTTTGACCGCGATAGAAGAATCCGAGTGTTGCGTTTCCGACTCCAGTTACGCCGCTGGCATTTGTGAGCGAGGTACTGTTTGTCGCGCTCGGCGGCTGGCCCAAGGCCGCGATGGCCGCATACTGCTGGTAGAGATAAGTCCCAGCGATGCCTAAGGTCAGCAGCGGGTGATCCCGATCAGGTCCGAACAGCCGCTCCGCTCCAACGGTGCCGGAGAACGTACCACTGCCGCCGCTTACACCAGTCGGATTTTGTCCCAGGATCACGCCTCCGAGTAGAAGCGTAGACACATTGAACATGTGTCCGTCCGGACCCAGGAAGAGATGTCCTCCTGCCAGGAGGCTGCCTCCTTGCTGGGCTGGTCGCCCGAGATCGCTGGTATAGCCTCCCTGCACGATCCCCTCAAGCCCCAAACCAAAACGGTTCGGGCGCAAAAGGCCAACACTGAGGGTATGCTGAGTGCCAAACCCAGCCAAGTTCGATCCTTGGCCGGATGAGCCCAGACTGACTCCGCCCAAAGCTTGTCCCGTGGAGGACTGATACGCCTGCCCGATCGGCGAGGCAGGCTGGAGGGCAGGAGGCTCGGCCGTTGGAGTGGGAGTGGGTGTTGGTTGATCATGCCTGTTGATCCACTCGTGAAATTCTTCCCGCGACATGAGGTGGGGTTGGTAGCTGGCCGCTCTATGAACCGCTGCTCTCCATTCGGGAGATCGGAATATAGCGCCAAGATCTACCGGGATGGTTGCCGTATCCGAATTCCTGTTGCCTTCATTTCCGTTCGCATCTCGAAAAAGGATCGGATTCGATCTGGCGTAGGAATACCGATTCAATCCATCGCCGAGGCCGATGACGTCAGACGAGGTCCACCGCCCCAACCAGGGTGCGTAGTATCGGGCGCCGTGATAGTAGAGGTCGCTCTCTTCATCGCGCTCTTTGGATGTGTAGCGGTAGCGCTTGGGGGTATCAGTCTGGTTGCGAACCGCCTGATACGAGGTCGAACCGTAAGGGAAGTATTCTTCGTAAGAAATCACGCTGGCCTGATCGTCAAGTTCGAGCGCTGCCGATTCCAGATGAGTGCTGTACTGATAGCGGATCAGCTGCGGAGGTGCAGGATCGTTGCCGGCCGTGCGTGTCTCGACCATTACGACGCGGCGTTGGCCGTCCATCCCGTGGAAAGTTTCGCGCTGCAGCGTGATGACGGCGCCGGTCGCGTCATACTCGCGGTAAATTTCGAAAGGTCCCAGATAAATTCTTTCCAGCTTGCGCGTGGGGGTTAGGTTCGCAGCCGCCTGCCGGGTGGTAATTTTGCGCACCCGCTGCCCTTCGGCGTCGTAGATATACCAGGTCATCTCCGGCAGCCCCGCGTTCACCACCTGCCGGGTGGAAGATTGCAGGCGATCATGCTCATTCCATGTCAGGGCAGGCAGGTGCGGCATGCGTGTCATGTTGCCGTGCAGGTCATAGCTGTAAGTAGCGGAGAACGGTCCGGGGAGAGGATCGCCGGGCATGCTGGTGGAAGAGAGCCGGTTGCACTTTTCGGCCGGTGAAATCTGGCTTAGCTCCGCGCAAGAGTAGCGGCGAGTCCATCCGCCGCTGGCGACCTGGTGGACCATGGTTTGCAGGTTGTCCACCGAATCGTAGGTGTAGAGTTCGGTGTAGGTGCCCATGGCGTTGCCGTCGCTCGGGTTCAGCAGACGGACGTTTGCCGCCGACTGAGTGCGCGGGCTATCGTCATTGGTGGCCTGCACCGAGGCAGCAAGCACGCCCGCGTTCTGACCGAGGTGCTCACGGCCGGTGGCGCGCTTCAAGCGGTAAACCGGATCGTAGGTGTAGTCGGAGGACGGTTCTACGCGCTGGTTGCGGAAATAGACCACATCCTGGATGTCGGCGTTATCACGCACGCGGGTGATGTTGCCCACCGGATCATAGAAGTAGCTGAGATCTTGCACGCTGCGCGCATTGGGATCGGCGTCAGGACGAGTCGTCGTGAGGTTCGCCAGACGGAATGTCTCCGGATCGTAGGTGTAAGCCGTGCCTGCGCCGTTGCCGTGACTGATCTGTACCCGTCTTCCGTGTGCGTCGTAGTCGATGCTGGTCACCGCATGTATGTCGGCGGTCGCGGGATCCAAAAGTGCCGCGGGAACTACCGCCTGCCGTATCCAGATATCCACCTTGTCCAATTGACTGGCTTCGTTGCAGGTCGGTCGGATGACCGAGGGGCGGCCGCCTGCGCTGTGTGGCGTTACCACCTGGATGGGCCGACTGAGGCCATCGAGCTTGCTGGAACTTAGGAAGCTGTCGGCGGCGGTCAGGAGGGGCGCCGTGGCGCCGTCCAGCGTTGCGATGTCGAGGACCGGCACGTCAACGATATTGGTGATCGCGGACCAATCGGGCGCAACGTTATAAAACGTAGCTGGCGCTGACGGAGAAGTGAAGTTGGCGAGTTGCCTCCCGCTCTGCACCAGGTTGCCCTTGAAATCATATGCATCGTGACTTATCAGGCCGGCGCAGTCGTAGTGGCGGAAAAGCTGGCTCTTCAAATTGCGCGCGGCATCAGAATGCTTCTCGCCGTAAACCAGCCGCTCCACCAGCATCTCAGGCAATCCCGGCGGCGTGACGAAACGATGTGTCGCACGTTGCATGGCATCGTAGCGGACGCGAAAAACGAAGCCGCGCGCATCCCAGGTACGTTGCGGGTTCCCGGCTACATTGCTCAACGTACGCCGCTCGCCGCTTTCGGCGCCAATGCGGTAAAGCGCGCTGCCGGTCAGATCGTAACCGGCAACGTAGCGGAAGCCGCCACCGCCGAGAGGCTCACGAAGGCAGCATTCAATCGCTCGCCGGCCCTGGGGATCGAAAACAGAAAGAGGCTTGTTCTCCGTATCCAAAGCCGTGCGCGTGGGGTAACGCTGTGGTACTCCGGCATCGATTCCGTTATCGGCCACGGTCAGGCATTTGCGCCCGAGCGAATCGAAATGAGCTACCGGCGGAGTCGAGGCGTGGGCTGCAGCTTTCTGCGCGGCATCCTGATTGGCGGCGCGCTCCTCTGCCGTGTTGCCGAAAGCGCCTCCAATACGCAGATCGTGCCAGGAAGTAAATACTCCTGCGGCCGGCCCCAGCAGGCGCAAAAAGAAATCGCCAACATCGCCATCGACCCGCGGATCGTCGATGAGAACGGTATCGTTGGCATCCCAGGTCTCCTGCCGCCATGCGTCGAAGACCGTTTTTTCAAAACTGTTGTCGGGATGCAGAGTCGCGACCACGCGGTCCGCCGAATCGTAGAACAACACCGAACTGACACCCGCCTGCCGGTTGAACTCAAAAAGATGGCTGGCCGAAAAGAACGGTTCGTATTTGCGAACTGGCTTGCCTTTGTTGTTGAAAATTGCCCAGCCACTGGCGATCCAGCGCGGAGAAACGTCATTCGCCACATTCGGGACCGGCCCCCTCTTGGCCTGTGTCTTGTGCTGCGTTTTTCTGCCAAAACCGTCTGAATAGGTGAACGCATGTTGAAAGCGCGCGGTCTGCCCAAGCGTGAGATCGGAGACGTGAGTCTCGCGCGTCAGCGTATAGACCATCGGCGAATCCGGCGACGGCAGATCGCGGGTGCGGAAGTAAGCGAACAGGTCATAGACGGTCCGCGAAGTCGCATTGCCTAGAATTGCGCCAGGGTCGTTGAGGGGATTGCCGCGGACGGCCTGAATCGCGGCGTCTGAAAGGTCAGGAACAAAGCCTGTCAGAGAGTCGCCTTCACCGGCTTTGCCGTGAACGGCTGTCCCGACGACCTGGCCCAGGCAGTCAAATGCCGCTTCGCTGAAATTCAGATTCGCATCGGTCACGCGCAAGGGATGCAGGACTCGGTAGTCGTTAACGGCGGTCACCACGTTGCCCACGGCGTCAGTCTGGCTAAGCGCCAGCAGGTCGTAAGTGTCGTAGGTGATGCGGCTGATGGCACCAAAGGGATCTATTTTCCGGCGGGGCTGATAGAAGTGCGCGCGCGCCTGCGCGAGTTCCTGGGCTGCCGTATCAGCATCACCCGGCGAATAGAAGATTCTTCCTGAGGGCTTCCACCAATCATTCTGAGCGGGCAACTGCACGTAGCCGCCTTCGGTTAGAATCGGACCGGATACGCGTACTCCAAAAATTCGGGTAATCAATTCCGGAGTCAGGGCCAACTGGTAGGTCTCTCCGGGCAGAGCGTGGAAATCGGCTGTCCCGAATCCCAACAGCGCGGTCATGTCGTCACTGCGATAGAGGGTACGGCTCCGGCTCACGATGCGGCGAGCAAACGCGACCGGCACACCTACGCCTTCGATGTCAGGCGTAGAAACATCTTCATACGGAATATCGTGGGTGCCGTCCCAAAGTGTCAGAAAGTTCGTATCCACTGTCGCGAAGGGGAAAAGAGGCCCGGCCGGCGAGAAGCCTGTAAGCTCGGCGCTGATGGTTTCACATGGCAACGGGGCGCGATAGGCGTCGAAATTTGCGTTCGTCTCCGGTCTCTGGTTGTTCACCGGCGCGGTGAAGATGTGCTGAGTCGCGGCGATGTGCAGCCTGGTCTGGTCGTGAGCCAGCATGGTGCGAAACCCGTCAGAGAGTTGTGGCTCCGGTTCCGGATATCCGAGACGGCGTCCGTAGCCGACCGAAGCCGAGCGCACCACGTTGCCGAAGTCGTCAACTTCCAGAGTTAATTCGTGGGCGACGCGGGGATCATCCGGCAGGCGCTCATATTGATAGGTCAGCGTCTCGCGCGGCTTGACAAGGAAGACCGCATGCCGATTCGGGCCGAAGGGTTGCAGGCGGCGCAGGCCGAAGTTGTGCTCGGTCACCGTGTAAGGATTCTCGGCGCGCGCCGTTCCATCCTGGGCATAAACCTCGGCGCGGAGGGGCGAACCCTTAAGCGCTCGATAAGCTTCGCGGACCTCATCCGGTGTGAGGCCCGCTTCGAGAAAATTATCCGGCAACCGCATGGCTTCGCGCGCGGTGACCTTGGCGGGGCTATCTCCGCGCACCGCCGGTTCCACCCAGTACTCACGCTCGTACTGTTGCTTTACCTCCGTGGCTTCAAGGAAGGCCCCGGTATGGAACCAGGTACGCGTGAACACTGGCGGATTGAATGACGTTACCTCTTCGTTGATGATCTCTACAGCGGGGAAGAGAGTGTCGTCACGATGGCTCTCGGTATCAAACTGCTCGACCATGCCGAATCCGCGGAACTCGCGCTCATATCCATCAAAATAGCCGTGGTGGTAGGCATAGCGACTTACGAAACGGCTGCGGCCAACCCAGTCATACGTCTCAACCCGTTCAACCACATGGACCGGGAATGGAAGCCGGGTTACCCAGGGCTGGCCTCTGCGCTGATCATCGAGGTAGAAGCGCGTGGAGGGAGCGTATTGAAGGCGCGTTTCCGCACCCAGGTTGTTGCGCATCTGGACCAGCAGATGAGGCTTTTGCGAGGTCATCAGATCGACGTAGCGCAGCGAAGCGTAGGATTCTCCGGGCAACGGCGATGACCACACCAGACAAGCCGTTCCGTTGCCGAGCAGGTCCATGACCTGGATCGAGCTGAGAATGTCCGCGCCGGGGAAGACCGCGAGCCGGTTGGGCGCGGCCCATGAGTTGCCGGAGCGATTGAAACAAACTTTTACCCCATCGTCGCCGATGTAAACGAGGTCTGCCGTACCCGACCCGTCAACATCCGCCCAGCGGACGCGGCGCGGATCAAAGCGCTCTTCATCGGTGAAACGCGGCGCGTCGTCCATATTGACCTTGGCGCCGAAACGGCCGTACCCGAGACTGGGCCAATAGCAGACCTCGCCGTTACGAATGCGCACAAGATCGCGCAGGCCATCGCCCGACATGTCTGCCAGAGAGATGGATTGCGTACCGTCGGCCAGGACCACGTGCGGGCCCCGTTCTTCGTCCGCAGGATGCAGGACGCGCTCGGCCTCACCAAAACCTTGGGCGCCGAGCGAAGGATAAAAGGTGTAGACCTGGTCTTCCGTGATCAGCACGTCGGCCCGCCCGTCACCGGTGAGATCGACGAATTGAAGATTGGGCTCAGACCAGTTCAGGCGCGGCAGCGAGGAAAAGGTCTTCAGCGGATCCCAATTGGCATCCCCAGTGCGCGCAAAATAACCGGCGGCTGGCCCGGCAAACGAAACCAGGTCAAGCTTGCCTGCTCCGGTCAGGTCCAAGAGTTGCTGTTGTTGTTGCCCGCTAAGCGCCGAAGGAACGGGCAGGGGTGAAACGGCTTGTGCAGGCCCAAACTGAGCGCGAGCCACCCGCTCGCCGCTGGGCAGCACGACCAGGTTGGCGGGACTGAGATTGCGCTTGTATTCCCAACCGCCGTTTTGCTCGGCCAGAATTCCCGACAGTCCTTCACCATCAAGATCCACCAATCGGAAGCGCGAACCGTCCAGGCCTTCGGGTGCGTTTTCCCGGCTTTCCGCCTGCGTAAGCGTCAGAATTTCATCGTTGATCTTCGGCTGGCTGTAGGCGAACTCTAAAGGAGGCGTAGACCGTTGCTCGTAACCGCCCTGTTTGGGACGATATCCGGTTTGCGTGATGGATGTTAAGAACGTGAAGACCGGGTTGCGCGGATCCGTGGGCGCGACTTCGTCGGAAAACAGAAAATCGGTGGAGCGCACCAACGAATCGCGCCCCACGGCCGGCTCATCCGGAAAATTGTGGAAGAGAAGCACGCGCTTGCAGCGGCGATAGGTTCGAACCTCGAAACCGGCGCGATATGCGGAGAACGGATCAGGGCGAACAGGCCACGCCTGGTCGGGAACCGGCGTGGGGGCATTCAACCGATGGTCGCCATAGTCGAGCACCACATGAAAATGGCAATCGGCGGGAAGCGGGGTTTCCGCACCCCCAGCAGACCAATCGGGAAAATAGGGTTGGAAATTGCCGTAGAGGACGTGCTTCAGGTAGCGCTGGTTGCCGCGGCCGGGCACGGTGCGATTGGCTTCGTGCGCCGTCCCGAGGTTGATGCCCGCGGAATCCTCGGAGGCATATTGGTACAACGTGGCGTTGCCCTTATCGTCGAACGACAAATATGTAAGGTAAGAAAAGACTCGGCGAGGATCTTCCGGATCGGCAATCCTGCTGTTTTCATCGAATCCGAAAATGGTGGTGACGTTGTCGCGGCTGATGGTACGCCAGTGGCTCACGCCGCTGGAGGTGTTCGTCCAGCGTTCAATGCGCGAAAACAGACCTTCGATCCGCGGCCGATAAAGCCGGATCTCGTAGGGGACGCCGTGAACCGTCCGCAATGGCAGCTGAATACGGTTGCCTGCTCCGTCGAGGATTGGAACCAGATCTTCTGACCCGGAAAGGATAAAGGTGTCGGACTCATCACCGTCCAGGTAGCGCGGCAGACCTCTGTCCGTCCTGCGCGTGATGGCTGGAACGGAAAGGCTCCACCCAAATCCAAACGGTCCGTTCCCGGAACCCGAGTCGTACGCGAGCGAAAGCTGAGGCCCGAAACTGGAACGTCCCGGGCTTAAAGCCAGCGGGACACTCAGCGATGCGGTCCCATTGGCCGAATTGACGCTGAACTTCTCTCCAATGCCACGAATCGCTCCCCCGCCCTTAGGCAAAGAGATAGGCGGACCAAGGTCAAGCCTTGCTGCGTCATTGCTCGCTGCGGACTTCGCTGTGCCTGCGTCCGCTGGCTGAATCGTACTGGGCGGAGAGCCGGGCAGCGCTTCAGCAGCGCCTCTTCCGGAGCGGTGAGCGCCGTTCGCTTGCGGTTGTCTTTCCTCTTCCATCGCCGTTACCGAGAGAGGTTGGAGGGATCCCAGGTGCAGCTCGCAACGCTGCGAGGCAGACGACATTTTGTTCGAGCCGGATCGAATTGTTTTTTTGAACCCGGACCTTGGTTGATGAAGGAAACGGTCTTTGCGTATCCTCGAATGCGATTGACCTGATGCTTAGTGTTTTTGGAACATGGAACGTTTCAAGGAAAAGTTCGGAAGAGAGGAATAATCTCGTCCCCATTGCCGTGGTTCTGGCGCCCGCTAAGGAACGAAGTATGAGGAGAAAGGCCGAGCCTGTGACTCGAAGGTGTTAACTACCGCCGTACGCTAAAGATAATGACGCGGACCGCGTTCGCGGAATTAAGCGCCGCCTTAGACTGAAAGTTGCGGCCAACGGCGGCTCCGGTGGGAAAAGTAGACAGCCTGAACCGGGCAATTCATTTTTTGGGAACAGTGGAGATTGGGCGAGATGAATTCGCCGTGGGCCGGCCAGCGCACTCGAAGACATGAATGCCGCACTCCTGAAATAAAAATGACGCAGGTTAGGCTGTCTCCCGTCTTTCCTTCCCTTTTCTCCTGGTCGCGCTACCGGCTGCAAACCAGCTTTCCATTATTGTTCTCAATCTGGTCGGTGCAGCGGTTGAAGTTACGCAGCGACGCCTGTCTCCATTTTCCGTTCTTCTTTTGGCAATTGGCCTGGAGCGTTGTGCCGACGGTCCGGATGTCCTGACAACTCTGCATGTATCCGCCATATGGCGCACCGTTCTGTTGTTTGTCATGCCTATGGCCGTGCCCGTTGTCGCGCCTGTCGCCTTGCTGCTCCCCGGGTCTGTAGCCGTGTTCATTGTCGGTTCTCTTGTTGCAGACGAGGCGTCCGTCATCATTCTCAATCCCGCCAGTACATTGGTTGAAGTCCTGTAGTGACGTTCGGTTCCAATTGCCGTCGCGAGTTTGGCATCTCGCTTCGAGCGTAGTGCCATTGGTGCGAATATCCTGGCAGGTCTGCGCGTACCCGCCGGTTGGCGCGTTGCGCTGGTCGTCATGTCTGTTGTCCTGCCCCCGGCCATGGTCGTCCTGTGCTTGCTGCCCATGAACGAACCCGGGCATGGCGAGCAATGCCGAGCTGATTGCAAAAACAAATGTAGCTTGTCGTACATTGAATCTCATTTCAACCTCCGTTCTGCTGGTGAGCAGTAGAGAGCGGTATTACCACTCAGCACTCTGCGTGAAGTCTGGCTGTGTCTAGTTGGAACAAAGCGACTAGGTTTTTCTAAAAGCCAGAAGCTAAGCCTGAGTCCCTAGTCCAGACATTCTGGAATATTATCTTCTTAAATAGGGAAGTCTGAGCACAATTGCATACGGGAGAGGTAGGAGTGTGAGGATTCTCGGGGGGAAGGTGTCAAAGCCACTTCGCGACCCCCGCCGTGATGGGAGCATGTCCCGCGTCGGTGCTGGCTCAACGAATACGACGGGTCTCTGTTTACAGAACTGGCGACGATTGACCTGACGTTGGGACTGCTGCCGGCCTTTTCTTCTTTACACTGAGCAAGGATTGCAGCCGGGTATCGCACCAGGTTGGAATTTGTATGGACATTGTACGCACGTTACTGTATATTAGTTATGCGCACAAGAGGGAGGAACCAATGCCTGCATCACCTAAATCCAGCAAGACCCGGGCGGAAAACATCAATCTCCGCGTAAGCCGAGGCCAAAAGTCGCTCATTGATCGCGCGGCACATGCTCTCGGCAGGAATCGGTCGGATTTCATGCTGGAAATAGCCTGCCGGGAGGCGGAAACTGTCTTGCTTGACAGGCGCTATTTCGCCTTGCCTGAGGAAATGTTCAAGCGTTTTGTCGCCCTGCTGGACAAGCCTCCAGCCACCAATCCGCGGTTGGCTCGACTGCTCAAGACCAAAGCCCCGTGGGACAAATGAGTGCGCCGGCTGATCGAATCCGTGCTCCTGAAAAGCTTTCCTCACAACATGATCTCTCGCAGTTTCAATGTGGCGAGACGGCGCTCGATGACTGGCTTAAGAGACGGGCCATCCAAAACGAAGAAAGCGGCGCTTCACGAACATACGTTGTTTGCGTTGGGAGTCGGGTTGTGGGCTACTATGCCCTCGCCGTAGGTGCGGTCGCTCACGCCGATGCGCCGGGTCGAATTCGACGCAATATGCCGGATCCGGTACCAGTAATGGTAATTGGCCGGCTCGCTGTAGATCGAACCGTTCAAGGGCAGGCGATCGGATCTGCTCTGCTGAGGGATGCCGTGTTGCGTACCTTGCAGGCGGCAGAAATTGCTGGGATCCGCGCCATTCTAGTGCATGCCATTTCGGAGTCCGCAAAACGCTTCTACGAGAAGAGGGGATTCGTTGCTTCGCCTGTTGAGCCGATGACCCTCATGACTACCGTCGCAGAAGCGCGTCGAGCCCTCTTGGAGAAGCTCTAATGCCC
>Ga0209648_10001147_pt1 | contig 21188 bp, 25 predicted proteins | sample GraSoi2013_115cm_FD_185830 | JGI IMG/M metagenome (GOLD analysis project Ga0209648, IMG submission 185830) | Grasslands soil microbial communities from the Angelo Coastal Reserve, California, USA - Sample 9_17_2013_115cm (SPAdes) (version 2) | ecosystem: Environmental > Terrestrial > Soil >... | reverse complement strand
CCGGACATCAACCGTGGTCGGCAGTCCACTGCGCGGTTTGGGCGACGATCGGATCCGGGTCGCCGACCCAGGGTGCTGCGAACTCAGGGCAGTCAGCGTGATCAAGAACGTCCGGTGCGGCGTACAGGGCGCAGGCCCTCAGCCATGGCCGCCCCCAGCGGTTACCGGAGTCGATGACGATGTCGTGCAACCATTGCCCGGCGTCGGCGGCCGGCGGGACGAAGGCAGAGAGCTGCGTGCGGCGCTGATGGTCGTCCAGGGACGGGTCGACGAGGGTCAGCGCCAGGCGTACGCAGGCTTGACCAGCGGTGACTTCGATGAGTTCGAGGGCGAGGGCTCGGTCCGTCCGGGTGCTCAGCGCACTGATCGCGCGGCGGATTCCCAGGCCGTCACCGGCCAGGGCGAGGACGCCGGCTGCTTGCTCTGCGGCAGCGGTGATTTCGTCGTGCAGCCCTTGGCGCAGCGGAAGTGCAAGACCGGCGTCGGGCAGGACGGTCAATACGGCGAGCGCTCGCGCCGTTCGATCCGCCTCCAGCTCCAGCAGGGCCGGCAGCGTTGTGCGATTCAGGCCGGCGCGTGCGGAGGTCGCGCCGAGCGAGTGCGCCGCCGCCTCACGCACGGATGGATTCGGATGGCCAAGCTCGAATACGAGCAGGCTGCGCAGTGAGGGAACGCGAGCTCCGCCGACCGATCGGAGGATTCGCTCTCGCGCGAGCGGCGACATGGCCGGTCCGTCCGGTGCCGTGAGCAACTGCGCGAGCAACTCGGCGTGCGCGTCGAGCGCGTCGGCGAGTGTCGACGGCAGTGTCGGCCGCCCTGCGACGGCGATCAGGTCTGGGACGAAGACGCTGCAAGGAGCGGCTGCCGCGGCGTTGAGTGCGGCACCGACGAGAGCCACATCGTCGCTGTACACGGCGGCGCGCCAGGCGTCCAGGGCGGCTCGTCCCGTCGTGCCGTCCTTGCCGACGAGCGCCGCGGCCGCGCCGAGCCGCACGTCGGTCACGGGGTCGTTCAGCAGGGAGGTCAGCTGCGCGGCGGCGGGTCCGGCGTTGTTCACGAGCGCACTGATGGCGACCCGCACGTCGCGGGGGTCGGGACTGGTCAGCAGGCGATCGACCGCACGCTGCGCTGGCGCGTCTCCGACCTGGATGGCTCGCGGATCCCAGGCGCGGTGCGCGAACACGTCGCGCAAGCCAGTCGCGTACTCATGCGCCGCCCATCGACTTAGCGCGAACCAGACCAGGGTGAGCCCGAGTGTCACCACAGCGACGGCGCGCACGTCGAGCGACAGGGCGCGAAGGGCGAGCAGCAGCGCGCCGACGAAGCCGAGCGCGAGCGGGACGCCCGCACCCTCGACGCCGGTTTGCGCCGCGAGCCGTCGTTCCTGGGGCAGCGCTTGATAGCTCGCGTTGATCGACGTTCGGGTGAGGCCGTCGGTGAGGGTGATGTCGGTGACCTGCGTGGCGCATATGACCAGGAAGAACGCCGTACTGCCCAGGCCGCCAGCGAAGCCGAGAACGGTGGCGGCCACCAGCACGACGAGCACGCCTGCCGGATTCGCCGACAGTCCTGAACGCACCCCGAAGCGGCTGAGCAACCGCCCGGCGAGCAGTGCCACGAAGGCGAGAGCGACCAGGTTGAGGATGGCGCCGAAGATGCCCTGGAAGCGGGCGAGCGCGCTGGCGTGCGGGTAATGCACGGCCGCGCGCTCCCAGACCATGAAGTCCAGCAACTGAGTGACCGCGGCCGACAGCACCTGGTAGCCGAACACCGCCAACACCAAGCGGTTGTGCAGCAGCGACGGGACCCCGGTCGGCTCGATCGCCGAGACGACGACCCGGTCCGGACGAGAGCCGAGTTCGGCGGGATGGCGCCGCGCGGAGATGACGACGAGGAGCAGCCAGCACGCGGCCGAGGCGGTGTCGAAGCCGAGCAACTGCACCGGGCCGCCGACGACATGCACGAGCCACGCGGCGAGTAGGCCCCCGCAGCCGAAACCGACCGAGAAGCCCGCGAAGACCCGCGGGAGGTACGCCTTCATCTCCCGCACGTCCAGTAGCCGACCGGCTTGCGAACCGACGAGCACGAAACCGATCGGGATCGAGACGGGAAACAGCACCAGCAGCGGGAAGGTCACCCAGATCCCGTCGCTGACCGTCAGGACCACCCAAGCGGCGGCGACGAGAACGAGAAACGTACCCACCACGCTGACCGCGAGCGCGCCCAGCGCCAACCGCGCCTGGGCTCGTCGCATCGCAGCAGAGACAACGACACCCGTAGCAGCGACGGCGAGATAGGCGTACGGCAGCGCGCGGGCCCCATAGCGTTCGAGGAACAGCGCGCTCGCAGGCACGACGAGGAAGGCGCAGAACAGGCCGAGTGACACTGTTTGGCCTGCGAGCACGGCCAGCTTGGCTCTCATCGCGGCGTCGGGCGCACATGCGTCTCGCGAATCCGGCGGACCAGCTCGGCAATGACGCCCAATGCGATCTCGGGACGGGCCCGCAGCGCGTCGTCGAAGGCCGGCTTGGTCAGGCGAAATGCAAGCGTCGGCTCGACCGCAGTTACGGTTGCCGCGCGCTCTTGTGGGTCCAGCACCGCCAGCTCGCCGACCACGGCACCAGCGCCGAGCCGCACGGTGCGATCGGACCGCACCACCTCGACCGCGCCGCTGACCACGATGAACAACCAGTCCTCGATGGCGCCGGCCGATATCAGGACCTCGCCCACCGCGAACGTCACCTCGTCCAGCACGGTCGCGACACCGGCAAGCACCCGGTCCGGCGTTGCCGCGAACAGCTCGACGCGGCGCAGGTGGGCGACACGTTCGACCGTCAGCATGAGGCGAGGATAGGGCACCACATCGTGCGCAGAAAGACCGCGACAGGTCGGCTCGACGGCATTGCCCGAATCGCGCGGTAACAGCCCGGACTTGGAGGGTGCAGAATGGCTGCATGCCGGTTGCGGTAGTAACTCACGTCCGCCGTCCATCACGCCGTGCCTAGCGCGCCGCGGGGTGGCCGCGTGATCCGCGATCCCGTACACGGTTACGTCGAGGTCCCTGCCGAGCTCGACGCGCTCGTGCGCTGCGCCGCCGTGCAGCGACTGCGCAACATCGGCCAGAACGCCCGCGCTGTTGCCGGCTTCCCGTCGATGACGGGCACGCGCTACGAGCACGCCTTGGGGACGATGCACCTGGCTCTGGCGGCGTGGCGGAGCTGCTGGCAGAACACCGTTGCGCCCGAAGGAGCAGACCGCGTTCGCACTCAAGACGATTTCAAGCGCGCAGTTCTCGCCGGCGTGAGCGCGTCTCCAACGGCCGACGCATGCTCGGCTGCTTGGATTGCCGGTGACGCCCAGGAATCCATGCTGTGGTCCGATTTCGAGCGTCGCATCGGGCTGGTCGTCGGTGCCGTCGGCTTGCTGCACGATGTAGGTCACCCGCCGTTCTCCCACGTGCTCGAGCCGTTCTACGGCAGCCGCGTCACCGAGATCTTCGGCGCACAGGCGCAGGACGAATTCGACGCCTACCGCCAGGCGTCCGCCAAACCCGTGCAGTTCCACGAATGGGCTGGCCTACGGATTTTCGACTCCATTCCTGACGACGTGTTCGCCGCGTTGCCGAGGTCGCTGATCCGCTTGGTGCTGGCCGACCGGACCGGACGCGGCTGGGCACACAGCCTGCACTCCATCGTCGATGGGCAGTTCGACGTCGATCGGCTCGATTACTTGATGCGGGACGCATACACCGCAGGCACCGAGTACGGCAGCATCGACTCCGCCCGGCTGCTGCAGAGCCTCGAGCTGCATCGCGCTGGACCCGACAACTGGATCGTCGGGCTCGGCGCGCGCGCCGTGTCGTCGTTCGAGACGTTGGTGATCCAGCGCGCGCAGCATTACCGGTGGGTCGTGCACCACTACGCAGTCGTCGCCGCTTGCACCGCCCTCGAACGATGCGCGTCCCAACTGTACGAACTGTCCCGTACATCCGATGGGGTCGAGGGAATGACGCTGTTCGATACGGTGCCCAACCTCGACTACATTGCCGTCAGCCGAGGCGAAGGCGGCGCCAAGGGCGAGCCGTGCGCCGACGACCACGACTGCTTCGCCTGGCTGCGCGGGGCGCGGCCTGCGCTAGAGGTACTCGCCCGACCGGAACACAGCGAGCCGAGTCGTGACGCGCGCTCGACGCTCGCCTTGCTGGACACCTTCGACACCTTCTCGATCTCGCCGATCCCCGCGTGGCGCAACTACCAGGAGTACCTCGCCCGCGCGGACCAGAATCCGGAGGCCGTGCGCAGGCTTCTTGCCGCGGCGGTGCCGACCACCCCGCCGGCCTACTTGCGCAGCCAGGCGAGCAGGCAGGCCGTCGATGTGTTGGCGACGGAGCTGCCCGCGAGACTCAACTCCGGGCTGGGGGCAGTGCTGTCTCGGTGGGGAGATGATCACGATCTGTCAGCCGCGGAACGCTTGCTTGCGGATCAGGTGCCCGTCGTGCCCGAGTGCGGCGAGGGATGTTGGTTGGTGACGACGATGCCGTTCCTCGCGCTGCACGACGACTTCGCTGGGATCTGGCGTGGAGACGAGCAGGCGTTGCTAAGCGACGTGAGCCCGTATCCGCTCGCGCTCGCGGCCATCGACCTTATGCGGCCGCGTTTCCACATCTTCTTCGTCCCATTCGAGGGTCCTCGGCGTGAGGCGACGACCAGGCAGCGGCGCGCGGTCGGCCGGGCATTCCTCGAAACCGTGGCGGGTTGGGCGTAGAAGCCTGGCGCGGCCCAGGTGCGTGGAACTCAGTGCACTGGGGGTCGCTTGTGCGGTTTGCCGGGCCGCCGGGCCCAGGACTCTTGACGTAGGGCTGCAGGGCGGGGCGGCACCAGGGCGGCTGATCTGCGATTCGGTGCTTGTCGGTGCGTGGCTATGACGGTCCCTGTTAGGGCACTCTCATTCGGCGGGGTGGCCGCCGGGTACATCTCCTACCTCCACCGGTCACCAGTGCTGCACAAGCACATCCCCAGGGCAGCAGCGTGGCCGCAGCAGCACCGTCGCCTGGACCGTCGTCGCCCACAGCCTGCGGGCCCCAGCTTCCTACGGCCACGCCCTGGCCGCCGGATTCTCCCGCGCCTTCCTGGGCGGTGCCCTGGTCATGCTGCTCGCCCTGGCCACCGCCGTCATCGCCATCCGGGTCCGCCGCACCGACCTGGCCGGCGCCAGCGAGCCGACGGCGGCCCAGCCAGACCCCGCCCCGGCCTCACCCGGCAGGGGTACGACGCCCCGCACCTAAGCGTTGGCACGGTGATGGCCGGACGGACTGCATGAATATTCATGCCAGCTGCTACAGGCACTGCCCGCATAATGCCGCAGAGTGCGCGTGTTCGGCTCCGGGTGATGGCGCTTGTGGCTGGGTGCCGCGGCTACAGTGCGGTAATGGGGTCGGGTGCTCGCTGACGACGGCGTGGCTGCGGCCTTCGCCCGGGACGGCGTGGTGTGCCTGCGCGGTGTGCTCGACGCCGGGGAGGTGGCTGCTGCAGCCGGGGCGATCGACGCGGTCCTGGCCAGGCCGGGCCCGCTGGCCCAGGTGGCCAGCGGCGCCGATGACCCCGGCGCTTTCACCGAGGACTTCTGCCGGTGGCGGGAGATACCCCAGATCGAGCAGCTGGCCCGGTATTCCCGGGTCCCCGCCCTGGCCGCTGCTGTGATGGCCACACCGCAGGTCCGCTTCTACCACGATCACGTCCTGGTCAAGGAGGGCAGGACCAGGCAGCGCACGCCGTGGCACCAGGACCAGCCCTACTACAACGTCGACGGCCATGGCGTGAGCGCCTGGATCGCGGTGGACCCGGTGCCCGAGGGCGGGGGCCTGGAGCTGGTGGCCGGCTCGCATCGCGGCCCGTGGCTGATGCCCCGCACCTTCCTGCACAAACAGGCACGCTGGTTCCCCGAGGGCAGCCTGGCCGAACTGCCCGACATCGACGCCAACCCTGGCGGATTCGACATCCGCCGATTCGCCCTGCAGGCGGGCGACGCTATCTTCTTCGACTTCCTGACCGTGCACGCAGCACCCGGGTTCCCGTACCCGGCCCGCCGACGGATCTTGTCGCTGCGGTACCTGTCGGCCGATGCCCGGCACGCACCGCGAACCTGGCACACGTCACCGCCCTTCGATGACCTGCGCGCCGAGCTTCCCGCCGGGGTGGCCATGGACCATCCGCTGTTCCCGGTGGTCTGGCCGGCAGCATCACGGTGAGTGACGGGGAACTCAGGGAGAACGCTCGCCGAGCCGCCTCCTTATGCACGATCTCAACAGTCCGTTCGCCGATCATCTCGGGCGCGCAGAAGGATTGATCTGGCGTGACGCCACCTTCGTAAGCGCGGGGATGTGGGGTGAGCTTCGGCAGCATCAGTGGTGTCGATTGACTGACCAGATCGATGTGCAGCCTGGCAGGTGGCACGCTAGCTGCCCGGATTCCACGGCAGCCGGCAGGCGCGGTAGGTGCCCACGCCGTCGGGGAGCTTGGCGTTGAACAGCAGCTTTCCTGACGGGCTGAACTCGGAGAAGTATGACAGCCCGCCCCAGCTGACGAACAGGTCGCCGTTCTTGGTCGTCTGGGGCAGCTTCCCGACGTGGATCCGGCTCGCTGGGCCGGTGGCGTCGATGTATGCGGCGGTGACTGTTAGGGGCAGCCCGGTGACGCGGTTACCCAGGCGTCAGACCGTATGTGGCGGACCAGGCGCGTTTCAGGTCGTCTTCACTCCAGTGCCCGAACGTGTAGGCGGGCGACTCCACCGGCAATGCCCGTTCCACCCGGATCAGTACCGCCTCGTGACACGGATAGCCGGGGCCGTGGGTGTCTAGCACCCATTGGCGGGACCACGCGTATACAGGGTCGCCGTCCCCGCGGAGCTTGGCGGTGCCCTTGAACCGGTAGCCACGCCTGAGGAGGAAATCGATCACATTTACCTCAAGCCGGGGATCGCGCCTCAGGTTCGCCACCGTCGTGGGTGAGGCCATGTTCATGAACACCAGGTGATCGTCGTCGTAGACGAGCAACGACCCTTTCGGGGACAGGTTCGGTGAGCCGTCCTCGCAGACCGTCGCCACGAACGCGAGTTTGGCGCTGTTGACTATCTTTCGCATGTCCTGCGTGATGATTCCCACCGTTTTCCCGCTTCGCTCATGCCGTGACTGCTGCATCATGCCTACCGGTACCCGGATCCGCTGGAGCCATTCCGCGACGTGCCCCACCCGGCAATGCCGATCCAGGCATGAGCCGATCCCACGCTGGGCGGGTTGCCCGCGCCCGTAGACATTCTCTGGCGCTGAGTAAGTGGTGTCCGTTCAGGCGACCTCAGTTGTTGCTGGCCGGGCTGAGGTGCGGGAGTTACCGGGCGGCTGTGATCTCCGACGGCTCGCGGATCCGGCCATCCCTGTCCATGTCCACGTAAAGCCCGCGGCGCTTGAGGCGGTCGGCCTCCTCCGCCGGCGCACCCAGGGTGCTCAGCACCTGCGCCAGCTCGGCGGCCGGCATGGCGGCGAGCCTGGGCCCCAGTCTCTGCGAGCCGTACGGCAGCACGGCCATCAGCAGCCCGTCGGCCTGCTTCAGCTGGTGCCATTCCAGCATCCGGCCTACGGTGCATGTGCCCTCAACACTCTGGGATCACCGCCAGGGCGGTCAGGCCGGCTGCCTTGCCGCACTCTTCGACCGCGAGCGCCGCGAGGGAGTACGCCCGCGCCGTGCAGCCCGCGTCGGCCAGCACCTCCGCGTCATGCAGCAGGCCTTGCGCGTTGCGCGCCGCCGCGATGGCACAGGCGACGAGCTGAGGCTTCGGTGCCGCCCTGACGGCTCCAAGATCCACACCTCCAGCGTGGCCAGCCGTCCACCTGGAGATCCTGACAGGGGCCTGGCATCCCAGCTGATAGTCGTCAGACGAGACAGCCTGCCTGATAGTCAGGCGCGCGTCCGGACTCTCCGGAGCAGAGCGGCCTGTCCGCTGGATCTCCCTATCGAGACAGGGTCTGGGCGTCATCGGGCATCTACGAGTGCCCCGCCAGATGGGACCCTGTGACCGAGCAGCCGTCCGGCTGGGCGGCACCGCCTCCGGGGACGATGTGGACGCGGGCTGAAGGCTTCCCCGCGCTGCTTTCGACACCGGTTCGTGGGCGCGCCTCCGCGTTCAGGAGCGGCTAAAACCGCGGCTATTCACGGCTACGCCCGTGTTCTATCGCGCGGCTCGTGTGGCGCGGGCAGGTCCGGGGCCACCCTCGGGGGGCGGAGGTGGGCTTACCCGCGCCGGGTGGCGTGGGCCCGCTCGGGTGGCCTGCTGGCCTGGTCCCGCCGCCGGCGAACGCGCCTGGCGTGGATCAGGTACCCGGCTGCGGCGATCAGCACCGCGAGGCCGGGTCCGCTGTGCACTGCGAAGACACCGGCCAGGCTGGGGCCACCCCAGTCGTTGCGGTAGGACGCTGGGTCGGAGAAGTTAACGGTGAAAAACTCGGCGATGCCGCGGATCACCAGGTAGGCACCCAGCAGACCGGCCACCGTGGCGGCGGCGATCCGGGGGACAGTCCAGCCTCGCAAAGCTCAGGCTCCCTTCCATGCATACGCTGTCTGGCAGGATGCAATCCACGCTATGAGCGCACGGCCGGTACCGGAACGGGGCTTGCACCCGTCTTCAGGCGGGGGTTATCCCCCAGCGGGCCCACCCAGGCCAGGCAGCCTGCCCTGGCTGCGTCCGGCCGCCGAACCGGGCTACCCACAGCTGGGAGGCGAAACGCAGCAGCGGCACCAATCCCTGACCGTTGCTGCACGAATACCGCACCGCCAGATGGTGACCCTTCCATGGGCGCAGGCGGCGACGGTCCGGCCGGGAGGACTTGCGATGATATGCGGCGATCCAGGGCGGCGATGAGGCCGGCAGCGGCGCCTGCCCGTTCGCGGGTGAGGACCGCGGGTGGGCGCTCGGCACGGTGATGCGAGCCTGCGGGCGGCCTCCGACTCGGTCGCCCATTTCCCGGGCGCCCGCGCGGCTACCAGATCCTCAAAGCCGTTGAAACGCGCAGATCCTCTCGTTCGGAACGGCAAACACAGCACCAGCCTGCCCTGCAGATCTGCGCATGGCGGCTACGTGCGCGGGGAGCGAGAGGTCTCCGCGTTGCCCGACGACCTGGCAGTCCCGGGTTCTACCCCACAACCGTCGACGAGTCTGCACAACCATGCATCGCCAGCCTGCGCCGGGAGCGCCGTCAGACGGCAGTTGCGGGGAGGACCGTTTTGAGGAGGAACTCGTGGAACCGTGCCCTCTCTTCCCACTGCGGGAAGTGCGCCGAGTTCTCGAACCACACCAGTTCTTTCCTCGACGCGATGAGGCTCGTGAAGTACCGTTCGGCCACCTCGATCGGCGCCATACGATCATGGCGCCCCTCGGCGAAGAAGACCGGAACCTCGACCCGCGGAACGGTCTCGCTCAGGTTCACAGACAGGAGGTCCGCATAGAGGAGGTCGAAAGAGCGTTTGGCCGCCCGGCTGAATCTGAGCTTCTCGGGCCACGAGTACTCGATGGATGCGAGCATCCAGCCGACCCGGTCGAACTTCTCAGAGCTGTGCCATAGCGCGCCAAACTCGCCGAGCCAGCGTGCGCATCGTCTCCATTTCGCGATGCCCTCGGTGCCGGCGTAGGGTGGGCTGCCAAGGGAGCTGAGCTCAGTGAATGCCTTGGTGTTCCCGCGCCGCCGTGACTCGGCGAGGAGGAAGCGGTAGGCGACCTGCTGCCCCTTGGCGAAGTTCGCAATCAGCCCGGTGCTGACGAACGCGCTGAAGAGGTCTGGCCGCCGCTGGACCGCCATGAGTCCGAGCACGCTGCCCCAGGAATGGCCGACGACGATCACCTTCGGTTTGCCGAAGCGCTGCGTCAGGTGCTCGGTCAGCTCGATGGTGTCGGCGACCAGCTGACTGACGTTCATCGCCGTAGCTGGCTGGATGGCCGCTCCGGACTTGCCCGAACCGCGCTGATCCCATTCGGCGACGACGAAGTCATTCTCAAGGAGCCCGTTGAGCCCGACAGTCGTCATCTCGGCCTGACCCGGACCGCCGTGCAGCTTCAGCAGGATCGGGCTCTCGGCGCACTGGCCTCGCACCAGCAGCCATTGCCGTACGCCCCCGAGCGTCAATGGCTCGAGTCTCGCAACGCTCCCCGGGACGGTTCGCCCCTGCGAATCGCGTATCGGCCTTGTGCGTGTAGACGATCCGAGCTGCGGGAGAAGAGACACGAGGGCAATCATATTGGTCAGCTCCGGACGGCTGAGTGAACCTCTGACGCAGGGCTGTGACGTCGCCGGAGACGACGGCCACGGCAACGTGGTCGACACTTCCCGGATGGCGGTGTCGTGCATGAGCGCCGGGATGCGGCCGTGATCACTGCGCAGCCTGGCCCTAGCTGTGCCACCCAGAGATGGCCGGTCAGCGGTGCCGGCTCGGCCGCCATCAGGCTTCGGGCGGCCTGGTCGGCTTCGGTGTGCTCAGCAAGGGCAAGCTGAGGGGGTTCGCCTGGGCCTGGCGCTGCCAGGCACCCCGCGTCCTCGCCGCCGAGCTCGGCCGCCCTCCGCAGTAGGACCCGGCGCGATGCTAGGAGCGGGCGGTGAGCACCTGGCCGCCGCCGTCATTGCGGACCTGGACATCCTGCAGAATGATCACGCCACCCGGGCGCCTGGCTCGCCGGGGCTCTTGCAGCCCGCCAGGTCCGCGGCATAGAAGGGATGCTTACTGGTCGTCGCGGGCGGAGTAGGGGCGTCCAGGCCAGTAAGGCCACTCCTCGAACCAGCTGGAGCGGCCGTCGTCACGGAGCCGTATGACCCATAGGTCGCGGTACTCCTGGCGCAGCGGATCCCCGTAGCGGACCTCGGCCCGCACAACGGCAGTGGCGCCGTCCACGGCGAGAATGTTGGTGGCGAGGGTGAAGACCTCCTCCAGGCCGTCCCTGTCCTGCTCCCACATCCGCCTGATCGCGTCCAGGCCCACGACGGGTTCTTCGTAGGGAGAGTGAAGGTAGGCGGCGTCGTCGGTGAAGATCTCCGCGAGGCCATCAGTGCCAGGTGCCCGCCATGCGGCTTCATAGTCCGCCAGCCACCGGCTGACCGTCACGCGGTCCGTCACCTGTCCATGGTGCCCGACAACGATCCGCCTTGCCAGGGCATCCCTGCGGATTCCTGTGCCGCCGCTTGCGGGCCGCGCAAGCCGATCACGGGATTTGCCTAGCCGCGATCCGCGGCCCTGGCGCCGACCGCGGTTTCGATGTGCCACCGCCGTGGCGTGGGGCCGGCCAGTGCTCGTGTGCTCAGCCCGAGCGTGAGAGTTTGGCGAGCTGCTCGTTCAGGGATCGCCGTTCGGCGTCGGTCTGGGCGAGTTCGAGTGCGCGCTGGTATGCGTGGCGGGCTTCGTCGTTTCGTCCGGCGCGGCGCAGGAGGTCGGCGCGGGCGGAGTGGAAGTAGCGGTAATGGTCCAGGTCGAGGTGGTCGAGTATCGCCAGGCCGGCCTCGGGTCCGTCGAGTTCGGCGACGGCGATGGCACGGTTGAGTTCGACGACGGGAGAACCGGTCTGGACGGAGAGGGTGTTGTAGAGCGCGGCGATCTGTCGCCAGTCACGTGGCTGTTGCAGGTGCAGATCGGCGATGGCGGCCTGCACGACGTAAGGTCCGGTCTCGCCGCGTGCGATTGCCTGCTGGAGGAGCTGCCGGCCCTCGCTGATCTGCTGCTCATCCCACAGCGCGCGGTCCTGATCGTCGAGCAGAACGATCTCACCGTCACGCAGCCGAGCGCGTCTGCGGGCGTCGTGCAGCAGCATGAGGGTGAGCAGTGCGAGGACTTCGCCCTCGTCGGGCATGAGGTCGGTGAGCGCGCGGCCGAGTTGAATCGCTTCGGCGGCGAGGTCCACGCGGCCGCCGCCCCAGCCTTCGTTGAACACGAGGTAGACCACTGCGAGGACCGCCGCCAGCCGGTCCGGTAGCTGATGGTCGGGCGGCACAGCGAACGGGATGCGCGCGTCGCGGATCTTGTGTTTCGCGCGGGTCAGTCTCTTGCTCATCGTCTCGGTCGGCACCAAGAACGCGAGCGCGATCTCCTCGGTCGACAGGCCACCGAGGGTGCGCAGGGTCAGTGCCACCTGTGCCTCCATCGCGAGCGCCGGGTGGCAGCAGGTGAAGATCAGTTCCAGCCGCTCGTCGCGGAAGGTGTCTGACTCATACACGGTTGCCTCCGATTCCACCGTGGACTCGCGCGCGAGCATCTCTGTCTTCTCGGCTAGCACGCGTTGCCGGCGAATGTGGTCGATCGCACGGTTCCGTGCGGTCGAGATCAGCCAGCCAACGGGATTGTCCGGTTCCCCGTCACGTGGCCAGCGTTCGGCAGCGATCGCGAACGCCTCTTGAGCTGCATCCTCGGCGAGCTCGATGTCGCCGAGGATCCCGACGAGGGTGGCCAGCACCCGGCCCCAGTGATCGCGAAAGACCGCGTCAAGCGCCATGGAACAACGCTTCGAGGATCGGCCGCACCTCGATCGCACCACCGGTCCTCGGCCCCTGCAGTTCCTGCGCGATGGCAAGCGCACCGTCAAGGTTGTCGGCCTCCACCACGATCACACCAGCGAGGAACTCCTTGGACTCAATGAAGGGGCCGTCGGTGAGCAACGTCCTCCCCTCCCCGGTTCGCACGGTTGTGGCCGACCCGTCCGCGTGCAGGCGAGCCCAGCCGGTCACATACGGCCTGGCGAGCACGTCCGCAATCGCCCCGTCCATCGGGCCCGCGTCGGTCCGCTCGCTGCCGTAGGCGAGCAATGCGTACTGCATAACCCCTCCAGTCACTGATCGGTACCGGTTCGAGTATCTGACGAACGACACCGGCGCCGGCGGACAACGCCGCCGGAGGAAATGTTGTCCGCGGCTGTCCGTTCCGGGCAGCGCTGTTCGTCACTACGGCATATCCGCCCCACAAGGCGGCCACCTGTTGGAGGAAACCGATGACGAAGAGGCAATCCCCGCCCACCGTACTCGCCGCCTCGTTGGCTTGGGTGCTGGTCCTGACCTCGACCGCGTACATCATGGTCATCCTCGACACTGGCGCGTTGTTCGCCGCGCTGCCCCGGATGCAGCGCGACCTGCACGCAAACCTGGCTTGGCTTCAGTGGACCGCGAACTCCTACGGCATCGCATTCGCCGCCGGGATCCTCACCGCTGCAGCGCTCGGTGATCGATTCGGACGACGGCGGGTCTTCAGCCTTGGCTTGACCCCGCTGGCCGGCGCACTCTCCGACCGAGTCGGACGGCGCACGATCATGGTCACCGGTCTCGCGCTGCAGGCGCTCGGTTTCGCCTGGGTCGCCGCACGCGGATCACTGCACACCAGCTGGATCGAACTGGTCATCGCCCTGCTCGTGGCCGGCATCGGCATCGCGATGGCCCTGCCCACCGCCCCCACCGCCGTCCTCAACTCGGTCGCTGAGACCGAGATGGGCAAAGCCTCCGGGATCAACTACATGGTCCAACGCTTCGGCGCCGTCTTCAACATCGCTATCGCCAGCACGGTCTTCTCCGCCCACGGCAACCTCAACAACCCGACCTCAGTGACCGCCGGGTTCCGGCCCGTGCGCTGGTCCTGCGTCGTCTTCGGCGCGCTCGCCGCACTGAGCTCAGTTGCCATCAGCCTACGCACGTCGCGCGCTCGCGCCGACACCCCCGCGGCCGACACCCTCGTCGTCGCATAACCCACTGAAAGGACACTGCAATGCCCGACATCCTGCACCGCATCAGCATCGACGCCCCACGCGAAGCCGTCCACGACCTGGTCGCCACCACCGACGGCATCGCCCGCTGGTGGACCGGCCGACCGCTCGAGGGCGACAGCACCGTCGGCAGCCGCTTCGCCGTCTTCTTCGGTGATGCCGACACCCCCGCTGCCGTCATGGAGGTCCAGTCCGACATGGCGGATGAGATCGTGTGGCGGGTCATTGAAGGACCCGACTCCTGGATCGACACCTTGATCACGTTCGCGCTGCACCCATCCAGCAACGGCGGGACGACACTGCTGTTCACCCACGCCCGCTGGGCGGAGGCGAGCGAGTTCATGAGCGGCTGCAGCACCAACTGGGGTGCTTACCTCACCAGTCTGAAAACCGGCGCCGAAGGCGCCGAGTTCTACCCCTACCCCCAAGGCGAGATCAGCCGCTGGGCATGAGCACAACCGCAGTGGCGCCGATGCACATCGGCGCCACTGCCACGCTCGCCCAACCAGACGGCTTAAGTCACCGCGCAAAGCCTCGCGTTGGCACACCAGCCCGGCCTTTGAAGCTTCGTGACGGACCGGCGCGCCGCGGAGCGGGAACGAGGCCAGCCCTGTTCAGGATGTGCCACACCGTCGCTGGTGCTACCCGAAAACCAAGCGCTACGAGTTCGCCGTGGACCCGGCGATGGCCCCACGCGGGGTTCCCTCGAGCCAGCCGGACCACCAACTCCCGGAGCAATGCAGCGGTACGCCGACGACCCCAGAGGAGCTGCGTGAGCTCATCGCCGGTTAGGGCACAGATTTGTCTGTCCGCGCCGGTGCCGTTCGTCAATAGGTGAAGGCGTGCATGGGGCACGCCGGCTCTCGAAAGGACAATCGACGTTGGCGAAGTTCATCTACCTCTACCGTGGCCCGGCCACTCCGATGTCCGACATCACGCCGGAGCAGGGCGCCGAGCGGATGGCCGCGTTTGGCGCCTGGATGGAGAAGGTCGGCGCGGCGCTCGTCGACATCGGCAGCCCGTTCGGGACGAGCACGTCCGTTCGCGATGACGGCACTGAAGGAACAGCCGGCGACCTGATCGGCTACACGATCGTCGAGGCCGACGATCTCGCTGCGGCGAAGGCGTTCACCGACGGCCTCCCGTTCCTGTCCAACAGTGACGGGAAGTGCGCGGTGGAGATCTTCGAGCTGCTGCCGATGTAGCGGGAACGGTCCGCCGCACCTACGACGGAGGTGCGGCGGACCGTTGGCACTCAGCGCTCACCCGCCAGCGAGGCACTACCGGCCGTGCGGAACCAGAGGAGAAAAGGCGCATTCTTCCGGGAAGGTTCTCCGGCCTGTTTCCGTACATCACCTGGAGAAGTGCGCCGACGCAGCCGCGCCGGCGCATCCTGTCCAGCACTCAAACCCGAAGTGGATGGACCCCAGTACCTGCGACCTCGCCAGGTAGCCCTGGTTCACAAGACGCTGAAAGAAAGGAGCCATGGACAGGTCAGGGTTCATGATATTTTGCGTCGAGGCAAACATAAGGATAGGCCACTCAGGCTGTGACGGATCGCAGCCGCCACCAGGCAGGCGCGAGCACGTCAGCCACGTCTTCTCGTGCCACAAGTGCCCGGAGATGTAGACGGGTGTCCCTGGCGAGCGAATGTTGTTGAGGACGATAACGATCTCAGCATCGCCATGCTTGTGAACATCGGCAGCATCGGCGAACGTCCAGGCATCATAGTCCGCCAGGAAAAAGCTGCGCTCGGTCGGGAACGACCATCTAGCCGAGGTGCTGATGGAACCATTCATTACCTGAGACACGGGCATCGGAAGGAAGCTGCCCGGGGTGTGATGGGCGTAATGCGTGCCGGTCCAGACATCGGGGTAAGCCTTAACAGTGCCATCGCCCTTTGACGGCAGCCCGCTTGTCACCTTAAAGTAGCCAGGTGCCGAACTCTTGATGCACATATCGTCAAGCCAGGCGTTGTCAAAGACTTCGTTTATGCCGTAAGTAATGCGATTGTGACGGGACCTTGAAGGACCAGAGCACAATGTAACAGTCGCAGCCGGTGGCGCAATGGTTCCGTGACCAGGGCCTCCGGAGGCCGCCTTTGGCTCGTAGGGGTTGGTCAGGGACGTGATCTGTGCCGGCAGCCTATGACTAGCCGCTGGCAATCGATGGACAGTCTTAGGCCTCACCTGCGGTGTCGGGGAAGGTATCGGCGTGGCTCCTTTTGCGGAAGCCCTGGAAGGCGGCAGGTTCCTGGTCACTATTAGGCTGATAATAAGAGCAGCTATAACTCCGACGGCAGCAAAACCAGCGACTCTGCCCCTCATAAATTGTCTCTATCCTTCGTTGGCAAATCCATATTTCCTGCATGCCTCGCGGCCGCGCGGCCGCGGTGGCGCAGGCGAAGGTGAACAGCACTCACAAGATCAGTCCGATGAACATGCGCAGCAGCGACCGCACCGCGTAGTAAGGCAGGTTAGCCGGGTCGGTGGACACGGTGGCAGGCGCGGTCGTCCTCGGCAGGAACGGGGCGTTCAGCGCAGGGGCTAGGCGCAGCAGCCCGTACAGCAGCACGAGCAGCACCCCGAACACGATCAGGTCCGCGGGCCGCAGGCCGGGACGACGCCATACCCCGCGCGACGGGAACGTCGCCGGCACCGGCCACCTCCAGGCTTGCCACCGTGACGCGCGATCGGCTGCTGACGCAATGATCCTGGTAATAGCTGAAATAGTCCAGGCCGCGTCCGGGGAGCAGAAACGGAGCCGGCGAGCCAGTTGGCTCTTCTTCCTGCTCGGGTTGCAGGTGAGGAAGGTGCGGCCGTCGCTGGCGCTCAGCCAGCAGCGCGCCGCGCAGGCCGCCGCGGCCCGCGCCCCGGCGTCACATCTGCATGCCTGGGTCCCTGGTCGTTCCCCGGTGCCGCGCCAAGGCCAGGCGGAGGACCGACGACCCGGCCGGGCGGCGACCGCGTCACAGGTGGCCCGGGGCGACCTTCCGGTACAACCGCGGCCCAGCCCTCCCGTGGAGTGGGCAGGTATGTCTGGTCTCAGCGGTTGACCGGCTCGTCAGCGAGGTAGGGCGGTGCAGGTTCGTATTGAATGTATCGGCGGACGGCGCGTGCGTGATCGCGGCCGTGGAGGCGGCCGACAAGCCATAGCGCCATGTCGATTCCGGCGGAGACGCCTTGGCTGGTGACCAAGTTGCCGTCGACGACGTAGCGGGCATCGCGGACCACGGTGACATCACCGCGGGCTTGGAGGGTGTCTTCGAAGGCGTAGTGGGTGGCCACATTGCGACCGCGTGCCGGGCCTGCCTGGTGCAGGAGCAGCGCCCCGGTGCAGACGCTGGTGGTCCATGCGGCGGCGGCGGAGGTTTTGCGGATCCAGTCGGTGATCGCGGGGTTGGATACCTCGCGGCGGGTGCCGTTGCCGCCGGGCACCAGGAGCACGTCCAGCGGCGGATGGTCGTCCAGCGTGTGGTCCGGCAAGACTCGCATGCCCTTATTGCAGCGGACGGCGCCCGGGCGTTCCGCGATGAGTATGGCCGTGTCAGCATCGTCTCGCAGCATGCGGGAGGTGGTGAACACTTCCCAGGGGCCGGCGAAGTCCAGCTCCTCGGCGCCGTCGAAGATCAGCAGCCCGTAGGTCGTCATGTGTGCTCCCTGGTAGATCGGAATCGGTCCCGATAATCCGATGGGGCGACGCTGGCGTTCCGGTGGAACGCGCGGCGTAGGGTCTCTGCGGTGCCGAACCCATACCGTCGGGCGATCGTCGCGACAGGGTCGTCGCTGTCGGCGAGCGCACGTTGTGCCGCCTCGATGCGCACGCGCTCCACGTAGGTCGCGGGCGGGGTGCCGATCTCGGCGGTGAACCTGCGCTGCAGGTGGCGAGGGCTCAGCCCAGCATGCCCGGCCAGGTCGGCGATACCGTGCCGGGCACCGGGATCAGTATGGATCGCCGACAGGACGGAGCGGATCGGGTCAGTTCGCGGCTGCGCTGACCACAGCGGCACGCTGAATTGCGACTGGCTGCCCGGACGGCGCAAGAACAGGACCATCTCCTGGGCGACGGCGTGCGCCATATCCCGGCCCAGGTCGTCTTCCACCAGGGCGAGCGCGAGATCCATCCCGGCGGTCACCCCCGCCGACGTCCATACCCGCCCGTCCCTGATGAAGATCGGATCGCAGTCAACTCTCAGCTCGGGGTGCTCTCGAGCCAGCTGCTCCGCGCGGGCCCAGTGGGTGGTGACCCTGCGCCCCGTGACGAGCCCGGCAGCGGCCAGCATGAACACCCCGCTGCAAACCGATGTGACCCGCCGTGCGCCGGCCCCGGCGGCGGCGATCCATCTGACCAGCGCCCGATCGAGGCGAGCCTGATCGACTCCGCCGCCGCCTGCCACCACCAGCGTGTCGATCCCGCCGGGGTCCAGCTCAGCCACTCCGTGCGTGGCATGCACCGGCAGGCCGCTGCTTGACCGGACCAGCCCCGCGCAGGGAGCCACGACCTGGCAGCAGTAACCGCAAGACAGCTCGCCCGCGTACTGGAACACCTCATGCGGGCCAACGAGATCGAGTGGCTGGAAGCCATCGAAGATCACGAAGACGACGCGGCGCTGATGCACTCATTCACCTTCCTGCCCACGTAGCTGTGGCGTCAACGACACCTATCCCACTATTCGCGCCACCCAATGGGAACAGCTCCTGTTTACTGGGCCTCCCAGGTACCACAAGAGGCTGGTCACTGCCGAGATAGCCAACGAGTACTGAGCTCCGCGCACGTCCTGCCCGGCTGCGGTCACCCCCTGGAACTTGACCGCCCAGCCAGACCGACCGCTACCTGGCCAGCTTCCTGGCACAGGACTGACAGGCGGTGGCTCACCAGGACCGGTGCCGGGCTCGCGCAATCCCACACCGGCCACCCGGAAGCATGCCCTGCGCGGCCGTAGCTGCGGGACATGGCGGTCGTCCGGGCTGCTCGCGGCGTCTGCGATGGGCACGGCATCCTCGGAGCAGGGAAGCGGCGAGCGTCCGGGCCGTGCGGTGTTCGCGGGTATGTGCCCCGGCTAACGACAGCTCTGGTCTTGCGCCGCGCCGTGCAGGGCAACCGGTCCAGTCGCGAGGGCGCTGTGAGCTCATCGATGTCCGGCTGGAATAATCCCGTCCAGCCGGGCGATGTGCTTTGGCGTGGCCACCCTCGACCTCACCCCCGATCAGCTGCTGTCAACCACACGGGCGGTGCGCAAGCGGCTCGACCTGACCCGTCCCGTCGAGGCAGAACTGCTGCAGGAGTGCCTCGACCTGGCTTTCCAGGCGCCGACTGGCGGCAACCTGCAAGGCTGGCACTTCGTCATCGTGACCGAGGCTGGCCGCAAGAAGGCCATCAGCGACCTGTACCGGAAGTCGAAGACCGAAAACGACCCGCCCTCGACGCCGCCTGAGCACCGGCAGATGATGGACGCCTCCGCCTATCTGGCCGAGCACCTGCACGAGGTGCCGGTGCTGGTCGTTCCGTGCATCGAAGGGCGGGTTGAGAACGCGCCGTTCCTGGCCCAGGCTGTGACCTGGGGGTCGATCCTGCCCGCCACCTGGAGCTTCATGCTGGCCGCACGCGCCCGCGGCCTCGGCACGGCATGGACCAGCCTGCACCTCGGCTACGAGCGGGAGGCAGCCGCAGTGCTCGAGATCCCCTACGACCAGGTGATGCAGGTGGCGCTGATCCCCGTCGCCCACACGATCGGCCTGGACTTCAAGCCTGGACCGAGGATCCCGAGGGATGACAGGGTTCACTGGGACCACTGGTAGCGCACAATCCTCCGATCTGTCGTGTGTCGCCCGGAGGCTGATGGCGCGCATATGAGCCCGTTCTGTGCGGCACGGTCGGCCATGCCGAATAACCGACCTGGCATCCGTATCGGCGGGAGTGTGCACTATCGAATGGGCCGTCTGTCAGTGCGCCTCGTAGCCAGCTGCCGAAACGGCCGTAGTGCCTGTTGAGGGGTCGGCGTCATCCTCATCGGGTGCAAGAGCGCTCGGTCGCCTGGTGAGCCCGCTGCGGATCTGGCTCGTGGGGCTTGGCATGGTTGGCAGGTGGCTGGCCGGTGCCCTCGACGCGCAGGCGGGGCGGCTGGCGTCCCGGAGGATCGATCGCTGACCACGATGGCGTGCGGCACTGGCCTAGCGCGATCGACGGGCTTCGCGCCACCGAGACGGACCTGCTGGTGGAGGTGACGGCCAACACGTCGACCGATGGCGAGCCCGGCCTGGCCCACATGCGGGAGGCGCTGCGGCGCGGGATTGCGGTGGTGACCTCCAACAAGTCGCCGGTCAAGAGATGGACCCGGCCTCCTGTTCTCAACCAAGCACACCGCGTACAAGCTCAAAACTCGCTGGTACACCGAACTCGACGAAGACAGCTGCTTCGCGCGGTGGCTCCTGATTCCAGTACAACCAGCGACTGAACAACGATCCGAGAGGCAATCCGCGCCATCAGCGGCATCATGCATGTGCGGAGGTCGGCTATGCGCGGTGCGGTGGTAGAAACAGCTCATGACTTTGCTGACCCGCCGGGGCGAAGGGCCGAGCTTTCTGTACGCAGGGCAGCCGATGCACATCTTGGCCGGACATGAGGGCCAGCCCGCCGGGTTCGCCGCGATGGAGATCACGGTTCCACCTCATTTCGCCGGGCCTCTCCCGCATACGCACGATGAGTTCGACGAGGGCATCTACGTGCTTGCCGGGCGACTGCAGGTGACCGGCGATGTGGAGGCCCAGGAGGCGGTTGCGGGATCGATGTTCGTCGCTGCCCGGGGCTCTCGGCACGGATTCAGCAATCCTTATGCTGAGAGTGCCCTGGTGCTGGGGATCTGGGCCCCGGCGGAGCCTGCGTTGGCGTTCATGCGTGAGATAGGCGCTGCCCTCACTCCTGGCGCGACACCCGACCCCGACGGCATGCGGGACATCTATGCCCGGCACGCCAGTCGCCTGCTGCCCTAAACAGTGACACCCCGGACCCAAGGGATGGAAGAGCCGCCGAACAGGGCGATCTGCGGCATTATGCAGAAGAGTGCGTCTCGCCGTCTGGGGGATTAAGCGGACAGGGAGGCAAGCCAGCCGGTCAGGATCTCGTTGACCTCCTCGCGGCGCTCCTGCTGAATCCAGTAGCCGCAGCCGTCGAGTATGTGTGAGGAGACCAGGCCCGGCAGGGTGGCGGGGTATGCCTCGATGGCGTCGGCCATCCAGGTGGTGCAGGCGTCCAGCGCGCCGCCGATGAACAGGGACGGCTGGGTGATGGGGGAGCCGTCGAAGTCGGCAAGGTCTTCCCAGTCCTGGTCCATGTTCCGGTAGCGGTTGTGCGCCCCGCTCATGCCGGTCCGCTCGAACTCCGCGGCATAGACGCGGGCTCACTCGGTTCGAGCAGCTCCA
>Ga0209648_10001145_pt1 | contig 21195 bp, 21 predicted proteins | sample GraSoi2013_115cm_FD_185830 | JGI IMG/M metagenome (GOLD analysis project Ga0209648, IMG submission 185830) | Grasslands soil microbial communities from the Angelo Coastal Reserve, California, USA - Sample 9_17_2013_115cm (SPAdes) (version 2) | ecosystem: Environmental > Terrestrial > Soil >... | reverse complement strand
GCCATCCTGCGCAATCGTCCCAATTCCCATGGAGTTATTTCGACCAACATGGGGGCCGATTGCTCGTTTACCGATATCCTGGTGATGCCGGGCGGCGGGACCCGTTGCCCGATCACCAAAGAGAATGTCGATCAGCGCCTCAACACCATCAAAATGGTTGGCAAAGAGGTCTACAAACAAGCTGTGACTTCCATGTTCAACGCTGCGAACAAGGTTTTGGAGGATGCGGGTCTTCGCTACGAAGACATTGCTTGCGTCATTCCGCACCAGGCAAACCTTCGGATCATCGAAGCGATCGCAGAGCGGATGGGGCTGCCGATGGAGAAGTTCTACGTTAACCTGGATCGGTTCGGGAATACTTCCGCTGCGGCCGTCGCTATGGCTCTCGACGAAGCTCATCGCACCGGTCGAATCCGGGTCGGTGACTATATTCTTCTGGTAGTTTTCGGCGGTGGTCTCACCTGGGCCAGTTCGGTCATTCAGTGGTAGCGCGAGCGGTTTACGGTTGGCGGTTGGCGGTTGGCGGGGAGCGGGACGTTGGGTGACTGGTGTTCCGGTCGCGGCGACTGTCCCAATAGGCTTTTCGATTTTGCGCAACCTGAAAATTGATACGAAGTTGCGTGCTTGGCGCTGGATCTAAACTGCGCGTCGTTTTCGATGGCAAACAATGGCGACTGCAATTTTTGGTAGTTCCACGCGCGCAGCTCCGAATCAACTTCTGCGTAGCGCCAAATCGAAGGCGTAGTCGGACAGTCGCCGCTTGTACCTTGGTACGATCAACACTTTAACCCTTTTAAGCCGCCCGAAAGGGCGGAACTCTAGAGCTGAAGAACTTGGCCGAGGAAGGTGGGAAACTGCTTCGCCGCAAGGTCGGTAGAACCTGTACGGTAGATTAGCCCGCCTTCCTCGTGCCGCACCTTTCAAAAGACCGAACCGTATCTAAGGCCGTTCCAAAACAGGGTTGGAACCAAGAGCCCGAGTTGACAAGGCTGTGTCCGAAAGGTACGCGCCCAAGCGCTTGATCAAACCCAAACCAGTTCAGTGATTAAAGTCTGATGAAAAAATGTTACTTCATGGGGATAGACGTGGCAAAAGCAACTTTTAACTTTTGCTTGCTCTCTAGCTCTGGGGGCTGTCTCTGGCGTGGACAGTGCGGCAATGATGCGCGCGGTATTGAGCGCTTTTTAGCCCAGTTGCCAGCCGGTCGCTGGAAGCTTTCCCACTCCATTTTGCGCTGGAAGCCACTGGGGTTTATGGCAAGGCTCTCATTGCTGCGCTCCACCAAGCGGGCTTGGCCGTCAGTGTGCTCAACCCCGCTCAAGTGAAGTACTTCGCTCTTTCGGTGTTGCGTCGGACCAAGAACGATACGGTCGACGCCGAGATCATTGCCCGCTTTTGCCGAGAGCGAAAACCGTTGGCCACTCGGCCGCTGCGGCCCATCGAAGAGCAACTCAAAGTCTTAGTCCATGAGCGCGAAAGCCGAGTGGGTGAGCAGACTCGCGAACCCAACCGCGCCAAAAAGGATCCTTTCCAAATTGACCAGCGGAGGATCTCGCGTGCGGCGACTGTCCCTCGAAAGCTAAACGCGTAGCCACTCGAGAAATTTTGATCGAGAGGAACGAAGCGATCCTCGCCAATGTGTGCAGTCGCCATCGTGTGGTCCGCGAATCATAGTTGTAGGTCATGGGATCGATCGCCAAACGCGAAACCCACAACGCCAACCACCGCCGCTAAATTACTCTCCGAGTTGGCCGGTAAAGAGTTCCAATCGGCTCGGCAGTTAGCTGCTTATGCCGGGTTGACTCCGGCAGAGCGCCGTTCGGGTTATTCTCTTTATGGCAAAACTCGCCTTTCCAAAATCGGTAATGCCTTCTTGCGTAAAGCTCTTTACCTGCCGGCCGCCGCCGCTCGGCGTTGGTGCAAACCCTTAAAGCCTTGGATCGTAATCCTCGAAAGCCGCAAACTCCATCATCTCGCTATCCGCGGGGCCCTCATGCGCAAACTCCTCCACATCGCTTTCGGCGTTCTTAAACACCAAAAACCCTTCAACCCTTTGCTCGTCTCTTTTCCTAAAACCGTTTGACTTCCAAGACCGTATCTACCGTTTCTTGTAACGCCAACCGCGAACCGCGACACGCCAAAATGGGCGAAACTTGCCCTTCGCCGCATTGCCGAAGGGCCGTAATAGCTGATTCCCGGTGCTAGTGCCGAACTCGTTCCGTCAAAGGAAACGTGCTAGACAGACGACCGTGCACAGCAAACTATGAACTTTCTACCGTGAACGCACTTATCGATACTCACGCCCATTTAGACTTTCCGGAACTTGTATCTGAAGTTGACGTCGTCGTCGAAAGAGCGGCGGCAGCGGGCGTCACACGTATCATCGCCATTGGAACGACGGTGGCATCCAGCCGGCAGGCGGTCCAGATCGCGGCCCAACATCCCGGCGTCTATGCCACAGTTGGAGTTCATCCGACGCACGCTACGGAAGTCTCAGAAAATTTTATCGACGAGCTCCGCCAATTGGCAGCTCAACCAAAGGTCGTGGCGATCGGAGAAATCGGTTTAGACTATTTTCATTTGCCGAGCCGAGCCGAGAAGGAGGATGTAATTCAAACCGCCTATCGCGCACTTTCGGCCGGTTCAGTCGAGCTTTTGTTGCGCGACCAATCGGAAAAAGCAAGCCAAGCAGTCGTTTTCCAAGAGCAGCTGGAGCTTGCAGAATCTCTCGACCTTCCGGTGGTTGTCCACCAACGCGATTCCTTCGAAGACACCGTGGCCATCATTCAAGAGTTTCCGGTATCTGCGGTTTTTCATTGTTTCAATGGCAACCCAGCTCAAGCCGTCGATCTGGTTCAACAAGGCTATTATATTTCCTTCACCGGCATCGTTACGTTCAAAAAAGCCACCGAGGTCCGCGATTCCGCAACGGCGGTCTCTATCGATCGCTTGATGGTGGAAACGGATGCGCCCTATCTGGCGCCGGTTCCATTTCGCGGCAAGCGATGTGAGCCCGCATATGTGCGGGAGACGGCTCAGGCAATCGCAGAAGCCCGAGGGATTTCATTCAAGAGGCTAGCCGAGGCCACAACTCAGAATGCGTGCCGCTTCTTCCGGCTACCCTAGCCTGCAATTGTGCGTGTGGATGCGGATGGCGCACGAGATTTACGGGCTAGTCCCCTTTTTTGCATTCACCGCAAAATCCGCGTTAATTGCCCCTATGGTCAAAATCAAGATTGATTACCAGGGCCAATTACTGACCGAAGTCACTCACGGCCCATCCGGCACAAAATTTACCACTGACGCTCCGCTCGATAATGGAGGCAAAGCTTCCTCGTTTTCTCCGACCGACCTCGTAGGAGCCGCGCTTGGAAGTTGTATGGCGACTATGATGGGCATTTTCGCTCAGCGTCACTCTATTCCGCTGGAAGGCACCAAGATCGAAGTGGCGAAAACAATGGTTCAGCAGCCGATACGCCGGATCGGCGAGTTCAAGGTAGATATTTATTTGCCCGTCGCAGCCGATCATCCTCAGCGGGCCGGTCTGGAAAGAGCTGCATTGACTTGCCCGGTGCATCAGAGTCTGCACCCTGATGTCAAAATTCCGGCGACGTTCCACTGGGACATCAGCGACAATCTTGAGCCGGAACTCAGTGCTAGGTCTGCAAATCTTCAAAGTCGATAAAGATTGCGTCACCGGAAATCAGCTTCGGTAGTCGGGATCCGTCTGATGAGCCGCACATCTGCGAATGTTCGCCCCCAAACCTGCTGGCGGTAGCTCATTCTAACCGGGTTTTGTGACAGCTGATGAGTTGTTCGTCGACTCCGATCAATCAGTCATCTGACTGTTCTTCTCCGCAACCACCGAGGATCGTTGCGAATGACACAAAAAAGGCGCTTGAAACACCGCAAAACCTGCCGTAGCCGATACAGACTTCTTTTCGTTCGAGGTAATTGTCAGCAGTTGAGGCTCGTTGACGATGGAGTCCTGATTGGACTGGCTTGCTCGAGGAGGCGTCCCTGAAGAACTCACAATATGTCAGCTAAATTATACGTAGGAAATCTTTCCTTCGCTACGACCGAACTCGATCTACAGGATCTGTTTGGACAGGTTGGAACGGTCGTTGATGTTAAAATCATCCAGGACAAATTCACCGGAAAATCTCGGGGATTTGGTTTTGTAACCATGGAATCGAATGAGCAAGCCAGCGAAGCCATCGGCAAATTCAATGGCTACTCGCTCGATAATCGCCAGCTTACTGTTAACGAGGCTCGCCCACCGGAACCGCGGCAGGACCGGTTTTACACGAACGAACCCTCTTCTCGCGGAGGGGGCAAAGATAATCGACGCGGACGAGATCGCGATTTCCGCCGCCGCTGAGATTCAGCGCAATTCTGCCTAGCCCGCAAAGCTCACGCGCCATTACGAAGAGATGCGTTGATTGCGGGCTAGGGTCGCATTCACGCGGTCAAACAAAGACGAGCCGTCTGGCTAACCGGGCGGCTCCCATCCTCTCGAGCCGGCCCGGATTCGCCTTAAGATTTCTCTAATCAGACTGGGACCTCGATAGATAAAGCCAGTATAGATCTGCACCAAGTCAGCTCCTGCGTCCAGCCGGCGAAGCGCTTCATCTGCGCTCATGATCCCGCCTACTGAAATAACTGGAAGTTTGGATCGTTGCTTGACGAACTGCAGTATTTCCATTGCTCTGCCTCGCAGCGGTAAGCCGCTCAGTCCGCCTTCCGTCCGGAATCGTTCGGGTATAGCGGTGTGATCGGTCGTGGTGTTGGTCGCAATTACGCCAGCCAATCCATAGCTCTCTGCCATATTCAAAACATTCTCAACCTCGTGCCAGTCTAGATCAGGGGCCATCTTGACCAAGACCGGTTTTCCGCCGGCCTCAGCGCAAACGACCGAGAACAGCTCTTTCATCGCATCGCGCTCCTGCAATTGGCGCAGGCCTGGCGTATTGGGCGAACTCACATTCAAGACAAAATAATCACCCAGCTGCGACAGAGGCCGGAAGGCCCGACAGTAATCTTCCGCCGCTGTCTCGAGCGGAATAATCCTCGACTTTCCCAAATTTATTCCGATCGGAATTTCCGGCCATCGTCCCGATTTCTTTAGCGCATCCAAGCGCAACGCAACGCGTTCAGCTCCTTCATTGTTGAACCCGAGCCGGTTGATTAGCGCCTCGCTTTCGGGAATTCGGAAAATCCGCGGCTTAGGATTCCCTTCCTGTTTAAGGGCAGTGATCGTTCCGACTTCCGCAAAACCAAATCCCAATCCGGCCCAGGCAGGTAATGCCACCGCATTTTTGTCAAACCCAGCTGCCAATCCGACCGGGTTGGGAAAATGAAGACCGAATAGGTCCTTGGAGAATTTTGGATCCGGTTTGGCCTGAATGAGATGCCAAACCGATGGTGTCCGCGATGATAGCTCGAGACACCTGATGGCCAAATGATGAGCCGTCTCCGGATCGAGCCGAAAAAGCAAAGGTCGCACGAACCGCTCGTAAATCGTGCCCATCGGAGACTCAGTCATTTCCCAATGCAAAACTCGCTGAAAATCCTTCCCAGCAAATCTTCGGTGTCGTGCTTGCCGACGACATCGCCGATTCCATCGAGGGCACTGCGCAAATCAACTGCTATCAGCTCTGGTTGTTGGCTTTGCGCGATCCCATCGCTCGCTTTTTTCACCGCTTGCTCAGCCTCGCGCAAGCAAGATTGATGACGCGCGCTGATCGCAATATGGGAATTCTCTAGTGACAGTTCACCACCCATCACTCGATTTCGAATCTCATCCTCCAGCGCTTCGCGGCCGAAGTCGGTCGTGCAAGAAAATCGGATTCCGTCCGCACCCTTCCAATCAGGATGGAGACCAAGGTCAACCTTATTTAAGATCAAGAGCCGTTTCTGGTCCGAGTGAATATTCTCTTTGCGCGGACTGCTGGCATCAACCATGTGAAGAATCAGATCGGCTTGTTCCAACTCAATGCGGGTACGCCGAATACCTTCTTGTTCCAGGCGATCGCGCGACTCGCGCGCGCCGGCAGTATCAATCAGTCGAATCGGAATGCCATGGAAATTGATTGTGTCCTCGATAGTGTCACGGGTTGTACCGGCGATTTCGCTGACTATTGCGCGGTCGTAGCCAAGCAACAGATTTAACAGGCTTGATTTACCCACATTCGGTTCGCCGTAGATTACCGTGCGTAAGCCATGCCGCAAGATGCGCCCTTGTTCAGCGGTCCCTAACAAGCGTTGCAGGCTTCGTCCAATATCTTTCAACCGCTCGTTGAGTGTGAGGCCGGTGTCAGGGTCAATTTGTTCGTCCGGAAAATCAATGTAGGCCTCGACGTGGGCGAGCGTCGTCAGCAGCGCATCTTGTAGCCGGCGAAGCTCCGATCCAAGGCGGCCAGCAAGTTGCTCATTTGCCGCGCGCAAAGCCAATTCGGTCTGGGCCTGGATGACGTCCATTACCGCCTCCGCCTGGGTCAGATCCATCTTTCCGTTTAAGAAAGCGCGTTGAGTAAATTCTCCCGGCTCGGCTGACCTAGCGCCATGCCGCAAAAGCAAGGCGAGGATCTGGCGGGTCACCAAGATCCCGCCGTGACAACTAATCTCAATCAAGTCTTGGCCGGTGTAACTGTGCGGCGCGCGGAAATAGGTCCCCAAAACCTGGTCAATTTTTCCATCCTGATTAGAAATTTCACCCAGGTAAAGCCGTCGTGGTTCCCACTCTACAACGCTTGTACCGCCACGAAAAATACGGCTTACAATTGCTTTCGCCTCGCTCCCCGAAAGGCGAAGTACCGCGATTGCTCCCTCGCCGATCGGCGTGGAGATCGCAGCAATTGTATCTTCCAGGGTCATCGAGATAAGTAAACCACAAATTGGTGAGATTGGCTCTCGGAAGGAAGGCGGCAGGTCGGGCGTGTCGCTCCGCGACCGCCGAGCGACGCGAGGTAGGGCGACCCGTCCCGGGCCGCTAGGTCACGCTAGGCCGAAAATATTGCGTTAGCGGCACGACGGCGGGAGCACAGTGAAGGACCCCCTTCACTCCGCCAGAACCGCATCCAGATCAGCAAAAAACCTGCGGTTCTGATCCATGGTTCCGACGCTGACGCGTACCCATTCCGGCAGCTTGTACTCGCCGGTCGCTCGCACAATGGTCCCTCTGCGAAGCAGTTTCTGGAAAACCTCCTGGCCGTCTCCGACTTTGACCAGAACAAAATTTGCCGAGCTCGGTACATACTCCAAGCCCCGTTTTCTAAATCCCTCTTCTAAAAAGCGTCGACCTTCAAAGGTAACCTGGCGGGTACGTTCCTGATGTTCTGTATCCTGCAACCCCGCCATCGCTCCAATTTGACCGATGGTGTTGGCGTTGAACGGCTGCCGGCATTTTTGCAAAACTCGAATTAACTGAGGATGCGCTAGCCCGTATCCAATCCGAAGCGCCGCTAATCCCTGTATTTTGGAAAAGGTCCGCAGGACGATCACATTTTCATGATCATGAATGTAGCGCAACGTTGGCGGAGGATCCGGCAAGAACTCGTGATACGCTTCGTCCAACACGATAATCACCTCTCGGGAAACTTGTCCGATCAGTCGTTGGATCGCCGCATCGTTTACCATGGTCCCGGTCGGATTGTTCGGGTTGGCCAGGTAGATTAATTTCGTCCGGGCAGTCACGGCTCGCGCCATTGCGTCGACGTCAGCAATCAAGTCCGGATCTGGAACTTCGACCGCCTTTGCTCCGAAAAGCTGCGCCATGAGCTTGTAAATAACGAACGCATGATCCGCGACAACAATGTTGTCGCCCGGCTGCAGAAAAGCGTGTCCCAGGAACTCGATGATTTCGTTCGATCCATTTCCAAGCATGACATTTTCCAGCGCGAGCTGAAATTTCTCCGCGATAGCTGTGCGCAAATGGTAGCCTCCGCCGTCTGGATAGTAATGAGCGTTGAGCAACGCTTCCTGCATCGCTGCTACCGCCTTGGGAGAAGGGCCAAGTGGGTTTTCGTTTGAAGCTAGCTTGATGATCTGTTCGGGCTTGAGACCTAGCTCCCGCGCGACGTCCTCAATCGGCTTACCCGGAACGTAACTAACGATATCATTGAGCCAAGAATTGGCGCGCGGCGGAAGACCAGTGTGCGTCATAGTTCAAACTTGTAATCCGAAAATCTCATGCGGCAAACAGATGTCTTGGGCGAGAATCGTCCCCTGGGTTCGCCTTGCATTAACACAGCCAGGGACTTAGACTGCTTTGGCTCGGGAGTGGTTGATGTGAGGTGGACGGTTCTTACTAAGTTTTTCTTACTACTTGGTTATGCCAGCGGCTGCGTCCTTTGCTTTGGTTCCGCTCTTATGGTCGTTGGCTTGCTTTACAACGAGGCGAGCCTGGCTAAGACCTTAGTTTTTGTTTTCTATACTGTAAGCGCAACCGCGGCAGGACTTTATCTCTACTTTCGTATCTTGAAGTTACTTTCATCGAAACGCAGGGTTTATAGCTATCCGACCGCTAATCGTCCCAGGCACTGACCGGGTCAAACGACAAGGTCTCCACAGTTGCAACCAATGCAGGACCCGGCAAGCTGGCAGTTCGTCAGAAGTCAAACTTGTCGATGTTATCTTTGTTAAAGATGAACGGCGGTCCGAGCAGGAATTGGCTACCGTTGATCAGCTTGAGCTTGCCCAACCGACCCGCGTCAAGCTCGGTGTCACCGGGTTTGAGTTTGCCGTCGACAACTGCCCGCATCGCGTAGATCGCCGCGTAGCCCAGATCGACCGGATTCCACAATATGACAGACTTCACGCAGCCGGATTTGACGAACGGTTTCATCTGGTTCGGTGTAGAAAGGCCGGTAACGGCAATCTTCCCGATCAGGTTTGCCTGAGTAATTGCGTCGGCAGCACCCGGAAAAGCGACACTGGAAAGGCCGATGATGCCTTTGACGCTGGGATAGGCCTTGAGAATTTGCCCGGTTACCTTGAAGGCCTGTTGCTGGTCCTCTTCTGAAGGAAGAATCGTCACGATGTTCAACTTCAGACCTTGGGCTGAAATGTACTTTTTCATTTCTCCGATCCACGCGTTCTGGTTGGGCGCCGTAAGCGAGCTGGTGACAATGGCGATGTCTGCTTCCTTGCCCACTTCGGCGACCAGCGAATCGATCAGGGCTTTGGCTATTCCCTCCGGTGTCGCCTGCTGGATAAACCACTCGCGTGCATCTGGCTGGGATTCGGCATCATATCCGATAACGCGAACTCCGGCCTTCAAGGCTTTGCGCAGCACCGGCGAGATCGCGGTCGGATCATTGGCGGCAAACAGGATACCATCCATGCCGCGCGAGATATCGTTGTCGATATATTCGATCTGCTTCTGAATCGCCGCTTCGGTCGGTGCGTCGGTGGTCACTTCGGTCGGGAGACCGTTCTTCGTCAGCTCCGCGGCCGCTTCGGCCTCTCCCTTGGAAGTGGCTGCGAAGTAGCCAATCCCAATGAGTTTCGGCACGTCCGCCAGGACTATTTTCTTGCCTTTCAGATCCTTTGGATGAATCGGCTGGCCACCATCGTACGAGCTGTCGGCGCCAAACGCAGAAATGCCCAGGAGTGCTACGAGTGATGAAAAAACAAAAACGATTCGGCTGAGATTTTGCTTTCGGGGGAACATACCGCCTAATTTAGCCCATCCGGTGTCTTGTTGGGATAGGCAAAATGATGAAATTCATACAAAAAATGACACTGCCTTTAACACCGCTTGAAATGGAAATCCCACGAGACCGCCAAAATCCGGATGTTTGTGGAGCTTCGTCTGGGTGAGCAATGGTGAATTCAGACCACACAAGAAACGAGCAATCTGTCTGGGCGAGGCCAATGCTTCGGGATAACGCTGGCGTAAGCTCGCTATCTTAGCCTCATCTAAATTCGGCACCCCCGTCTCTCTCCGGACGCGAATCGCTCCGCTCGAGGTGCGAAGACAATTGCAACAATGCCCGCAATTCCGTCCCAGCTCCTCACCAAAATGGTCCAACAGGTAGCGCACAATACATCCGGAATGCTCAACCAATTGTACGACTTGTTGGACACGATTGACGTCGTTGCGCTCTCGGGCTTCGAACCGTTCGATCAATCCATTGTTCAGGATGAGCGGATCAGCCGGGCGTGTCTTAATTCGATAGCCTTGCCGCAATCCCGCGACCTTGAGAGTCAGATCACCCTGTTCTTCGAGGAAGGTGAGTGCTTTGATGATGCGGCCGCGCGTGGTCTTTAGTTTGCCTGCGACCTTACCTAGATCGAGAGAAAACCACTTTTCTGCTTTGACGGCGCTGGCAAAGAGTTCGCCCAGAAATTCCGCCCGCGCAGTATCGAATCGGTCGAGAATTTCTCGTGACGATTTGAGCAAGGTGAACTGGTACTCGTTGTAAAACGGTTCAGTTGCTTCAATAACATCAGCCAACTCAAGATAAGTAAGCAAGGTCTCAACTACCACCGGTCGCACATCATGGGCGCGCGACAGCTCGTAAACTGAAACATCAAATTCGCTGGCGTTCGCGAGTACGCGGTCGGCAATAGCCCTGACGCTAGTCGCGTCAGGGGTGTCGCCAAAGGTGAAATTCTCCAGGACGGTTACATCACTCCCGCAGGCTAGCATCTCGCACCTGGATGGTTTTCCGTCGCGGCCCGCTCGCCCAATTTCCTGAGAATAGTTTTCCAGGCTTTTGGGTAGATTGTAATGGTAGACATAGCGAATGTCAGATTTATCGATCCCCATTCCAAAAGCGATCGTTGCCACCACAATTGCGTCCGAGGAATTCATGAACCAATCCTGAACGGTAGTTCGCTTATCGTTGGCCATACCAGCATGGTAAGCGCGAGCCGGAAATCCGGATTTGTTCAACTCCTCCGCGACCGTTTCGGCCGTGCGCTGCAACGTCACATAAACAATGGTTGGGCCTCGTGGCCGATCTTTGAGACGGTTCAGCAAAAGGGCCACCTGTTGGTTGGGCCGACACGGTGTTACTTCCAGCGTCAGGTTTGGACGATAAAAGCCCGTATGAATAAAGGCATCACCGTTAATGGAAAACTCGCGGCAGATGTCCTCGGCAACAGTCGGGGTCGCCGTCGCCGTGAGCGTGAGTACTCGCCCAACTCTGAGGCTGCGCGCCATGCGCGCTAGTTTAAGATAATCAGGACGGAAATTGTGACCCCATTCCGAAATACAGTGCGCCTCGTCAATCACCATAAGTGAGATCTGGAGTTGTCGCAGCTTTTGAATAAATCGCTCATTAGAAAAACGTTCAGGCGCTACGAAAAGCAACTTGAGCCGACGCGCGCGCAGATCTAAATCGATCCGTCGGAACTCCTCTAGCTCAAGGGTGGAATCCAGTCGCGCCGCCGGAATATTGCGTCTACGCAAGAAATCGATTTGATCCTTCATTAGCGCAATCAATGGCGAAATGACCAAAGTCAGGCCTTCCAGATGAAGGGCGCTGAGTTGGTAACAGAGGCTTTTGCCGCTGCCGGTCGGGAAAACTGCGAGCGCAGATTTCCCTTCCAAGATTTTGCTAATGATCGGCTCTTGGCCTTGGCGAAAAGTATCAAAGCCAAAGACATTCTTCAGCGTCGCGTGAATGGAGGTATTAGGCGAATTCACAGTAGGACGCCATCATTCCGTAACTGAATACAACTTTCAAGAAATATGTTTTGATATCTACTCGAGCAGTCAGCGTTAAATGTTATCAGGTAAGCGCCTGAGCATTGGGGAGTTGGCCGGGATGAATTGGAACCAGTGCTCGTATCGGCTTGCAACCGAGAATTTTGATTCAAGAATTGTAAAAAAAACGTTGCGCCCGGAATGAAAGTCTACTTAATAAGTAGGAATAGTTCCCGCCCTTCTCGAAATCATCAATTTTCCCAACAATTGACAGGCTTTCCCATGAGTGACAACGCTTTGCCCATCGACGGTACCGGCAACGAGACCCCAGCTTCAGTCCGCGAAATCACGCCGCGCGAACTAGCACGTATCAGACCGCTTCCGACGATCATCGATATTCGGGAGGAAGCGGAGTTCATGAGGGGCCACATCGATGGAGCCAGGCAAATCAGTCGAGCTACCTTGGAACGAAGAATACGAGAGATCGCGCCGGATCCGACCACTCCGATCGTTGTCTACTGCGCGGTAGGCATCCGAGGGTTTTTGGCCGCTGAGCAACTGCAGCGGTTGGGATACCGAAAGGTTTTTTCATTAAAGGGAGGACTGCAACAGTGGTTGGAAGCCGGAGGGATGGTGGAGTGTCCAAAGAGCAGTTCCTTTGCGGGAACTTGGTGACGGGCGAACGCTAGTCGCTTTTTCCTAGACTATTCTTCCGCGACCCCTATTCAGCCGTTCTCGTTGCCGGTAGTCTCAGCGCACGTTCCGACTTTGTCGTAATGACAAATACCAGATTAGCAGACGGCAACTTCTAAGGACAGAGAGAAGCTGCTGGCGGCTCCGGGATAGAATCATGGTTTTGGGAGCCACCAAACTTTCCGGACCAAACATTGACATCGCTATATAAGTGTGTACACACTAGTGTGTGTACACGCTTTGGCTCGCCCAGCCACAGTTTTGGTTTCTTTCTACCGTGATTGTCGGAACTAATATCATTATCGTACTTCTTCTCCTGCTCGGCGTACGACGCGCGTTGCTCGTCCTCGGTAACACCAAAGTCGAACGCATCGTTTCGACGCTGGGTTTCGTTCTCTTCGGTTGGCTGGCCCTCGCTTTGTTCCTCGCCGGGCAAGGGATTTTCCGCTCCGCCCTTAACCAGCAGGTGCCCTACATCGGCCTCGCCATTGGCATTCCAATCCTCGTTGGGACGCTTTTGGTCCGAGGATCAAAACAGGTTCGAGCGATCATCGCCTCCGTACCCCAGAGTCAGCTCGTCGCTTTTCAATTCTATCGCGTAATCGGCGCCACGTTCCTAGTTCTTCATGCTGTCGGTCAGTTACCCGGAATCTTCGCCTTACCGGCCGGTTGCGGTGATGTTCTGGTTGGTTTGGCTGCTTTACTGGTTGGCACCCGCTACGCGGGCAACGACCAACTCGTCACGCTATGGAACTGGTTTGGCATCAGTGATCTCGTCGTGGCACTGGCGGCCGGATTCCTGAGTGCGCCCAGTCGCTTCCAAATGTTTTCGCTGGATGCTCCAGACTTTCTCATCGGCTCCTTCCCGCTGGTGATGATTCCGATTTTCGCGGTCCCACTATCGATCGTGCTCCACTTAGCATCCCTTACCAAAATGTCTCCGACGCTCCGTTCGGCCACAAAACAAGTGGCATCCGCCTGATCTCCTCCGACATCGCGGCGCGGATGCCCCGCTTGCTATCTCTTACGATCTCCAAACTATATTGAACGTATGCCGAAGAAAGCTTCAGTAACTGCCCAGGATGCAGCAACAACGTGCGCTTGCCAGCAGGTTCGCATGGCCGCGCGCGCAGTAACCCGTGCTTATGACGAGGCCCTACGGCCGGTCAGACTGCGCAGCACGCAGTTCACCGTTCTGGTCGCAGCTAGGGTCGCGGACGGAATACCCTTAAACCGGTTGGCGACCATGCTTGGCCTTGAGCGAACGACCCTTACCCGCGGTCTGATTGGAATCGAGAAGGAGGGCTTGATTCGGGTGGAGAGTATAGACGGCCGCACGCGGAATGTCGTGCTTACGCAACGCGGCGCGGATCGCCTGAACCGGGCTCTTCCGCTCTGGGATCAGGCTCAGCAAAAGCTCCGCAGAAGATTGGGAGAGCAAGGATGGTCGACTATGCATGATAGCCTAACGAAGCTCACGGAAGCTGCCTAAAGGATGCCTGATTGGTGTCCTTTCGTGAAAAGAGATGCCTTCTTTTACCGCCAATGCTCCTATCGACTTTTTCTCAGGCACTGAGATCTCTCCGCTCACTGCAGGATTTTCTGACTGACTCCTTTTTACTCTCTCACTGAGCAAGCTCCGGCAGATGAAACCGTTGAATTCAGCGTTTCGACGAGTCGCCGCAATTTTTCGCAAGTAGCTTTTCAATTCCTGGCTATTCAATGGCATCCCGTCCTGCGTGATGAACGCCAAAGCCTCTTCTCCAGCGTCGGGATCCATTCTGCGTAAAATGAAGAGATAGAGTTTGCGCCGGGCAATTCCTTCCTGATCGAGCTCCAAACCAATCAGTTCCGAGAGACTAGCACGCGCGATCCAATCCGCGCCATATCCGCGCGCCATGAGATAACGCAGTAGCAACTCTTGCCTTCGCTCGAAGGCTTGCCCTAGAAATTTTTGGCGTATAGCGCTTAGATCATCGTCCGTCTCTCCGGGAAAAGCATCACGGAAGTCCTGCCTGAGAGCGACACTTCGATTAATCAAATCAGCGCTAAAATGATCAAACAGTCTCACCGATACGTTTTTCACCCACTCCAGGGCGGTCACCGCATCTCGCATATCGCTGGCCATCAGAAAAGCGAAGTTGGGCGCACACCAATAGGTTGGTAACCGGAAGTCGATTTCTACCCGGTTGCTCGAATCGATAGTCACCTCAGTCACGAACTCCAAGGAGACAACCGACTCGTCGATTTCCGGATCAGTAACCGCGTTGAGCGCTGACCATACCTCCTCTCTTCGATCAAGACCGGCCATCTGAGCAATACCTCAGGGAAAACCTATGCGACTGATGCAGTGGTCCCGGCCGGCTCCGCCTTTTTGGAGAGCGACCGGCCAAAACTCTTGTTCTGCTCGGCGATATCAATGTGGTAGAGCCGAGCCGCGTTCTCGCCCAGAATCTTCTTCTTCATCTCCAAGGTGAGTGGACCGGTTTCTGCCACCAGATCTGCCGGCAGTTCGAGATCCATGAACTTTTCTATTATCCATTTTGGCTGCCAAAGCGCGTAGTCGCTGCCGAAAAGGATGCGGTCAGGTCCCAGCCAGAAGAGTAACTCGCTGATAATCTCACTGAAGTACCGGGGACGGGTATGGATCAGGGCGATCGCCACCGCAAGCCCCGCGTACACATTTGGTTCCTGTGCCGCGATGAACGTAAAATCGTTTAACCGAGGCAACCCACAATGTTCGACGATAAAATTCAGATCCGGAAAGAGCGATGCCACTTCGTCGACGTCGGCCACATCGAAAGCATCTTTATTCAGTGGGCGAATGGTCGGGCCTTTATGCACGTGAATATTTTTCAGCCCGAGTTCCTGTGATTTCTCCAAGTATCGATACGACCACGGATCCGTTAATTTCCAGCCTTTCGAGTCCCCTTTCCACTCTGCCGTATAAAGTTTGATACCTCGCCAACCATACTTTTGCGCGTCTTGCTCGAGCTGCTTCAGCCCGGCCTCTTCATTTCGGGGATCCCAAAAGCCATTCGTAATCACCCGGTCCGGATGTTTCTTTCTGAACGCCTCATTCCGATCCGGACTGGAGAAGCCATGGTGATAAAAGTCTCCCAGGTATTGTGGATTGAAGATAGCAACATCAACATAACCGTTTTCGAATACATCCTGCTCGAAGTCTTCATCGGTATACTTTTGATATTTCTTGTACGGCCAGACGTATTCCTTTGGGCTAAGCTTATGGTAGTCGTAGAAGCATTTGATAAACTCTTCGCCGTACCGATTTTTGCAGTTTTCGTCGCTGCCATCCCATAAATGGACATGGCCATCAACGACCAAGATCTTTTCGCCGGATTTGGTAGTAAACATGGTGTTGCTAACGTGATCTAATTTTTGGATTAAGGTACGAGTACCGCGCGTCCTTTTAATTTCCCGTGATGTAAGTCATGCAGTGCTTGGTTTGCTTCGTGTAATTTATAATAGTTGGTTGCCAGCCTAACCTTCCCTCGATTAGCTAATTCCATCAGCTCGACTAACTCCGAATAGTTGCCCACCAGGTTCCCGATAATCCTCCTCTCGGTAGTAATCATATCCAAGGCAGAAATCCGGATCTCTCCGCCGTACCCAACAATGTAGTAGGCGCCGTTATTCCGGGTCATTGCTAAGCCTCTCTCGATTGAGTTACCTTCCCCGACGAAATCGATTACCGCTTCCGCGCCTTTTCCGCCGGTTAGAACCTGAACCGCCTCAACTTGATGTTCGTCGGCCTTAATGGTGTAATGAGCTCCGCACTCTTTAGCGAGCGAAAGCGCCATCTCCGAACGATCCACGGCAATGATATCCGCGGAACAAAGGGCGGCGAGAACTTGAATTCCAATATGGCCCAAGCCACCTACTCCAATCACTACCACCCGCTCCCCCGGCAATAGATCGGCCGCCGCTTTCTTAGCCACGTGATATGCAGTCAGACCAGCGTCAGCGTGAGGAGCAACATCTTTGGGAGCCAATGTCTGGGGTAGCTTTATCAGTGAGCTTGCACCGGTGCGTAACAACTCAGCGTATCCTCCGTTTGTGCTGATCCCTGGAAATTCGCTGCCCTCGACATGCATGTCATGGCCACGCCGGGCAGCGAGGGCGTGACAGTTGGAAATCAGCGGGTGGCAAATGACTGGGTCTCCCCGCTTAAACCCGTCGACCGCCTTTCCCACTTCTTCGACCCACCCGGCATTTTCATGCCCCATAACGTACGGTAATTTCACATCGACTTTCTGCCGCCAGATGCCTTCGATCACATGAAGATCGGTGCGGCAGACACCGGCGCCACCGATTCGGACCACCACGTCCGTTTGACTCTGGATCTCCGGGTCCGCTACTTCTTCCAGGGCGACAAAATCCGGATTGGAGAGAGTCGTATCATACTGATGGAGTACCGCAGCTTTCATAGGCTAAAATCGCGTAAACGGTGACTGATAATTGCCATTGTCGCGGAACAACGGCGTCAAAATGCAGAGGTATTTCTGACACGTTGCTTGGGGGGTATTTGGCTGCCACGAAAAGCCGTGACCTCGTACACTAAAGCGCAAGCAGTCCGTACGCCATACGAATTTTTCCGACTATTACGGTTTTCGATCAGGGACGGGGCAAATTGATTCTGGAAAGATACCGCCGGTGCGAGGGCAATGTGGTTCACACCGCCAAAGAACTCGCCGTGTAGCGAAACACCGTCTATCGCGACCTCCGCAGATCCGGGCTGCGCTAGCAGCCGACTACGGGATTAGAATCGCGCCAGCGCGAAGCGACGGCCGACGGCTGAAAATTCACTAGATCGTAGATTCTAGATTCCAAATTCCGGATTCCGTCCCCACCTACTTCGGAACATCAGCCGAGTATTCCTCCCAGTGCTTCACGATGTCGGAGACCACTTTGTTTCCAACCCGAAATGCTGCTTCGAGACTAGGCAGAAAACCTCCTAAGTGTTCGGGGCTATCTTTCGTCGCCAGGCTTTGAGCTGGGGTCTCCTCTGGTGGCGGCTGATCAAAATCGCTGGCGGTGCGGAGAACCAGTACACGGTTAAGATCGACTTTCTTGGCATTTGCTAGATTGGTGAGAGCCCGCATGATCCCGGAGTCCTCACAAGCAGTGGTATAATACTGGCTTGCTCCCCCACTCCAGTATCGGACCCAATCTTCTGCCCATTTACTCATCATCGCTCCTTCCCAGAACCGGCTGGTGGAAAGAGTCGCTCCCTTCATCACCCTCGGCGGCTGCTGGGCTTTGCCAAATCCAGCGTAGGCGTCGCGCATTTTCTTCATCGCGGGCGTGTCATCCAGAACGATGTCCTTCGTGTCCCGAACCGCCCAATCGACCAAAGCCGGATTGAGCCGGTACAACTGCTGCATATCAGTCGGCCGCGGTTCCTCATACGGCTTGGTTCGTTCCCATGGAATCACTCCGGTCGACCAGTTTCCTGGAATTTCACGACCATCAATTTCATACGCGACGTCTCCATCCACGACACAATCCGCCCATACGGCGCTCCCCAGACTCCCTTGCTGTGGATCGATTCCAGCGATCCCAGCCACGATCCAATACGCTTTGGCAAGATCAAAGCGCGGATCCGTACCCAACGCCATGACGGAGCTCGCCGCATTAGCCGTAGCCATGCCGGTCACTAGTCCGATCACACCGGTGCCATCCGTTCTAACATCGTGATATGCATCGGCCAGCGGGATAATGGTGTTCATTTTTCGACGTTCGACCCAAAATTGGAATTCACCCGGTGTATCGCCAGTATCCGCACCAATCTCGAAAGTCGTGAGCACTACCACTTTCACTTGCAGCGGATGCCCCGGAGTCGGGAGGTTGCTGGATCGATCATCAGCTTTGCTGACGGACGCTAAGAAAAAAACGGCCAACGATGCTACCAGGAATCTCAATGGAGGCATCGATATTTGAGCGAACCGCTGACTAGCTTGACGCGATCTCGTGTTCTTTTGGACAGACATGGTGAGGCTTTGGTTAGACCGTGGGACACTGGTTGCCAGCAGAATCGATACCAACTCCGATGAAACGGCTATCGGCTATCGGCTATTTCATTCGAGCCTCGGGCGAGAATGACCCTAGACCCTTTGCAGTTTCCAATGGCCTCGCCGAAAGAGAAAAACGCTTGCTATTGCCAGCATCGAAAAAGCAATGGGAATAGCGATGAAAACTCCAGTTGCACCGGCCCCAAAGTGATTGTCAAGCAGCCAAGCAAGGGGGATCTCAAATAGCCAGAAACAGCACAAATTGAGCAGTGTCGGAGTCCAGGTATCACCGGCACCGTTGAAAGCCGAAGTTAGACAAATCCCGGCGGCATAGAATGGAAAACCGAGCCCAATAATCCAGAGCGCCTGAGTGCCGTACGCCATTGTTGCTGAGTCACCCGTGAACAAGCGGGCAATCGGCCCCGCGAATACGATGAAAATCAACCCGATCGCGCTAAGGAAGAAAACGTTGTACCGAACCGCAATCCAAGCCGCGGATTCGGCTCTGTCGGGTTTAGCCGCGCCGAGGTTCTGGCCGACCAATGTTGCACCCGCGTTCGACAGACCCCAGGCCGGCAGGATAGCGAAGATGACAACCCGAATCGCAATGGTGTAGCCGGCTAGCGCAGCACTGCCAGATTGCGAAAGAATCTTGACCAGCCCGATCCAACTGGCCGTGTTCACCAGGTTTTGCACTGTACCATTCGCTGCGAGTTTTAACATTTGCAGTGCTGGCCCTAGCTCGAAGTGCAAGTGCCGCAATCGAATACGGACACGGCTGGTGCGCGCGGTCAGATAATAGAGCTGATACAATACGCCACAACCCCGGCCAAAGTTCGTAGCAACTGCAGCCCCGGTTACCCCCAGCGCGGGGAAAGGGCCGAGCCCAAAGACCAGACAGGGACCAAGCAAAATATTGATCGCGTTGGCCAACCAGAGCGTCCGCATCGCTATTGCTGCATCACCAGCTCCACGGAAAATAGCGTTGATCACAAAAATCAGTAGAACCGTGGCGTTGCCACCGAGCATAATCCTCGAAAAATTCCCGCCCATGCTAACGACGTGTTCGTTCCCTCCCATACTGCGCAGAATGTCCGGTCCAAACGAGCCTCCAAGTAGTCCCAATGTGGCGGCCACGAATAGACCTAATAAAATCACCTGAACCGCCGAGGGGGCCGCACGATCGGGATCTTTTTCACCGATCCGGCGTGCCACGGTTGCAGTGCCAGCCATAGAAAGGCCGATGGCAACGGCATAAATAACCGTCATGATCGATTCGGTGATCCCCACCACCGCAACCGCGTCGCTCCCGAGATGCGAAACCCAGAAGACGTCGGCTAACGCAAAAATGGATTCCATCACCATTTCCAGTACCATCGGTATTGCCAATAGGACCACCGCGCGATTGAGCGTCTCGGTCGTGTAATCCCGGTGCTCGCCTCGAATCGCCGCGATAACCACCTGCCAAAACGAGAGCGATGCGCTTTCGCTGGTATCGTCTAACGGCGGCTGCGGCATAAGGTAGCGACACTAACGACAGCAGCGGAAAGCGTCAAATGACGGGACAGGCAGATCATCTTTGCGTTCCAAGTGCTATTTTCGAAGCAACGACGAACAAATCGAGGCGACGAGGAAATGCAGAGCAGCAGTTTCTCGGAGAGCTGATCCCGCGCTTCATTAAATCCACTTGATTTTCTTCGCGATATATACAACCATATAGTTGTGGATTCGCTGAGTACTACATTTTCGGCATTATCAGACCCAACGAGGAGGTCGGTCGTCGACCGCCTCACTCGTGGCCCCGCGACGGTCAATGAACTTGCAAAACCGTTCTCCATGTCTCAGCAAGCCATTTCCAAGCACTTGGCCTATCTTGAGCGCGCACGCCTAATCAAGAAGCGGCGTGAAGGGAGGCAACATTTCTGCTCGCTAAATCCCGGCGCCATTCGTGAGGTCGCCATCTGGGCGGAAAGCTACCGCCGGTTCTGGGAAGAAAGTTATGAACGCCTGGATGCCCTCCTTGAGGAAATGAAGAATCAAGATGGACCGAGGGCACCGCGCGGGCTGCGCAAGATGAAAGAACGCGAACGAACAAAGGCTCAAAGGAGGCCAAAACACCTATGAAAACAAAGAAGACTGTAATCAAGGCAGAACCAGGCAAACAAGAAGTCTTTATAACAAGAGAATTTGATGCACCACGAGAGTTGGTCTTTAGAGCACATACCGATCCGAAACTCTTTGTTCGGTGGCTGGGACCCCGGGAGTACACCATGAAACTTGAACGGCTTGATGCAAAAACGGGCGGCTCTTATCGCTACATCTCTCGAGATAAGGACGGTAACGAGTTTGCCTTTCGCGGAGTCTGCCACGAGGTTGTGCCGTCAGAGAGGATTATCCAGACGTTTGAATTCGAGGGTCTTCCGGAAAAGGGGCACGTCGCGCTCGAGACGACGAGATTTGAGTCGCTCGGTGGCGGCGGGACTCGATTAATTGTCCAATCGGTTTTTCAGTCGGTGGTGGATCGTGACGGTATGATTGAGGCGGGCATGGAAAGAGGCGTTCATGAATCGCATGAGCGCTTAAACGAGCTTCTGGAAGAGCTGCAAACAAGCTGAGGCCAGAGCGACATTCCGCGTTCGCCAATCAACTTTGGCTTTTGTTTTTGCGGGAGCGGATTGGCCACAGAGCCATCCGGTCCAGAAGTCGGTCGCGAACGATCAGCGTGTGGAACAGCACCGCGCTGAGGTGGGCGAGGAACGTCGCGAACAGCAGAAACGCGAGGATCGTGTGCGATTGGCGCAAGACCGCGTAGAG